>Ga0255352_1000527_pt1 | contig 21379 bp, 23 predicted proteins | sample HBST0metaG_FD_189939 | JGI IMG/M metagenome (GOLD analysis project Ga0255352, IMG submission 189939) | Peat soil microbial communities from Stordalen Mire, Sweden - H.B.S.T0 | ecosystem: Environmental > Terrestrial > Soil > Wetlands > Peat | place: Sweden: Norrbotten County, Stordalen Mire...
CGCCCGTGTTTTCTCATTTTACCGTTGTGTGGGCAAAAAGCGCATCTACAAATGCAGCCAAGGTAGCCTGAAGCGCCTGCTCGGCCTCCGCGGGAGACGCGCCGCAGGAAGTGAGGTAAGCGGTGACGCCCAGTTCCACGCGCTCCGGGTCCGTGGAATCGAGGGTAAGGACGGCGCGGCGAATGACGAAATCGGCGCGGCAGCAGCGCAGCGAAAGGGCGCGCAGAAGGCCGCAGAGGCGTTTGCACCAGGCCGCGGCCACGTCCGGCGGAAGCCATTGCTGGCCGCTTTTGGGTAGAAGATCGATGTAGCAGCCGATGGCGTGAGCAGAGCAGCCGGGCGGCGCATCCAGTTCGTCAGGGTCGACTTCACCTGCATCGAGATGAGGCCAGAGGTCGCATTTTGAGGTCCAGACGGGCGAGGAAGCCGCATTCAGCTTTGCCAGGGCCTGGGCCAAGGCGGGAAATTGCGCGGTCTCTGGCAATTGCCAGGCGCGTTCCGGGGAGCGCTGCAAATCAATAAGCCCCGGCCAGCACGCGTCGATGACCGGCGCGTCGCCGCCCACCTCGAACTCCCAGTCAGCTTCCATGTGCTTCAGCGGTCGCCGCCAGCAGGAAGCGCAGCACGGTTGCCTCGGCCCAGTGAATCTCGTTGCCGGGGTCGCGGGAAAGGAAGGCGCAGTGGCCGCCGTGGCGAGACTCGACGAAGGTGACGCGCGGATTGGCAAGGAGCTTGGCGCGAGTCTGGGGCAGCAGGCGAATGAAGGGATCGTCCTGGGCTTCCAGAATCAGCGTGGGAACCGCGATGCTTTCTACAACGCGGGCGGCGGCGGCATGGTGGTAGTAGTCGTCGGCGTCGCGGAAACCCCAGTAGCGGGCCACAATCTTGTTGTCGAACTGGCGAATGGAGCGAATCGGCCCGATGGACTTCCTGGTGGCATAGATATTGGGGAACAACTCCGCCTTGCGGCTGTAGCGCGCCATAAGGCTGCTCAGAAACTTCCACTCGTAGAGGCGGTTGAGCGGCTCGTGGAGGGCATCGGAGCCGGGAGCGAGATCGATGGCCGGACAGACTGCGGCCACGGCGGCGAGCGGCGGCCGGTTGCCCCACTCCCCGGCCAGCTTCAGCACCATGTTGCCGCCCATCGAGTAGCCGACCAGCGCCACGCGCTCCAGGCCGAAGTGCGCGGCGTAATGGCGCACAACCACGCCGACGTCGCCGGAAAGTCCAGAGTGATAGAGCGTGGGCGTGAGGGTTTCCGTGCCGCCGCAGGTGCGCATATTCATGCGGACGACGTTCAGGCCGGCAGCCCAAGCGCGCGCGGTGATGCCCTGAATGTAGCGGGAGTCCGACGAGCCCTCAAGGCCGTGAACCAGCACCAGCGTCAGCCGCCTGGCGCGGACAGGCTCCGGCTGCCAATGGCAATGGCACAACACGCGGCTGCCATCGGCCGGGTCGACTTCGACTGTTTCGGAAACGGGGGAGAGACGAAAGGCCGGCCGGGGAAGATAATTGCCAACAATCGTCTGCAGGTGGCCGCTGGCGAGACCGCGGCGCGGCTCAAACGGGGCGAACCAACCATCCCGTCCAGAGAAGGAATCGCCAGCCGCTGCGTTTTCATGGATGATTGGAGTCACGGAAACTCGGAACTCAGGAGCGGTCATGCGGCCTGTGCGGTCCGTGAAAAAATTGGGGCGGCGGGTGGGGATCGAACCCACGACATCCTGAGCCACAGTCAGGCGTTCTGCCACTGAACTACTGCCGCCATGTATCCCTTTGATTGTAGCATCGAACAAGGTTGTTCGGCCTCATTTGGCCGCAAGGCAAGCACACATGCCCCGCACCACTCCAATTCCGGACTACTCCGCCGCTCCGGCCGCGAACCGCTGGGAGCGTGGCGCGTGGCTCTTCCGCGACCAGACGCTGCATGGGCTGGCGATCTTGCTGGACGAGGCATTTGTGCTGCCCGGCACCAATATCCGCGTGGGCCTGGACGGGATTATCGGGCTGATTCCGTGGGTGGGCGACGTTCTGGCCGGGCTGTTGTCGCTGGTAATCCCCCTGGCGGCATGGGTTCGCGGCGTGCCTTATGTCACGCTGGCGCGCATGGGGGTCAATCTCGCCATCGAGGTGCTGGTGGGCTCAGTGCCCCTCTTCGGCGACATTTTCGACATTGCCTGGAAGGCTAACCGCCGCAATTATCGCCTGCTCTGCCGGCACCTGGGCGAGCCGCGGCGGCACACCTGGCGGGACTGGGCATTTCTGCTGCTGCTGGTTGGGGGCCTGGGGCTGATCTTCGCTATTCCTGTTGCGCTGGTGGTGTGGTTCCTGGTTTGGCTCATGGGCCACTAGAACGAAACCAGCGTTAGTATGCCCTGGTGAGTTCCGTGCTGGATCGCCGCTCCCTGGTGGTCGCGTCCGACTTGAGGGCTCCGGCTTCGGGATACAGTGACTCTGGTTTTGCTTCAAGACTCGCTGCTTCGAGGCCAAAAGGGAAACCAATCCGCGATACAATCAGAAAGTCGGGGCGTAGCGCAGCCTGGTAGCGCATCTGCTTTGGGAGCAGAGGGTCGGGGGTTCGAATCCCTCCGCCCCGACCAAGATCAAATCTAGAGACATCCGAAGACATCCAATAGTGGACGATAAGCCGCTGATAAAACAGCGACTTTTGTGTTTTTACGTCCGGAGGCGTATTGTGGAAGCCATGCTCCCGTGGGGGTATAGATGGGGGTAGATTTTCCGGATGTGGGGGTATTTCCACTTTCGGGTATTTGGGAGGGATTCCCGATGGCGCTCACCGATACCGAAATCCGGCGCTCCAAGCCCGGAGAAAAACCTTACAAAATCTCCGACAGCGGCGGCCTTCACCTGATGATTACGCCAACAGGTGGAAAACTTTGGCGCTGGAAATACCGCTTTGACGGCGCAGAGAAGTTGATGGCGCTGGGCCGATACCCCGACATCTCACTGGCCGAGGCCCGCGAGCGCCGCGACGCCGCCAGGAAGCGACTGGCCAACGGCATAGACCCCATGGTTGAGCGCAAGACCGAGAAAACCGCTGTCCGGGAAGCGACCGAACACGCTTTTGAGAAGGTCGCCGAACTATGGCTGGAGCATTGGCGTGGAAACAAGAGTGCCCACCATGCGGCAACAACCGCGAGCAGACTCCGCGCGAACGTCTATCCGGTTCTTGGAAATCGCCCAATTAACGAAATTGAACCGATGGAAGTTGTGCAGTTGGTCAAAGCCGTTGAGGCGCGAGGCGCTTTGGACATGGCCAAGCGTATTCTCCAGGTCACCGGAATGATCTTCCGCTACGCTCTGGCCCACGGAATTGCCAAGCGCAACCCGGCAGCCGAGATTCGTCCATCGGACATTCTCAAGCCTACCCGCCAAAAGAACATGGCCCGCATTGACGCAAGAGAGTTGCCCGCGCTCCTGCGAGCAATCGAGTTGTACCAGGGCAAGCATCTGACCCGGCTAGCCATCAAAATGATGGCGCTGACGTTTGTCCGGACAAGTGAGCTGATCGGCGCACGTTGGGAGGAGTTCGATCTGGAGGCGAAGCGTTGGATGATTCCGGGGATGCGGATGAAGATGAAGACGCCGCACATCGTTTTTCTTTCCCGGCAGGCGGTGGAGGTTCTTGACCTGTTGCGAGACTTGTCGGGGTCCTGCGATCTGCTCTTTCCCGGCGAGCAGAACCGGAACAAGCCCATGTCCAATATGACGATTCTGAAGGCGCTGGAGCGGATGGGATACAAAGGCCGGATGACCGGGCACGGTTTTCGAGGCTTGGCGTCTACCATTCTTCACGAGCAAGGCTACAACCACGAGCACATCGAGTTGCAACTTGCCCACGCCCCACGCAACGCCGTCAGCGCCGCGTACAATCACGCCCTCTATCTGGAGCCACGCGCCAGGATGATGCAGGACTGGGCAGACTTTCTGGAACGGACACAGCGCGGCGGCAAGGTGTTGCCGTTTTGCGGGACTGCGGCATAGCCAGTCAGCAACTCGCCCAGCCGAAAATTCAGCCAATTTTCGCAATTTAATTCCAGATGAGTGAGCAGGCCTGAATCCAACTCCAGCATCATCTAGACGACAGACGATTCACGCCAGCTTTCTGGCCGCAGAGTTCCCGGCTGGCCTCTATCTGGCAGGCAATCCACTCCTCCACCTCGGTTTCAATCCAGCCGACAGCCCTGGCCCCCAGCGACACTGGCCTTGGGAACTTCCCTTCGGTGACGCGCTGGTAGACTGTGCTGCGTGAAAGTCCAGTGCGATCCAATACGACTGGCAGTCTCAGAATCTTTCTCGGCATACGATTCCCTCATTGGTTGAGTTGAATTTGAATTTCGCACGGTTTACCAAATCCACAGAGCAGAGTCGCCGCCGAATTGGCCTGCAAACCATCCGTGGAAACTTTGCTCCTCTTGAACCCACTGACTGACTTTTCCCGCAAAGCCCTGCACGGTTATGTTGTTCTGGTCAGGAGCAGCGTTAGGCCTGTTCGCAAGAAGGGCGTTGTGCAAATCGTTACTCGGCGGGGTCATCGTTACAGACCTCATCAGCGACGGGTTAAGAACATTCCGGGAACCACCATTCGATTTCCTCAGAGTGCCCCGGTGTTGCATATTCCCAACCCCTACTCCACCAGTACTGCCCGTCACAAAGAGTACTCGCACCATACATCGCCCCCTTCTTACAGCGTCACGTCCGGCTTCATCACAAAAGCTCCACGAGTATGCGAGGCGCTTGTTGAGCTTTGCGGCCTCTCTTTCCGTGCCCTTACCGAAGCTTCCTCAACTGGCCCACTCAATTTCGCCATGTACCCCGAAAGAGCCGTTGGACTGATCTTTATCCCCTTCTCTCCCAGCAGATGAGTCAGCATGGTCAATGAATAGCCTTTTCTCCGCAACTCCACGAGAAGAGGCAATAGCGTCCGTATCACCGCCCCCATCAAGAACGAAGCGGGTTGCGGCACGGGTTCCGACGTTTTCTGAGTCAACAACATACGCGCATCCTCAACAATCTCCGAAGAAAACACCTGCACTTTACGATGCCCGGCTGTTCCCATCGCTTTTCCTCCTCATAACCGTACTCTATCACAATACAATAGATAATACATTAGTCAGAGTCGAGAGAGCCGTTATATTGTATATTTGTGTTGAGCAGATATGGAGGCGGAAATCGGGTTTGGAACGAAAAGCTGGGTGGTTAAAGGGTGAAATGCCGGATGGCTAAACACTGTATGGCAAGGTAGGCGCTGTCCGGACAAAACCCCTGCGGGGTTTCGTCCAGCCACCACCATTTCTCCAATCCGCCTGCGGCTACTCGGAAAAATGGTTGCGCATCTTGCTCAGGGCTACGCCCCGAGACCCCACAGAATCGGAGATGACAATGACAAATTCCACACGAACAAAGGGCACCAATTCGCGGATCGAAATCCGCATCACGGAAGAAGAGAAAGCCATCCTCAGAGAACAGGCCAACAGTGCGAGCCTGACGATGAGCGAGTACGTCCGGCGGTCTGCACAGGGCAAGCGAATCCTTTCCACGATGGACCAGAGGGCCGCAGGAGAACTTGCAAGACTCGGTGGACTCCAGAAGCATCTGCTCACGCAGATCAAAGGTCTCCCGGATGAGGAAGGTCTGCGGAAGGGACTGAATTCCACATTGTTGGCTGTTCAAAACGCAATGAGAACGCTCAAGACGGACACGGTGAAGTGAAGATGATCGCCAAAGTGCAGCCAGCTAGAAAACACTCAAGCAGCTTTAAGCGGCTTCAGGAATACCTTACACGGGAGCGTGACGCCGACACTGGAGAACTTCTATTGCGAGGAGATGTGGTCATGTCGAAGAATCTTCTCGGCTTCGACACAGCGGCGATGGAGATGCAAGGGGTTGCATCTCTCAATAATCGTTGTAAGGATGCAGTCTGCCATTATGAACTGGCATGGCCTCCGGGTGAGCGTCCGACTCGACCGCAATGGGTAGATTGCGCGCTGCACACGATGAAGGCACTTGGATATGAAGGCCATCAATTCATGATCGTTGCGCACGACGACAAAAAGCATTTTCACATCCACATCATGCTCAACAAGGTTCATATGGAGACGCTCAGAGCACGTACGCCATATCGTGACTGGTTCACTCTGGATGCCGCAGTACGCTTCCTTGAAGCGAAACATGGCTGGACACACACGCCAGGTCCGATGCGATGGGATGAGGAATCAAAAAAGGCTGTACTGCAATCGAGGTCCGAGCGCAATGCGTCTCGATCTGTGCAACAACATCCGAGTGGAGCCGCTGCACAATTTGAACATTACCAGGATCAGGAATCATTCCAAACCTATGTGCGGCGGGAGATTGCTCCGCGCGTTTGCACACTTCTCACCCGACAGAATGCCAGGTGGGATGACCTCCATCGCCTCCTATCGAAGGCTCACCTCCGGCTTGAAAAAGGTGAGTCGGGTGGATATACGGTCCTTGCCATTGACCACAACATCCGGGTGAAGGCATCCGATGTGTTCCGCAACAATTTTGCAGGAAAGATCAACCGTCAGGCTACTGAAACCGCTCTTGGCTCGTGGGCACCGGGCTCAACATCCAGTTATGAGGCCGATCAACAGGTCGCACAACATAGCGGTCAACATAGTGCTCGTGATGGCGCACTGAGGGGAGAACGGAAAGCGCAACGACACGCCGAACGTAGTTCTCTGATGGCCGATTATAACCAGTACCGTAATGGCCAACGTGCGGAATGCAAGCGCATCACCGCAGAGGGAAGAGAAGCGCGCCAACATCTCATGGTGTCGCTCAGACAGAGAAAGAAAGAGATTCGCGCATCCGCGCTGTCATGGCCGGACAAGAAAGCCCTGCTTTCTCAGGCAGCGGCTCAATCCGTTATCGAAATACGCGCTCTGAAGCTGGCCGTTCAACAGCGGCGGCAGGAGACATTTCCGAAGAATCTCCGCTCATGGGTTGCTGAACGCGCCGCCGAGGGCGATGCGCGGGCAGCGGCACAATTGCGTGGCTGGCGCTATGCGGATCAGCGAAACCAGCGGCGGCTCGATGCAAGGCTGGAAGCGAACGCGATGCACATCAGTCCACCGCCCGATCATGACAGCAGCACAGACTGGGCCGACCTTGCGCAACAACGCCTTGCGGCCCAACAAAAGCAACAGGCCCTTGCCAACCAGATCGCCGCGACGCGCATCTGGAGAATTGACCGCAAGACCGGCGACGTGTCCTACGCACTCAACGGGCAAGTTTCCGTCATCGACCGCGGACGCATCGTCACTATTCTCAACCAGGATAAAGCCGCCGTCCTCTTCGGATTGGAGATGGCCGTCCAGAAATACGGATCGCGCATCGCGTGTGACGGCAGCGTGGAGTGGAAGCGGATGGTCACGAAGGTTGCGGCGCAACAAGGCATCTCTGTCCAATTCACGGACCCGGAGATGCAATACGCCCTGCGTCTTCTTCAACGTTTGGCGAATCCCCGCCAACGCCAGCAGGAAAGAGGCGGCAGGTAGCTTATGATCGCGGATATGCGGCCGCCTCCTGCCAAATGCCTCGTAGAGACTATGCGAGAGTCGTCTGTGTTTGGTTCTTCAGTTTATGAACGAAGGCGAAATAGGCCACCATCACGCGAAATGCCTTGGACCGATTCACCCCGCCGAGAATCTCTCCGCCGACTCTTTCCAGTTCATCGGCAATCTCGAAGGTCAAAGGAAATACGAACGCGGTGTCGATACTCTGAAATGGAATGTTCAGCCACTGGTTGTTGTAGAACGCAACAAGCTGCGCTTGAGCGGCCTTGCTCTTGAAACTCATGATGATGTGCTCAGCCAGGGCGTTCTTTCTGCGGATTTTGAGCACAGCGAAAAGCTGGCTGAAATGGCTCTTTGTGAATTTTGAATCGACGGTGAGCCGGAGCTGAGTGCGCTTCTCTGCGGGAGAAACGATTTTGCGCTTCGGTCGGGCAGCGGCTTTCTTTGCGGCAGGCATATGGTTTCCTTGTCGATACGTATCTTACAGCATTAGTATATGAGAGCGGAAGACCACACTGCAAACGATTGTTGCAAAAAGAGTTCATGCGAAGGATGCGTCGGGGGAGTAGGGGGTTCATTGCATGGAAGTGAGGGAAGCCGAATTAACTGCAACAAGTCTAACCGTGGGAGAAGCAGGGAGAAAAGGAGGCCGTCAAGAAATTAGCGGCGACCATCACAGGATACGGCAAGGCAATTACGTGGACATGAGTCATTCCAGCCAGGGAAAGACCGCCGACCGTGTGCTGATCCACGCCGATACCGAGCTGGGAGCCAAACAAAGACCTGCTCAACAACCGCATGGCCTACGTTGCCGTCTCAAGCGGCGCATACGAAGCGCAAATCTCCACCAACGACCGCGATAAGCTGGGAGCGGCGCTGGGGCATGATGTTTCGCACAGCAGCGCCCATGCGCCGGAGATGAAGCCAGAACAGAAGCAGGAACTGGCAGTCACGCCGCAGCGGGAAATCGCGCCGGACCAGGAACAGAGCTTCGATATTGGCTTGGGCCTCTAGTAAAGAATTTAGGCCCCGCCCCTTGCCTTATTACTTTTCAGTAAATGGACCTGCCAAAGCGGAAGGTATTTGCAAACAGACCAATGCAAGACTAAGAAGGCTTATTGCAATCCAGATTTCCCAGTTGACCAAATCACTTTCCCGGCTGCATCGACAATTCGGAGAGGGAGCTTTGCCCGATAAATAGGCTGTGCTAGCCAGTCCACAATCCCGTCATTCGGCCATGGCGGCGCAGAGTTGGGGTCAAGTTTCGTTCCAGATGGGTCAAGTGGGAAAAGGCCATAACCCGTATTGTTAAGCCGGTCTTCGCTTGCGACAGAGAGACGTGGACCTCTCTGCGATTCCGCAGTCTCCAAGAGCGCAGCGGTATCCCCATTTCTGTCAAATACCTCAAATGTAGAAGCGGCCAGATGCCCCTGAGTCGGAAGCGGTTGAAGATACATTCGTGCTTGTGGTCTGTAGTCTGAAGAGACGAAGACAATTGCCGATAGTCCGTATCGATCACGCCCACAAACGGCGAATGGCGTCCCGTCTCTACGAACCAAACGAGAGTCCTCTGACGGTAGCAATGATTGCAGCGTCTCGGGCTTCTTTGTAGACAAAAGAATGTCCATCCACCACTGCTTAGAAAAGCGCGGCGGCTTAGAGGCCGCCTTGAGCGGTACTTTCACTTCTTCAGACATGTTTGGGCTTTTCGAATCGACTCGGAAAGACCCCGAAGGGTCAATGTCGAACGTGATGGCACCGAATGGGGCACGAGTGCTGTCCATAGGGCCATCCAGAGTGAGGTATGAGCCCAGCCCACTGATGAAGTAACGACCAAGGAGTCCATCTGGCCCATTGAAAAGCTCGACATCTAGAGAGTTTCCAAGGTTGGGCACGGCGTCGATTACCAGCGCAGCCAATTCAACTCCACTGCTGTCTACGAGTGTCAGTGTCCCAGAGGGCACGTATTGCGTCGGTGCGGCTCCAAGATCAACGTTAGCCTTGTGCGGACGGGCTATCCAGAGGCCTAGTGCAACCCCTACACTGATCAATCCTCCGGCAATTCCAATTCTTCTAAACGCTTTCATTGTGGATTATCTCCCGATGGGCGATTCTCCCACCACTTCCGAGCCCGCTCCTGAACGCGAGATAGGTCGGATGGAGTCAGGTGAGACGCAACTTCGTCTCGTCTTTTGAGAGCCTCCTTCCGATTTTTACGTGTGATCTCTCCCGATGCAGCAACGTCCAGCCAGAAATAGGCTTCTGCATAGTCTTGAGGGACGCCAAAGTCGCCCGCCTCATAGGCCCAACCGAGCATGAATTGGGAATTGAAATGTCCCTGCTCCGCTGCCTTACGAAGCCAGACCATTCCCTGCCCGTCGTCCTTTGGAACACCCCAGCCCTGGGTGTAACACGTGGCAATGAAGAACTCGGCATCCGTGTGACCTTGATCCGCTGCTTTCTTAACCCAAGCGAAGGCCTGAGCGGCGTCCTGTGGAACTCCCTGACCAAAGTGATACAGCCCTCCAAGCATGAATTGCGCAGCGGGATCGCGCTGCACGGCAGCCTTGCGCCACCAGAACTCCGCTTGCGAATAATCCCGCCGCACACCGTCACCGAGGTAATACATATTGCCCAGTTTGTACTGCGACTTTGCATCTCCTGCCGTCGCCTTGGCGAGTAAGGCTGGGTCGATGCCTTGGGTCCGGGGTGTCACCGCAAATGAAGACGGTACCCACGGCGCGGAAACACACAACAGAAGCGCCAGGACTGCCCAAAAACGAAAGAATCGCGCACTCATGCTTTCTACCTCATTCCTCTCTTCTGCTGCCAGCCCAAGCCTCCGGTGGCGGATGATCCCCCAGAAGAGCTACCTTGGACCTGCAACGAACCCGGCTCCTACCAACCCGATTGCGCGAATTGCGTCCCACGGGATGAAAAATCCAAGGACCGGGAAATTCAAAGAGAAATCTTGGCTTTGGGTGGGAAGACTCAAGAGGGCGACAGATGCAGCATCGTCGCCCATTGAGAAGTTTGTTTGCTCAGTTCTTAACTGTCATCTCGGAAGAGTCAACCGCCTTCTTCCCTGAGACGCCTTCGAGTCCCGCCAGCAGACCCCTGTAATCGTTTTTGTCAGCTTGAAAAGCAAATCCGCCCTTCTTCCCGTTGTCATCCCAAGTAAGGCCGATAAAATGCTTCTTAGATTTACTCAAAAGCATGAATGCCCCAAGCCCTAGCGTGAAAACTCCGACGCCAATTGCGGTGCCAACTCTGCGGTGCACATCTTGTCCGTAACTGATCTCCGTAATGGCAGATGCAGAAATAACCCCAACTTCTTCGTTTCCTTTCATAACTCGAATCTTATCGCCTTCTATGTAAAGCCTTACGTCGGCTCCGGATTTTACGCCTTGAAGTGATCCGCCATCGTACACAATCTTGGTGCCGTTATCGCCAGCAAATACGGTGACCGGAAGCAGTACGCATAGAAAGAATGCAATGAAGTTCTTCAAGATTCCCCCTTGCCGAAGATTTGCCCAATAAGACAATCATTGTCTGTGACCGGGCGCACACGGGCTGTTCATATTGCCCATGACAAAGAGCAAGGCCAGCCTCCGCGTTCCCTCTCTGAGATTCATTGCTGTTTCCCTAATTCAAAAATGTCCGACTCCTACCGCTCGCCGCCCCTTTGATAGCAGGTGAATGAGTTGTCGTTCAGGAATGAGACTTCATTCCGGCTGCATCGCCAGCCTATCGTCTGATATTCAGGTTGCACCTTTCGTCCGTAGAAGGTCACCTTCATATGATGGTCTGGCCCGTCATCGCATTTGACCCACGGCATCGCATAGCCTACCTCCTTGTCCTGAAAGGTAGCCCATTCCCTCTTCCGCGTGTAGGATAGGCACTCTTTGCTCTCGCCTGGGAGCCAATCACTCCGGGCTGAAATCGTTGTTTCAACGGTATGCTGAATATAACCCTCGCTGTCAGCAAAAGTGTAAATGGCGTATCCAGCCGCCACAATTCCAATTACGACGGCGCAAATACCAATCGTCCAACAAACGGAAGACATCCACCCAAGAAACGATTTTGTTATCCATTCAAGAAACGATCTTGTTCCACTGCGCCGGAACTGGTGCCGGAACTCAGCGTAAATTTCATACACAAAGACGCAAAAGCCTCCCAGCAAAAACAGCCAAAAGGCTACATCCGTTGCAACTTCGGATTGAGCCAAGGCACCATATCCACAGGCCAATAGTGTCAAAGCCACCCAAGAGAGAAAGAAGAAGCGTGCTCTCCAAGCCCGTTTCAGCGAGATCATTTCTTTGACTCATCGGACTTTTCAATGAACTCTTTCAGGCTCTTTGCACAAGCCTCCGCCGTCTTCTGGAGTTGGTTATTGGTACCCGCCTTGCTCGTCGAGTAGGCGAAGAGAACCCGCTTGGTGAGCGGATCGGCGACGGCGATACTCACGGTGGTTGATCCCCTGGCGGCGCGCTCCGCCCGTCGTTGCGCGGCGGCCTGGGCACCCTGCGCGAATCCCGTCTCAAAGGCATGATTGCCGCTGTCACCTTCGTTGATGGTTGCGGTTGCGCTGTTGTTGATGACGGTCTTCGGTTGGGTCGGAACCTGTTGGCTGACACTGCTTGTAATGATGTAGTCCGCCTTGTCCCTGTCCAATACCACGGCAAGGGGAACGTGCTTCTTGACGATAGCAGCGGCCAGATACGTCTCATAGCCGTCCATCGGCTCGATAAAGATCGTGGAACCGCTCTTGAGCTGCGGGGTCTGAGCGAACGCAAAGGCGGAGAACGTGAGAAGGACAAAGGCAAGTATGCGATTCATTTGAGTTTTCTTTCCTGGAAGTTTTGCAGAAACTTGAAGCTGAGCGCATCAATCACTCCCACGGGTCATCTGACGGCTGATCTTTGAGTAAACCCGCCTTCAGAATCACTGCTGCACCGACCTCATAACTCGGGTCTTTCTGATCGAGCTTTGATCCGAAGTCTGTATTGATTTCGTCGAGCAATTGCGCACGTTCTGCCCTTGTGATGATTAGGTGACTAGCCTGATTATGTGAGTCCGCTTTCCGATCTACAAGGGTCAGAAAAACAACCGGCGTGACGGTCTCAAACAGACCGTGATCGATGTACTCAAGTCTCGCCCTTACTTTTGGCGTCTCGGCGGTTATTTTAGCGTAATCAACACCCGGCTTCGGTCCCCCGATCATAGCGCTACTGAAGCCGATTAGTTTCTGAAATGACTCGACTTCGTCCGTATAATAATTCGTTAGCGTTGGAATAAGTTTTTCGAACGGAGGATTCAGATGCATATCTTTCAACATATTGATCCGCGTTTTTAGTTCATACTGCATCCGAGTGCAATCATAAATGACGTTAGAGAATACTTCGTCGGTCGTATCTTGCTTTAGGTTCTTCTCAGAAGAGGTACGGAGTCTATCGAGGGCAGCGAGTTCACGAATGTACTCCGTCACAAACACAAGGTGCGGAGTTTCCGGCCTTTCTACTCTATGTTGGGGCAACCCGTTCTTGCTTAGCGGACCCTGAGCAAAGCAAACGACAGAGAAGGTGAGTAGTAGAAATGTTGAAAAGCGCTTCAAGTGGTTCTCCTTTCGGGCATGAGGAATGTTTCTGTGAAGCGGTGCTTGTACCCCGCCAGCGCGTGACCTTCGGACGATTGGCTAGGGTTGGTAACGCCAGAGGTCATTAAGTAGGCCATCATATATTCCCGTTGAGTCGTACCCATCCCCACCGAACAGCCAGAAATTGCCGCTGCTGTCCGTCCAAGTCACGGCGATGCCTTCGCTCCCTCTCGCGCCGGGAACATTGCTTGCGGATGGGGTTCCAAGCGTACCGTAAACGCCATTGGCATTGCCCGTATTCCTGCCACCCATCCAGGTCCATTCCTTGGTTGTGGCGCTGAATTTCCAAAGATCGTTGAGAAAATCATTTGTGCCGTTTGACCCGCTAGCGGTATCGTAGTCAAAGCCGCCAAAGAGCCAGAGGTTGCCGCTGTTATCAGCCCAGCCAACCGAGCTGTCCCGGCCTCCAGGCGTATTGCTCGTTGAGGCGACGCCCTGCGTACCATATACAGGGTCTACGCTTCCCGCATTGCTGCCGTTAACCCATGTCCATTCTTTAGTCGTCGGGCTGAATTTCCAAAGATCACTAAGGTCGCCATTCGCCGTTCCGGTTGGCCCGTAGCCTTCGCCGCCGTACAGCCAGAAATTGCCGCTGTTATCTCTCCAACTGACCGAATAGCTCCGAGCACCAGGAACATTGTTCGCAGCGGCGATGCCCTGTGTTCCGTAGACACCGACTGCATTTGCGGTGTCGCTGCCACCTACCCAAGTCCAAGTTTTCGCCGTTGGAATGAATTTCCAAAGGTCATTAAGATAGCTCTGATTTCCAGTTGAATCATAACCCTGACCGCCAAAGAGCCACAGATTGCCGCTGGTGTCTGTCCAGCTAACAGAAGCGCCCCCGCCTCCACTTCCTCGTGCGCCGGGGACATTGCTTGATGATGCAGTTCCAAGTGTGCCATACGTTCCTTTTGCACCTGGTTTGTCACTCCCGCTAACCCATGTCCATTCTTTGGATGTGGGGTTGAACTCCCAGAGGTCATTGAACATCCCGTCCATCGTCGATGAAATAAAGCCCTCGCCTCCGAACAGCCAAAGGTTCCCGCTGCTATCAGTCCAACTGACGGCGCTGTCTCTCGGTGGGGGCACGTTGTTAGCTGAGGCGACGCCCTGTGTACCGTAAACGCCAGACTCGGAGAAATCGCCGTCTGCATTTGCTGTATTGCTTCCGCTTATCCAAGTCCATTCCTTGGTCGCCGGAGAAAATTCCCAGAGGTCATTGAGGTCGCCCCCCGCTACACCCGCTGAGACATTGCCTGAGCCTCCGAAGAGCCATAGGTCGCCGCTACCATCTGTCCAGCTAACCGAACCGCTTCGTGCTCCAGGAACATTGCTGGCAGCGGCGATGCCCTGTGTTCCGTAGACACCGACTGCATTTGCGGTGTCGCTGCCACCTACCCAAGTCCATTCACCAGTGGTGCTGGGCGTAGGAGTTGGCGTCGGCGCAGGCGTAGGGGTGGGAGTGCTGCCCCCGCTAGTCGAACTTCCGCCGCAGCCGGAGGTGAGTAGGGCAATCGAGAACAGCAACATAGCGGCAATCTTTCCGTGCAACTGCATTTCAGCCACCTTTCAACCCGCAAAGAGTGTATGCGCTAAATCTAGCGTAAAGACTAATCCGATCATGGACGCATGGCAAGGGACATTTGCATGGCAACAGGTGAGCGAATCAGGAAGCTGCGCCGTGCCAAGAATTGGCGGCAGATTGACCTTGCGGAGCAATCTGGCGTCCACGAGGTGCATATTTCCGACCTGGAGCGTGGCACAAGAGAGCCGGGGCTACGCACCCTCAGAAAAATCGCCTCAGCCCTTGAAACAACGCTCTCGGAACTGCTGAAGGGATTGTAACGCCGTCCGGCCCTTGCACGGCTATTTCTGCCCAACGCCTCAAAAAGGTCAAATTGGACACTGGAAGACACGGAGTCGGGTCCCGATAGCCGATTTTCGATAGCTCAATATTCAAATGTACTCTTGCTCATCACGCCTTTCACTCTGATTCCGCAGTTTTGAAAAAACATCTATGACCGCAAGTGGTAAGGCACAAGCCGGTAGAGCATTTGGATTCGCTATGAAGTCCGCGCGGTAATAGATTTGTTGGCGTGAATCTGCTTCGGGCTGAAGAAACAGAGCACCTCCGAGGCGCTCGTAAGTTTCACAATCCAGCGGATCGTCCGGGTCGTGATTCGGGTGCAGAAACTCTTGTTCCACTAATTCAGCGAGGCCAGGAAATCCAACAGCTGTGACCATGAAATTGTCCATGACAATCGCGAGATTGGGACGTTGATCCGTAAATTTAGGAAGAATATTTCGTCTCACCACTTCCATTGCATCCAGGCAAGGTCCAACTGCGCGGGCTTCCATGGTGCCAGGAATGAACTTGCCCTTTCTTATTCGGCTGAACCGACGCTCCCTCTCTTCCGCGGATAGCCTGTTCTTTTCCGCTTGATGCAAAGGCAAAAACTCACCCTCCCATGCTGGTTGTTTGACCTCAACGAACATGGGCAAAAAACTATCGAACGAGACTAAGAACTCCCCTGCCTTACGTCCTTCTCCAAGAGGTTCCCACTGGAGAATTTGAAAGCCATTTTGGGCGAGATAGAATGCTGCCCTAACCTCAGCGAGTCGTGCATCCCGATGCTTGGCCGACTGAGCTTTCTGGATAGCCGAGAAATATTCCGTAAGATGGTTTTCCCGTTGCAGGAAGGAGAGAACCTCTTCCACGTCATCGGCCCATATCTGCGGGGCCGGAAACCCATCAACGCCTTTCCATCTGGAGCCAGATATCAACTGCATAGTGAGCGGCCCGAGACGAAGCGTACCGTGCGAATTCATCCTGATTTCCCCCTTTAGGCACGCACGGCCTTGCTCTACGCCGCCGGGCCTGGTTTCTGATTGACGCAAGCTGATCATGCCCTGAAATGGAGACCATGTCAAGACATAACATGCGTTTTATCATTGCCTTACGGTTACCGACAGTAAAACGAAACGATAGTCTAAGCTCGCTTATGTGAGTATTATCTTGTCAAATCGTCAATCCGGGCACAGGCCAAGTAACCGCCAAAATCCAGAGGTTGCTCAAAGTGCTTCTGGCTGCGAGCGTACTAATCCAGCGTTTAGCGCATGTAGGTGGCGGCAAAGGAAATAGAGCACCGGCTTAGAAGGCCGGTGCTTTAAAGCACTTACCAAACCTCGCAGCGCTTTCCCTCCGGACGAACCATCGCTGCGCCCTGCTTGCACTGGAACGCCCTCTGGAACTCCGGAAGGTTCGACAGCGGTCCGATCACGCGATACTTTGCGATCGGATGCGGCCCGCCTTGCACCATTAACCGCTGCGTCTTCGGACGGATCTCGTCGCCTCTCCATTGTCCCCACGCAATAAAGAACTGCTGGTCCGGCGTGAAGCCATCGATGGTTGGCGCCGGAGGCTTTCCCTCCTGTGTTTTCTTGAACGCGCGATATGAGATCTTCGCGCCTGCCAGGTCGCCAATCGATTCTTCCAGTACCAGCTTGCCGTTGTGGTGAATTGTCGGTCCGATGTAATAGCTCTCGAACTGGTCTGCTACGCACTGGGCCTTTGCCTCGAACTTCTTCTTGTCCTGTGCAGTCCACCAGTTTTCGAGCCGCCCCTTGGCGTCGTATTGCGCGCCCTGATCGTCGAAACCATGGCTGATCTCGTGACCAATGACTACACCAATCGATCCGTAGTTCACCGCGTCAGTCGCCGTGATATCAAATGTCGGAGGCTGCAGGATTCCCGCCGGGAAGACGATCTCGTTCATCAGCGGGTCATTGTACGCGTTCGACGTTGGCGGAGTTATGCCCCAGCGCCAACGCTGCAGAGGCTTGCCTGCCTGCGAAAAGTCGTCCTTTGTTGCGTAGCGGCGTGCTGAAAGAACGCTCGCAAAGTAATCCGCGCGCACGATCTTCACTCCCTCGTAATCCATCCAACGATCCGGGTACCCCACCTTCGGATGGATCGACGCCAGCTTCTCTAACGCCTTCTGCTTTGTCTCTGGGCTCATCCAGTCAACGTCACGGATCGTGTCGCCCATGGCCGCAAGAATGTTCTTCACCATCTCCTGCGCGCGCGATTTTGCCTCCGGTGTGAAGTGGCGCTTCACGTACTCCTGTCCGAGCGCATCACCGAGGAGTTCGTCCGCGCTCTCCACGCAACGCTTCCATCTTGGTTTGATTTCCTTCTTCCCGGCGAGGTACGCACCATTGAACGCAAAGTCCTCGTTGACGAACGGATCAGACAAGTCCGCAGCCGTGTTGTTCATTACCTGCCACTTCAGGTAGGTCTTCCAGTTCGTTAGCGGCTCTTCCGCAATCTGCCGGTTCACTTCTTGCATGAATTTTGGCTGGTCCACGTTCAAATTTGCCTTCGGCAGCCCCTGCTGCTCAAAGTAGCGGTTCCACTCGAAGTTCGACACAAGCCCCGTCAGCTCCGCAAAGCTTGTCTTGTGGTCCGTGTTGTGCGGATCACGCAGTGCCACGTTGTCCAGCGACGCCTTTGCGAGCTTTGTCTCCATCCGCATCACCACCGCGCTCGCCGTGCTCGCCTCGTCCGGCTTGTATCCAGCAAGTTCAAACATCTTCTGCACGTGCGCAATGTACTTTGTGCGCGCATCCTTAAAGCGCTGCTTGGGTTTCAGGTAATAATCGCGATCCGGCAGTCCCAGTCCGCTGGCAAAGACATTGGCAGTGACGTTCTCCGGATCGTGGTGGTCCGGCTCCGACGTGATTCCAAACGGGACGAGCACCCCGTACTGGTGCATCTCCAGAATCATGTTCTGCAGGTCCGCCCTGGACTTCATCGCGTCGATCTGCCGCAACCACGGGCGGATCGGCTCTATGCCGCGCTTGTTGATGGCTGCCTCATCCATGCACGAGGCGTAATAGTCACCAATCAGCCGCTGTGACGATCCTGCCGGAGCTCCTGTCTGCTTTGACACTTCATCCAGCACTCCCTTCAGTTGTTCCTTTGAGAGCTCGTCCGCCTTCCAGCGGCGGCTCCAGCGGTTCATTTCGGGTGGGATCGGATTCGTCGCCCGCCACGATCCATTGGCGAATTCAAAGAAGTCCGTACAGGGAGCGGCCTTCGTATCCAAATCGCTCAGGAATATGCCGTGTTCGGCAGGTGCCGTCGTGATCTGCTGCGCCCACGCCAACCCTGCAAAGGTAGCCGACGACATGATCGCGGCCAGCAACCAGTTCAGAATCTTCATGAGCCCTCTTCGCGTGTATGACTAAGAAACTGTGACACAACGGATGTTACCGCGTATTGGGGGTGTAAACCCTAAGCGGCGAAAGTTTCAGGATACCAATATTCGCTCGTTTTGCGCCCAAACTTTCCATAAATCGCCCCAGATATGTAAAATTGCGAGGGGAATTCGAACCCCTGCCTTGCGCACGATTTTTCCGTTTTGTGAGCTGACCCCTATAATTTCATCATTCACAACAGGGAGGGCTGGCGATGCACTGGAGTCTTGGATTTGCTCTATTGATTGCGGCTGTAGTCGTATGGCTGTACTCGTCACTCCGAGCTGAAATTAGCTCTATCGTGGAAATGCTAAAGCGAGTCATAGATGAGAAAGAGACAGGAGAACACGAGCAGATTACGGATGTAGCCACTGAAAATGAGCAGTTGGACGACGATCTTGATTCGAGGATACGCAAACAGGTGTATCAAGATTTCCCTCGATATGGCATTCAGGATGCCTACACAATTGCTGAGTTGATGAGGTCCTATGAACGCGAAAACAGTCGTGGACGGATTCGTCTTTTGCGTAGTGTCTACCGGCAAGGGGTCCGCTTGCCTTATGAGTTAGCATTGAAAGCTGTCACGGATAGTGATTCCTTGGTACGAGAATGGATGGCGCGCGAGTCCCCTGACCTCGATTACAGCGAACGACAATATCCTCCAGCTCAATCTGAGATGACATCTACAACATCATGTCCCAGCGAAGAACCTCTGACTGATACAGTCACACATCTTTATCCAGAAAGAGATTTGATCGAACGCCTCAAGCAGGATTCGGACCCGTTCGTTCGCGCAGCGTTGTATGAAAATCATCACTTATCCGTCGAATTTGGATTGTCTGCTGCCGCTTTTGGAGCTGGCGGAATTGAGACGTTTAGAAATTGTGCCCCGCTCGAGCGTTTGGCCATGATGCGGAATGAGGAGCTGAGTCTAAAACTTGCGAAGCACATTCTTGACCTACAAGACACAACATTTTGCCTAGAGACTGAAGAGAGGACCGCGCTTGCCAAGGCGTGCCTAGTGAATGCAAAAGTTGTTCAAAACGGACGCCTGAGCCGGGAAATGTTCCCGGCTGGAGCAGATGGATGGGGTAATTACACAATCCAGAAGGATTCAGAGGCAATATGGGAACTTGCGGCAAAGTGGCCGGAAGATTCCGGTGTTCAGGGTCTAGCTTTTAAGTATGTTCAAACGGAAGATAGCGTCAAGTCTGGCGTTTTCCGGAGATGTACAAATGTTGATCTCAGAAGATTCATCCTTGAAAGCTGCCTACCAGAGGACGAAGAAACTCTCAAACTCGGGCGCGGCGATTCCGATCCGACAGCAAGATATATTGCATTTGGCAGAACCCGTTCTATGAAAAGGCAAGAGATTGAGGATGCAATCCTGCGCGAAAAAGATGGAGAGGAGAAGTGGGTTATCGACGGGCTTCTTGAAAACCCTTGGATTGGAACAATCGCACGCGAGCTGCAAAAGGCAGTAGATGACGGTCAGGGGCAATCACTGCCAGCGGATGGAGCAAGTCTCAATGAGGCCGATTGACCACAATTCTGGTAGGGACGGGCAACACGCGAAGGGTGATTGACATCCACGAAGAGAGAAGCTCGGGTTATTCTGCGCTTTTGACTAACTTACAAAGAAAGCCTACGATTGTGGCACTAACATCAACGGCCTAGACAAGGCCAGAAAGGTAACTTCCGCATGACTGACTCAATCGAAGTATTTCACAACGCACAGACGAGTATAAAAGCAGCATTCACTGAGCTAGAGCAGAAGAATCTGTGCGAAAGCTGGCCAATAGAAAGGACGCAGTTTGAGTCCCGCACTGGCAAATGGAAAAGCAACATCATCGACTTCACATCGTTACCCGGCGTTGATGAGACGAAGGTCACACTGGGTTTTGGCCTGCTTTCAGCAGGTTCGACTTGGGACAGACCGACTCAAAGGAAACTCATCTTGCTTCTTACAGACTTCAGCTTCGTGACAGACGAGCTTTATTCAGACCGTCTGAATCAGGCCGTTCTTGATTTTCTCGACTCTCCTTTGCTGCATAATGAAACGCGTATTCTGAGTCCAGCGACTGACAACAGGCACTAGCTGGCGGCAACCTAACATTGCTGTCCCCAGGGAAAACTTGTTTAACGCGTAACGGACCACCCACACCAAGCTGGGTTGCTCGACTTTGAGACCTGGGAGTTCCGCAGGATAGCCTGCCCGGCCCGGCCTGTGCTGAGGCTGATGGTTTGGGCCGTCACAAAGGCTATCGCCCCGGCCTCTATCTTGCGGACGGTTTTCTCCGCCGCCGCGCGACGGTTGGCTTTTTGCAACATCGTCCGAGTGGTAATGCACGAGCATTAAGAACCGTTGCGGCGCGGATTGACCGGGCCGCCGCCATAGTTGACGCCAAGGAACCCTATTCATTCTTCACCTGCAAAATCACCTGTTAAATGTTCGTCTTCAACATATTTCTGCGTGGTTTGGCAGTCTCCAGCGTCCTGTAAGATATCGAAAATACAATGTATAGAAGCCTTGACACGGAAGAAGCCGACGTCAACGGACCCCGATAGACAAATCCGGACGCAACCTACTGAAAGGGGGTAGATATGGGGGTATATGCAGGGCGATAACTACTACCGCCATGATTATTAAATAGATACGAGTCGATACGAATCCCTCCGCCCACAAATCGCTTACAAGACGACAAGCACGGTGATACTGTTTTTACTGGCGTTTATCCATGCCGGTGAATGTCACAAAGCGGATCGAGACCCAGGACGGAAAAGGTTACTGCCCCGTTGTCATCGCCGCTAAAGAATCTTCTTGACGCTTTCAAAGCCAAAGAAAACATCCCCCAGCATGGCCGGGGGATGTTGCCAGCGTCAAGATTCAGCCAAACTTACCGGT
>Ga0255352_1000532_pt1 | contig 21264 bp, 21 predicted proteins | sample HBST0metaG_FD_189939 | JGI IMG/M metagenome (GOLD analysis project Ga0255352, IMG submission 189939) | Peat soil microbial communities from Stordalen Mire, Sweden - H.B.S.T0 | ecosystem: Environmental > Terrestrial > Soil > Wetlands > Peat | place: Sweden: Norrbotten County, Stordalen Mire...
TCTCAGATGGAGCGGCCGGGATTCGAATCACCCTTGTGTGCCACGAGCACGAATAGAAGCCTGTCGGCAACTATTCGCAGATACCGCTGGACAGGTGCGGCCTTTTTCATAGAAGGATGACACTTTATTGTCGAGGATGACGCTTTTTGTATCTAAGATAAAGCCTTATTATTTCTCGACCGCTTGTACCGGTTACGCTCGCTTGAACCCTCGACTCCGCCTACGATTCGCAATCTGAACGAGTACACGGCACGAGAACGTTTGGTGACCAATACGGTGCGCCCATGTCGGGGTTGCGAATCGCGGTTGTCACGGCAGCAACTAACCTGGGGCTTGAAGGCGGATTACGCGTTCCCAGCCTCAAGCCCAAGAAGATTGCGACCACGCTCGACACGAGCAACAACACGTAGGTGCATGACCACGCCGATACGGCGCTGACGGCGCCTGCCAGTTGATCCCTATAGAAGTATCCCCCCGCCATGTATCCACCAGCCCATATCGCCGAGGCGATGGCGTCGAGCACGATGAATCTCATCATCAAGATGCGCGAGGAGCCGGCAAAGGCGGCGGCAAGATTCGGCCCCGGCAGAAATCGTGCCAAAAGCAACGCCAGAAGCTGAAATCGGCGAACGGCTTTCGCAAGCCGGCTCAGTCGAAGAGTGGAGCGCGTCGAAGCGTCGAGTACCGGCCGGTTTCTTGATGCGCGCCAGCGTCCTACCTGAAACCAAATGCAATCACCCGCCAGACAGGTAAGGACAGCCACGCAAATAGACGGCGTGAGATTGGTGGGTTCCAGGCCTGCGAGTGAGCCGATCAGCAACAATGACGGAACGCTCGGCACTGGGAGACCCACCTGTTCGCACAGAATTGAGGTAACCAGAGTCGCCGTGGGGTGATCGATGAAGAAGTGTGGCGCATGGATCATTGAACTCTCCTGCTCTTTGCTCCGAATGGAGCCTGGTCGGGGTATTTCGTGCCGTGTTTCATGAACTCCAACCCGCATGGTTGCCCGAACTCGGACCTCCAACGCATTGAGTCATCATCCGTAACGCGCAATTCGCAATCTCCGATGGCCGAATTCATCGTTGTCGCTTAACCTCGTGACACCGTAGGAGAGCGTCTGCCTGTTCGACGTTTCTTTTGTCGAAACCTGCTATATGCTGCTCAGCACGTGAGCGAGCTTCCCTGAGTTCTTGTATGGAGACGTTCAACAAGAGGGCGCAGTCCTTGTCGGGGTACCTTTCGAGGACGGACAAGACGTATACGAACCGCTCAAAATCCTCAAGCGCAAGAACTCCTGCGAAACCGCCGTCGTGTGCAGACATCCACAGGGGTTCACTTTGGACGGGTGTATGGGGAGGTTCCGGGGTGGGCTTTTCAAGGCCAGGACGAGGTATCACCACGCGAATTGCATTGCGGACAATTACACGGCGTGCCCAGGCATGAGCCCAATGATGAAAGACGGGATTCCCGTCCACGCAGTCGTCCAGGCCCGCCACGAAACATCGCTCGGCCTTCTCCTGATTGGCCGTCAGCAGGAAGGAAAGCAGATACAGACTATTCGTGTCTTCCAGGAACAATTTGCAGAAATCCTCCCTCGTCGCATAAACGCTCTGTCTTTTCCGAACGACTTGAGGTGCGTAGATGACGCCCGCTGTCCTACCGTCCCAACGAATTGATCTGGCGATCACTGAACCTCCTGACTGCGACCACACCAAGCGCCACAAAGAAAGCCGCTTCAAGCAACTGCGAAGCGAGAAATGTTGGTTCCGACAAAGTTGGAGCCAGTGCCCTTAAGACGGGAACGTGCTCGAATGCCTGAGTGGTCAATAGGAGAATGTTCAGGCTGAGAACGATCGTGGTGCTAAAGGCGCAGATTGCGCGCCAGGCGCCAGCAAGGTGAAATTTGCGCCATCCGAGAATCGCTGCTCCAGACACATAGACAGAAGCCATTGCGAGCCACTGCGTGAGGGAGAAATGGTGAACGGAAAGCAGGAGCCCAGCCACGCTTGCGGCAAGGGAGAAGCGAAAGAAGAAGACAGTCCATTTTTCGGCCAACTTTCCGGCGAGCAGTCCGAACAAGACCTTGGTTCCTGCGCAAATCGCAATGAGACTGAGGACGATGTGGATGAATGTGAGGATATTCAGGATCATGCTTTTACCTCCTCGACCGGTCCTCCTTGGTTGTTCCAAGAACCAATCAATACGTACTAGTAGGAATATATCATGACAACTGCCGCTGCGGATAAATCTTTCGATGAGGCCAGAAGACTTTAGTAAGCAGTACCAGCCTTCTACAAAACCTGCTTCCAAAAGCTTCCATGCCCCATCGCGCATCGACCTTGTGACAGTGGATATGAGAAAACACCCGATGGCAACGAACTAATGCGCTCGCAGAGAATTGTTGACGGCCAGATCTGCCCGGCAAAAATGGCCTTCGTTTTGGTATGGATCAGGTTCTTCCAGGTTGATGTTCAGTTCAAATTGCTCCCACGAATGCCCAGAGCAGGCGAGCTGGTATAGTGACGCTCCGATGAAGGCGCTTCTGTATGAGCTTGTGTGGCCGCCCTCTTGTCAGTTTCCTTCAGAACGGATGCATATTGTTTTGCAACTGACTTAGCGACGCTATCCGCAACATTGGTGCTTTCCGATTCACCGCGCGTCGTTCCCTTGACTTGTTTGTGCAGGTCGACCGAACCGGACGCATCGTTGAGGGCCGTATCAAATGTCATTTGGGTTGTACCGACGAACATCCCGGCCGGCCCAAGGATCGCTCTCTTCACTTGGCTACCTGTTTTGAATGCCGCGACGGAGATGTGGATGGTGTATTGCGGACACAACTTATGTCCATCGTTTTCACCGTCTCTGTACACACGCCCCGCCCCCTGGGTGAGACGCAGTCGATCAATTACATGCTCGTAGACCAACACCCGGTAGGCGGCTGGAACATCGGTGTGCTCCCAGTTCGGGGCGGCTAAAAGGACGCTCCGCGGTTCGACTGAATCCTGGCAGTTGGGTACGGTAGCCAACTCTACTCGGACCGGGGGATCTGTCAGCGCCTCGGTTTGAACAGGTGCTAGCATCTGGGTGAAGCTCTGCAGGGCTTGATCCGCCTGGTGAGCTGGAAGGAAAAAGACCGCTCCGTGAATTGCGCGTTGCTTATCGCGATATTCTACAGTAAGCATGTCAACCCGGTGATGCATGAACATTGCGCCTGCAACGCCGCTGCCATTCGGCATCACCGCCCTGAGAACGCGTCCTTTCATGCCCCAGATCTCGACTTTTTGGTTACCAGAGCTAACCGCCGTCACATCCTTGCGATCGATCGAAGACGTTCCTGCTTTACCTGAGAATGTTACGGAATTAGAACTGAAAGTCAGGGTTCCCTTATTGTGAGGTTTCACTTCGGGGAATCCTAAGATGTGCTCGGCTTTGGTGGACTGCCAAATCGCGGTAGCCGGCGCGGTGGGTTGATCGAGTTTTGGTGTTGCCGCTGACGCGAGGCTCGGCACGAAGATGCCTACATGTAGAGCGAGGATGATGGAAGCAGATAGAATCTTCATAAATCTCCTGATACCTACTAGTAGGTATGCAATGTTTGACTCAAGAACCGGTATTTCGGTGCGTGAATATTTGTGAAATCTTCAGTTGGGGAAATTTCTTGCCTGCGTGGAGCAATTGCTGTACGAGAAGTGAACACATGTGCTGTCGCTTCCGTCGCTAGAGAATTGTGGCTTACTTTGATGATGCTAGAGACTCATCGTTTGGACTTCTCTACGCTACCCTCTCCTTCGCCTTCTCGAAGGATGGGCGTTACGCTGACGTCAGAATTTGTAGACTACACCGACTGAAGGAATCATGGTCTGGACATACTTGTTCGTCCGGAGGCTACTCAATTCGAAATCGGGAGCCTTGTACATGAAGGTCTTGGCTTGTGCGCGAATGGCGATCCGACGAGACACGGGAATATCGACACCACCTCCGAAGGAGATCACGTTTCTCGTTTGGCGAGGAACAAGAGATGTGTCCTGTGGATCGAAAATAAGTGCGCCGCCGCCGACAGACATAAACGACTGGAACTTCTTTGTGAGCGGATTCGGAAGGCTGATCACGGCCGATCCAGTTGCCGCATAAACATTCGTCTTCAGCGCAGTCGTGTTAATCGAAGTTAGGAATTTCTGCGAATCCCGGAAGCCATCGAAATCGCCTTCCACTCCTAGCCAATGATTAATGTTGAAGCGGTACCCGGCAAGGACGCCGCCCGAGGAAGTCGGCTTGAACGTAACCCCTGAATCGGTCACTTTCCTGGTGAATACGCCGCTTCCTTGCAGCGTGACCTGCTGCCTTGCGAAGCTTTTGGTTACCTCTGCGACTTGGGCTGATGCAAAATTGCATAGAGTCAACGTGACGATGAATCCGCCGATGAGTCGTTTCATGGATTACGCTCCTGTACATTCTGGATTGACGAACGGACGACGCTCTCGATTAAAGTCGTACTAGTAGGTACGTTATGCGAGAAGCGCATCGAAGTCAAGCGTTATCGGTATGCAGCTCCGAAGTCGCTGTCCAACAAGACCATACCGGGGACACCGGTCACTCGGATAACGATGTTGAGTGGGGCAAGTGGCAGCGATTTCTTGAAAGAGAAGAACCTTGCAGTACTTTTGTCTTCGATGGCGAGACAATCGCCAATGCAGCAAATTGCGCAGCGCCCGAGGATTCAGCCGAAGATCAACACTTCGGCACCTCAAAGAGAGCGTCGAATATGCGTCCTACTACTTTCTTGAGCACACCCTCACTCAAAACTGCTGGTTCGAGCTGGGACTCGAGGATGAGGGCAGAGATCATAGGCTGAAGCGTTTGAACCGCGATCACGCGGCTCACATCATCCTTTCCTTTACCCGCTGGCCCAATCCATGCGGAAAATCGCTGCTCCTGGTCTTCTGAAATAACGCCAGCAAACAGCTTCTGAAGTCGCTTATGCGATTTAGGATTGCGCCTGCAGAAGAGCTTGAACTCTAGCATCAGCAGCGAATAGGAATCATTGTCCGCCAACTTCAGATAAAAATCTCGCATCACGGCGAGATTCGCCTCAACTGAAGTAGAGCCTTTGAGTAGGTCAGCCACCTGCGCGCGATGTCGCATCATATTCTCTTCAACGAGAGCAAGGAAGATGTCTTCTTTACTCTCAAATTGAGCATAGATTGCGCCCTTGGTTCGTCCTGCCAGAGCTGCGATCTCGCCCAGTTCCGCGCCTTTATATCCTTCACGCACAAAGATCGTTTCTGCTGCCCGTAGCAGAAGTTCTCGCGTCTCTCTTGTCTTAAGTTCATGCTTGGTGACTTTGGTGACTGTCATATCGTTGGTCCCAATACTGGCTCTTCGTCGCGGAAAGTCGACATTTCCATCTTTGGGGAGCAGCGATGCGGATTCATGGTGAATTTGCGCTGGAAGCATTTCTGACATCACGGTGGGAAACCTCTGTACACAACTTTCAGTGTTCATTTGGACCGGTATCCTTTGCACTACTGATGAGGTTGGAATTCTCGAAATCGTGTTGTGCAGTACTTGCAAAAAGAAGTGAACTCACTAATGATGCGTACTGGTAGGTATATAATACTACATGAGTGCTCTTTGAGCGGCAGATACACCCTCCGGTGTACACGCACTGATGCGGCTGACTACGCCGCGAAAGGTCGCGCCAGCCATAATCCATCACGTCGTAGTCCCTGAAGACGTATAGCTGGCGAGTCCACCAACACCCCGCTGCGGATCATTGATCTGCTGGCTGCCAATCCATTCATTACTGCCACGGGCATAGCTAGTGAGCTGGGCGTTGCCTTCACGACCGCTCAGCGAGCTATCGAGCGGCTGGAGCGTATCGGAATTGTGAAGCAAGCGAGAGAGGCCAAACGCGACCGCGTTTACTGCGCGCAAGCCCTGCTCGATATTCTCGAAGAACCGGCGAACCTTACCGGCTCTCTTTCCGAATGAGAAAAGCCACGTTGAACGCTGCTCTTCGTTGAATGCCCCCATGTCGATATAGTTCCATAGTGGAATGATATTGACGATCAAAAGCCTGCTGATCGTGGACATATTTCGAGTCCATCCTGGCTGGCAGCGGCTTCGCCGGGGTAGACTGCCACTGCAATCTTTTCTGCTGCATAAGAGTAGCCGCCCCGGCAAGCGATCTTTCATAATAAGAACATGGCCGATACCTGGTTTACATCCGATTGTCACTTCGGACACTTCAACATCATTCGCTATTGCAATCGTCCGTTTGCGAGCACGGAAGAGATGGATGCGCACATCGCGGATCGGATGAACGCGCACGTCAAGCCAAACGACACGCTCTATTTTCTTGGGGATTTCTGCATGGGGAACGTTGAAAAGGTGGCGGCCTATCGCAAGCGCCTGAACTGCAAGACGATCCATTTTGTTGAGGGAAACCATGACAAAGTGACGCGCAAATCGCAAAGCCTTTTTGCTTCCTGGAGTTCCTTGTCTGAAGTTCATGTGGGCAAGCAAGGAATCGTTCTTTGCCATTACGTGATGCGCGTCTGGCCGCATTCTGGGCGCGGCGCGTGGCAACTCTATGGCCATTCCCACGGCAACTTGCCCGATGATCCACTGTCACTATCGATGGATGTTGGAGTTGATTCGCACGATTTTTGCCCGTGGCGCTTCGATGAAGTACAGGCGGTCATGAAGGCAAAAGCCACCGCGAGAGAACAGTCGTCAGAGACGGGAGCAATTTCCGGTTAGGCCGTCACCGCCCGGAACAATGCCATGCCCTCAAGAAAATCTTGCCACAAGGCGACTTTCGAGGACGTATCTCGAAGTCATGGCTCAAGACGGCAGATTTGACCCCGCACTAGAACGCCTCAGGCTCAAGAGCACGGGGAAACCGCTTCTCCAGTTCTGTCACAATTGCCTGGGCAAATCGGCGAACCTCATCTCGCAACCTTATTGCATCAGCGGTAGATACAGAAACTAACTCTCCGCTCTTGGTGCGTCCCGCACGATGTACGATGTCGTGGCGGACCACGACCTCCTTCATCAATTCTCCAATATCCGGAAAGGCTATTCCCAGCCCGGCCATCATCATTGGTCGAATCTTGTCAAGGCGATGCCAGAGCATTTCCTGGAGGTAGATTTCTACCTCTTGGTCCAGTTTTTCAAGCCGCTCGAACAGTTGATCGAGTGTCAGCTGCCTACCCTTGAAGTCCTTGTTTTTTGAAGTGAACTGACGGAGCACGTCCTTATTGGTCCGAACCCAAAAGGCCATCGTGTCGGCCAAAAAGGCCTCAAGTGCCGCTATTAGGGAGCTGTGGACCATCTGGTGCACAAGTTCCGACGTATGCGGATCGTTGTTCCAGTCAAGTACATCCTCGATCTGACCAATACGGTCCTCAAGAAGGCGAAGTGGATCGTCACGGCTGACCACGCGGAAAGAGAGTTCTTCGTCATAGTCCAGGCCTTCGCGCTCAATAGGCGCCCATTCATCGCCAACTTCCTGCCAAAGCTCTTCAATGAGCTTCTTCATCACCTCGTATTCGACAACCGAACCAAAGCGCTCTTGAATCTCGTCATTTGGATCGTAAGGGCCTCCCCAAATGAATTGGAAGCCTCCTTCTCTGCCGTTATAAGGTGTATCGTTCGTGGGATCCTGAAACCGTGCATGGAACCAGCACCTCATCGCTTCGATTTGCAGTTCCTCGGGCGCGTTCTTAATCCACTCGTCGTTTGGATCGAAAGGATATTTATCTAAATCCCCCGCCTCTGGGGGCAAGTCCACTCTGTACGAATGATCGTTGAATCCCATAATCCCCCATTAAAAGCGCCCATCCAGCATAGTCTACTTGCCCGCGGTCGGATTAGTATTGGCAAACGCCCAGTGCGCATTTTCTTCGTGTAGGTGATTTGCGTCACACTGGGCGACTTCTTAGGAGTGATCAGTCCCGGCGTCAGAATGGCTCGCACTTCCTCCTCACCTATCTGTATGACAGCCAATGAATGCTGTTGGAAGTGCGGGCGCGGTATTGGTGCTTGCCTTTCCGCATCCAGGACGGGCTACACTTAGCCAAAGCTCGGAGTGAAACAAATGGCTAAGGTTGGCAGGAATGATCCTTGTCCGTGTGGGAATGGCAAGAAATACAAAAAGTGTCATGGAAGCCCACTTCCACCCGCAGCGTCAGCTGGGCCATCGGCTGGGCAGCCGCCGCCTAAGCCGCCCTTCAGCTTTCGGGAGCTGATGCCGCACGAGATCACGCCAGAACTGAGGAGAATGCAGGCCGAAGCGATGAGGCCGAGGGCGGACCCCGGCTTTACTCACCAATTTGGTCAGGTCCGTCCACCGATTTCCTTGGACTACTTGGGCTACAAGTTCGTTGTTGCTGGAAATAAGGTCTTGTATCAGCCCAAAGAGAAGGCGCAGTTCTTTACTGACATTCTGCTCACCTTCGTCACCAACACATTTGGAAGAGAATGGTTTGATGCAGAGGTTGCAAAACCTCGTGGCACCCGGCACCCGGTATTTGAGGCAAGATACAGGGCGATGTCCTACATGAATGCTCAGCCCCGCGATGCTCAAGGAGTATATAAGGCCACGATGACCGGTCCAATGCTCGGATATTTCACTTTTGCTTACGATCTGTTTACTGTACAAGACAACGGAAGACTTGACGCACGGCTCATTGAGCGGTTGAAGAATTGCGATCAATTCCAAGGCGCAAGACATGAGCTATTCGCAGAGGCTACCTGCCTCCGAGCAGGCTTCTCTATCGAACATGAAGATGAGTCGGATGGTTCAACCCGCCACGCGGAATTCACGGCCAATCACAAAGCTACCGGACAACAAGTTTCGGTTGAGGCGAAAAGCAAGCACCGTCCCGGCGTCCTGGGCTTTCCGGGAGCACCGCAAGCAGAAGGCGAACACAATCTCAATGTGGGGCAGCTCCTCAACGATGCAGTTCGGAAAAACACCTTGCATCCTCTGGTTGTCTTCTTCGACCTCAATCTTCCGTGGTCATCTGCAAGTCGGCTTCTGGATATGGGTATCCCGCCTCACCCGCTAATCCATGGCACGTTGGACCGGATGCGGAAACGGCATTCGGGCAGGGACCCCATCAATCTTCTTGTGGTCACAAATCATCCCGAGCACTACTCGGCAGATGAGGAAGCTGCACCATCTCCTCAACTTCTCAGTATCCAAACTCAACTTCCAGCCAGGCCTGTCGCATGGCCTATGGCTCTTATGGATATCCATCAAGCCGCCAACGTTTACGGCAGGATCCCACAGTTCTTCGATGGAAGTCCGCCCGTTGGGGCGAACCTCGGAACCAATAAGTAACGGGAACGCCGCAGTGTCCGAGAGGACGAAATTTTTCCGAGCAGCCTGATGGCGCGGACCATGTCGGCCATGGTGACGCGTCCGTGCTGGCGGACGTAGTCGATGATCTGAATGGCCAACTCGGTTGCGGGTGGGGTGCCGGGGGCGAAGCGGGCGGCGTGGGTAGTCGATTATCGTCCAACCCCTCGAAACGGTCTAATCCGCTTCAACTGTGCTGGACCTGGCAGGGTTTTGTCCGCGGTGTGGTGCATCGGCACCACTAAAACACGGGCGGGGTGCCGGGGGCGTAGCGGCATAGGCGCTAACTTGTTGAGAATGTACCCTCAGTATTGTGCGGTATCGACTTTGATTACCCCACAGGTAGTATACGAAAGCAGCAAGAAAGTGGCTATTTGGGTAACAAGTTAGCGCTTATGGGGCGTAGCGGGCGGCACCGGCAATGACGCATTCTTCGGCGTTGCCGGAAAAGGTGGGGCCGGATCGCTCCGGCCCTTGGGGTGGCTGTCAGTTTTCGATGAGCAAGATTGCTGTGTTGACGTTGGTTCCCTGGCTGGCAAAAGTTCCGGCTGGCAGGTCTTCGTACCATCCTCCTGAGTTCTCGGCCAGAGGCTTCAAGGTGGTTTGCTGCCGGGGGCCGTTTGCGCAAATGGCAACCAAGCGGCCTCCGGGTTTCAGCATCTTCATCGCGTGTTGAATGTGCTTGATGTCCACGCCGTTTTCAAAGGGCGGGTTCATCAGAATGCGGTCAAAGGTTCCAAGATTTCCGTTTTGTTCCAGAAAATCTCCGCAAATGGTTTCGTCTGCGACTTGTTCCAATGATGCGGCCAATGTTGCATTGATCTCGACAGCGGTCACGCTGCCTAACGGTCTCACGTTCGGCAGTGCCGCAAGAATTGCGCCGGTTCCCGCGCTCGGCTCAAGAACGCAGTGACCCGGCAGAATGTCGGCCTCCTCGACCATGCGCTCGGCCAGCGCGGGCGGTGTCGGGAAAAGTTGCGGGGTGGTGATTACCTGCACACCGGCTTTCAAGGCATTCTGCATTTGCTCGATCTTGTCGCGGGTGTTTGTGGGCGTAATGCCTTGCCGGATTCTCTCGGCTCTGCATTCGGAGTCTTCGCAGTCTGGACCATCCGGGCAAACCGTGTCATCCTTCGCGGGTGTCTCATCGGAAGCTGCGGCCTCCGGCTCCGGCTTAGGGGCCGGGAACGGAGACGTGGTAGGTGTAGAGTCCAAGAGAGAGAAACCCTGTTTGGATGCGCTCTCAATCAATCGCCCAGCGGCGCGGGCCGCGTCTACGGCAGCTTTCGTCATCACGCCTTTGAGGTCGGTAAACGGCACGGTGCGGGTGAAGTTCGCTCCACCGTTGCCCCAATTGTCAAGCACGGTAACAGAAACCTTGTTGACTTTCTGGATGTATGACCATCCGCGAAATGTCCAGCATCTCACTGCGCCGCCCTTCTCCGGGCCGGTCTGCTCGGCCACTGTTCCGCCCTGGTCGTCAAGCATTGCCCGCACGTATGCAATGCGGTTTGTGTAGTGGTCAATCCACCGCTGAGTGTGTTCGATCCTGCGCGGATAGGCCGCCAATGCGGCGACAAAAACCTCGTCCAGTGTGCGCGGCGCGTAAAGGCTGGGGAAGCTCCCGGTAAGCGCATCGTATGCGCTGGGCGTGTGCGGATGGCCTTCTTTGTCGCCTTCTTTGCGGGCCAAATTCAGGTGACACATTCCGGCGATTCTGAGAGCTACTTGCGCCTGAAGTTTCTTGTCTTCCTCCTGGCTGCAAGCTGTCCAGAGTTTGAGCCACATCTCAGCCTCTTGCTGGCTCTTTTCTTCTTTGCGCTTGCTGGCCTCCAGTCCCTTGATGCGGCGGGCGCGAACGTCCGGGCGCTCCTTATACTTGGCAAGCCGGATTGCGCCCTTGGCGCGGCTCTGCCAGTATTCCGCTGCTTTCCACATCTCGACGGCGCGGCGCATTCCCTTCTCGATCTTCTCGGCGTCCTTCCGGGCGTGGCGCTCTGAGTGGTGGCCTACAAGTATCGGCTGACCAAACGGGATGCCGTCGGCGATTGAGTGAACGGCGCTTTGTGCGCGGTCTCCGTCCTGGGCGCGTCGGGTGCTGAGGTCTTCCAACCGGTCGGCCTTCACCTCGGCCCGCTCAACCAAAGTAGTATCTTCGTCGCCGATCTCACCGGCCAATTCAATGCAAAGGTCTTCGCGGATCGGTGTCCACATAGGGGCAACAAAAAGGTCTTGCTTGGGTGCCCACTTGAACCCTGCGGCCTTCACGCGATCATAGGTTTCTGTGTCGAGACGGCTGGAAGCATAGAGGCGGAGTTTGTTATCTTCGGGGCTGTAAGTGGCGGTAATTGCGCTGGTCATTTGATTGTGTCCTTTCGGGTTTGAAATGGCGGTGCTGTTGTTGTTCACACAACAACGCCTTGGCCCAGGCCCACGCCTGCGGGGGTAGCAAGTGCAAGGGGAGGGGAATCTCCCAGGGCTTGCAACGAAGCGCAGCGAAAGTGGAAGCCCCTTGGTCTGCACAAACGGAGCGCAGCGCAGTGCGGAAGACTGGGGATACTCCTTGCGGGCGCGAGCGGGCGGAGCCCCTTAGGAAGGGTTTTTGCTGTCGCTGTTCGGAAAGGGCAGACGTTGCGGACAGGACACAGGTCCGCTAGAGGGGTAGCGCAAGACGCGCCGTTTTTTGCTGCGGCGCGCCTGGAGCGTACGGCAGGAGCCCTCACTGAAACGGGGATAGGTTATGAAGGTTCGTTGGGAAGGGCGTTAACTGAGATTCGTTTGCGCAGATCGATGAGCACGTGCTGACTTATCGTTGCCGTGTCGGTTTACGCCGTCGGCTCACAGGCGATTCATGTGACCTTAGCGTTTGATCCCCCGATATTTAGCAATCGCGAATTTAGACACGACCGAGTTCCAGCCCCTTCAGGACTGCGCGGACCCGATCTCTCACACCCAACTTGGTGAAGATCGTCGATGCGTGCGTCTTGATAGTGGCTTCGGTTACTCCCTGACTCTGCGCGATTTCCTTGTTGCTCAATCCCGCAGTCATCAATGCCAAGACTTCCGATTCTTTCTTTGTTAGAGGCTCAGGAAGCGCCATACTCTCGAACTTGGGTTGAAGAGTTTCGAGGGCAATACGCACACTGCGCGTCACCGACGGGCGGAATACACGTTCCCCGGCAATCACTTTATCGATACAGGCTGTCAGCTCATCCAGACTCGAATCCTTGCGGATAAACCCATTGGCACCGGACTGAACTGCGCGGAAAAACATATCGTCATCATCGAAGGTAGTGATCAAGACAATGGGCGTTGTCGATCCACGTTCGCGCACTTCCCTGAGCACATCAACCCCCGTTTGGCCTGGAAGGCGAAGGTCCATCAACACCACATCCGCCTTCGTTTCCATAATCGTCTCGACCGCGCCGAAGCCATCTTCCGCCTGCCCCACGATTTCGTAACCAGCGTTCAGCTTGAGCAACTCACACAGACCAAGTCGCACCAGCGTTTCGTCTTCAACCAATACAATCTTCATGCGGTCCGTTCCTCCCCAGTGGGGACTTTCAAGGTTACGATAAACCCTCCACTCACGGGGGAAGAGAATTCAAGCGTTCCGCGCATCTCTTCAGCCCTGGACTGAATTCCTCGCAAGCCATTACCCTCCATAAGTTCATTGCAACCGCAGCCATCATCCTTGATCGAAAGCTGGATGATCGCATCTTGCTGTATCAATTGAATCCAGAGGTTCTTCGCCTCAGAATGCCGAAGCACATTCGTGACTGCTTCCTGCGCACAACGGTATAAACCATGTGCAACCGGCGAGGGAATGTGGACCAGATTCCCTTCTATCTCAAGATGAGTCTGGAGACCAGTTACATCTCGCAAAATCCGTTTCAACGCTACAGATATATCTACCGTCTCATCTTCCCGCCATGCGGAGACCGATTCGCGTATCTCCGCCAGCAGCAAGCGCGTAATCAGTTGCGCGCGTGTAATCGCAGGCAATGCTGCTTCCGTAGCGCGATGCTGGGCGATTTCCAACTGAATGCTCAAACTGGTCAGGTAGTGACCGGCCGCATCATGCAGTTCTCTTGAGAGCCGAAATCTTTCCTCAACCTTTGCCGCTGCCCTGATCTCGGCCTGCAAATCAATCAGTTCCTGGTTCGCTACGGCCAATTGCTGCTGCCTCCGGGCTAGCTCAAAGATCACACAGCCGATAACGAAAGAAAGCACATGCCAGAAAAGATTCCCACAGTAATCAAGGATGATGATAAGAACCAAAGAGAAAGAGGGGGAATGAAGAATTTGGCTTAGCGGCGGATGCACTTTATTACGGAAAATAATGATGAAGTAAATATAGCCTGCCAAGCTGAATCCGGTCGTAATCCAAAACCAACGTATCCGCCGATGGACCGGTACGCAGAATGGCACGCAGATCGCCGAAAGGTTCATTAACTCGAGGTTGAGCAGTGTGCCAAGAAATAGCTGCGCAAGAATCCAACGTTCTCGCTGCGGCGCAAGATTAACACGCAACGAAATATTATTCACGAACAGGAATCCGTATAGAATAGCCCCAGCACTCATCACCACATAGAGCAGAACGCGATGGCTTGGAATGGTGCTGGCTATCGATTGCGCCATAAGGGCAGTCTCAACCCATCCGGCAAGCAGGCCGCCCCAGCGCAACCAGAACAAGAGTGGCTTTCGCAGAACCATGTACGTACCGTAGGAGAGAACAGCTTGCTGCGCATCGGCCATTAGTAAGAGACTCCCTCAATACCTCTTCTGTTTCAGAATAAAGCCCGGAACCGGCGGTCTCCCCCAGAAGTATGAGAAGTGGTCTCGTGCCGGTGGCCGATTCGCCGATCCCTATTTCCCAATATAGTCAATTCGTGTGTGACGATGTTCGACTGAGGAGATCGACAGCTATGACTTGCAAAACGCTCAAGGGGCCTATTCTTCAGGTTATGGCCTGGATTGCGGTGATTATTCTGAGCGGTTTTGCGGCGTTGGCTCAAAGTTCAAGCCCTGCTACAGCGCCAACAACTTCCGATCAAGCAAAGTCTGCCGATTTGCCTGATACACAGCCCTCGCTTACCAGTCAAACGCCTGCTTCCCCACCTGTGCTGCAACGGAATGTTCCCGAACATCCTCCAGCAAATGAAACACCCAGCGGGCCTGTCACCATCCTTGAGGACACGTTGATCCGGGTGATGACAAACGAGCCGTTGAACAGCAAGCGGGCAGAACGCGGCACGCCAGTATGGTTTACCGTGAGTGAAGACGTGGTCGTAGGCGATATGCTGGCGATCCCACGCGGTGCAACTGTTCACGGCGAGGTGATCCAATCTAAAAAGGCCGGAGTGTTGACCGGAAGCCCCGAACTGACGCTCAAACTGGTATCGCTGAATCTGGGTGGACGGAGCTACCCGCTCGACAGCTATCAGTTCAAAGTCAAGGGAACGAGCAAAACCAAGCCCACGGAGACCAAGGCCATTCGCGGCGCTTATGTGGGCGCGCTCGTGGGCAGCATAAGCAACCCCAGGATGGGTAGCACGGTAGAGGGCAGGGCTGCGAGTATGGGCACCGACGCGGCCGTCGGCGCGGGCCTGGGCACACTGGCTTCCGCGGCGATGCCGGGACCGGGAATCAGAATACCTTCCGAGGCACAAGTGGACTTCTACCTGGCGGCTCCGGTTACGGTTACGCCGGTGAGTGCGAAGGAGGCAGCGCGGCTTGCACAGGGACTCCATCCCGGCGGTCCGAGCCTCTATGTACGCGGCGATACTCCTTAATTCGTTCCGAGCGGCGCTGGTTCTCCGATGAGTTACCGGCCACGCAACACGTTTAGCAAGAATAAATCAATCGAGCTTCAGGACGAGGATGGCTCGCTTTCAGCTTTTCGGCTTTTCGGCTCTAGATTGCACTTATGAGAACCTTGCTGAATCAGTTCACCGCAACGAAAGGATAACTTGTGATTCAGTGTTTCCGTCGCAATATTGTTGGCCTCGCCGTGGGTGTCTTCATCCTGACTCCCGCAACATTGACATTTGCACAACACGCCGATCTGGAATTGGTTGCGAGCAGCGCGTTGCCGGACGCGCCCAGCCCGCAGGATGCAGTTCAGGCGACACTTGCAGCAATCGACGGTACTGTCAAGGACGTATCCGGAGCCGCAATTTCAGGAACTGCCGTAACGCTTGAAAATGCCCTATCTGGCGAAAAACGCACATCGTCAACAAACGATGGCGGCAGCTTCAACTTTCTCACCGTCGATCCGGGAACTTACCGAATCACGATCACGGCGAATGGCTTCGCCTCTTGGACATCATCTGCCATTATCGTCAAAAATGGCGCGCCATATGAAATGCCGTCCATTGTGTTGCAGGTCGCCTCCGCCTCCAGCAATGTCAGCGTCAGCGTCTCACAGCACGATATTGCCGAAGAACAGATTAAAGAAGAAGAAAAACAGCGACTGTTTGGAATCCTTCCCGAGTTCCATGTCAGCTATCGATGGGATGCCGTGCCGCTGACAACAAAACAGAAGTTTGAACTCGCCTTGAAAAGCTCGTTTGACCCCGTACCCTTGGCGATAATAGGAGCGGAGGCAGGATACTCGCAGGCGAACAACCATCTCCGCCCGTTTGGACAGGGAACGGAAGGATACGCCAAACGGTTCGGAGTGAAGTTTGCCGATGCGTCCAGCTACACAATGATTGGCGGCGCGATCCTGCCGTCCATCTTTCACCAGGATCCGCGCTACTTCGTCAAAGGAACCGGAAGTGTTCAATCTCGGGCTCTCCATGCCATGACATTCCCTTTCATTTGCAGAGGAGACGATGGTCATTCCATGCCAAATTACTCCAGGATGCTAGGGTTATATGCTTCCGTGGAACTAGCGAACACATATTACCCGCCTGACTGGAACATGGGCATATCGGCAAAGTCTTATTTGCTCGGTTACCTCGAAACTTCCGTTGATAACCTGATAACGGAATTTGTTATTCCACATCTCACTACTCATAAGCCTAAGCATGTTAGCGAGTAAGACTGTCGATAAACAGATTGGCTTACCGACAGTTCCAGAGATATATTCTTGATCGGGAGGAGAAGATCAAGTCTGGCGCGTAGCGGCAACTCGCCAATGGGTGGGAAGACGGCAAAAAGTTGGCATCGGGTGTGTTTCCAATCTTGATAGTAATATCTGACTCAGCTATTCCTTCGTCTTGAGTTTGGCGTCGTTCTCGCGGATGAACGTCTCGATCTCAGGGGCGCTGGCAAGAATACGGAGCCACTGTTGCTTGTAGAGCGTGACGGGGAAACGTCCCATTCCATAGAGGGATACCGCACCTTTTTCGCTGACCTTGAGGCTCAATCCGCCCGTGTTCTTGTTCTTGAGTTGAGCGTTCTCTGCCCGAAGACGCTCCAACTCGGCTTTCATTTCCAATTCGCTCATCCTGTTTCTCCCAATCTGTCTGTCGTTTCTACCGCTTCGTTGCACACTGGCCGCTGAAAGCCCGAAGGTTCCGTGGCGTTGGCCAAGAGCGCCTCGATCCGCTCAACTTCGTGCCGCCGAAGTTTAGCCGTGCTGGCCCACTGCTCCATCCGTTCGCTGTCAGATGAGAACTCAGGCGACATTCCAACCCACCTGTTCTCGTTCTCGCGAGCCGCACGAAGTGCGGACTGGAGCGCGTCGGCGCTTTGTTCCCGTGGTATATCCATCAAGAAAGAGTTTACAAGCCCGTCGCCCTTGCTGAACTGTGCAAAGCGTTCAAGCCCGTCGAATGGGCAAATCATGGTGCTCCGGTCACTTGTCGGCGAAGTAGAGGATTCACACAAGTATTTTCACGCTTGTCGCGAAAAACGCTCCGAAAAGGCACAATTAGTATGAAGACGTTTAAGGATTCACCAGGTGAAAACCGTTACGGTGAATTTTCGATCCCGCAATTGCTGGTGGCAAGAGAATCGAGAGGCTTGAACTTTGAATCTGAATTTCATGGCCTTCTCTGCAATTCTCTTTTCCCCAGACGATCTTCTCTGCAATCGCTCACGGGAATCCCATTGTTTTCCAACAACTTACGCATCTCCCTAGGCAACTTATCTCTGCAAATTACTATTTAGTCGATCCTGAAAAAGTCTTTTTCAGGCATTCGCAGACTGTGTTTGGAGGGAGCGCATCCCTTGTAGGCGCGATATCCAGCTCCAGCGGCGTATCAGGCGGCGCAGAAAAATGCGCCAAAAAGCTCCGAGGAGCTTATGGAAGTTCATCGCAGCAGCAGCCAGGATGGCGTTGATCGCATCGCCGGCAACGCCCTTCAGCCGGTTGCGTTCTAACCGGTGTTCGCTCTTCAGATGTCCGATGCTTGGTTCGACTGCGGCGCGGCGTTTCATCCATCGCCACAGTGCTCGTGAAGTCCGTCCTCTTCGTCTCTTGTCGATATGCACGGCGACCGCGCCGTCATAGTCATGGCCGCGATAACCCATGTCCACATGCACTTCGCTAACTCTGTTACCGACCAAGTTATCCACTTGCTTCATCTGCTCGGCCAGCGTGTGACCATCGTAGGGATTTCCCGTAAAACTCTTGGCCCCGACGAACCATCCCCCACGACTGCTCACTGCCACGCTGACCTTGTTGCCGAACTCATACTGCTTGCCCGCCTTGCCCTTTGCTATGCACTGAACTTCCGGCTCATGCACAGAGTAGATCTTGTTCTTGTCATGCCGCTGTTGCGTGTGGATTTGATGCGCTGTTGCAAGTAACTTCGCTAACTCATTCGATGGCGTCTCAACCTGCCGCTCTATCTCGCGAACAATGCGTCCCAACTGCGTTTTCAACTTGCGTGTGCAGGCGCGCGCTCGTTTCATCTGGCGCGCATGAGCATAGCGGCTGGACTGCATCAGCAAGCGGCGGCCAACATGCTCATAACTCTGCTTGATGCTCAGGCCCTCTGCCCGCGCGGCCTCTACTAACTTCTCGCGCATGCGCTGATAGAGCCGGGCATCGGTGGGAAATCGGATCGCCTTGGTCTGCACGGTCGTGTCCACGTTGATGCGCTGCAACTCGGCAGGGCGAATCACGCGCATCGCCATCCCTGCTTCAATCGTCGCACGCAACATCTGCTCCGCACCGGCCGCGCCCAACCGTTTGCGCCAGCGCGTCATGCTCGACGGATCAATCGGCATTTGATGCTGAAAGTGCGTCATGCCGCTGAAGTGCTGCCAGTAGGGGTTCTCGACCCAGGCGGCGACCACGTCTTCATCGCTCAGATCGTGCTGATACTTCAAATAGTGCAGAGCCACCATCAGACGCGTGGAGATGCCGGGCGCGCCCTGGGTAGGGTGATAGGTGACGCCCAGCGTTCGCTCGAACGACAACCAATCCAGGCTAGACCCGAGACGAACCAGAGCATGGCTCACGTCGATCAACTGCTCCAACTCTATCTGAAACAACTCCCGCTGTGGCTGCGCCGGTTGGCTCTTGGGCTGCATCAGTTTTTCCCCAGTTTCATGGCTGTTTGCTGCGATTACAGGGAAATATTAGACCAAAAAACACCGAAAATCATCAGGTTTTATCATGGTTTTATCGGCTTTTCAGGATCGACTATTTATTCTCTGCAAGTGTCCACCGATGGGAGCCGCCTTGATCTGGAGAGGATTCGTCAGGAGTAGTTGCTGTTGCAATGCGTCCAAGCCCGGCGGGTGGGCAATCATGGCGCTCCGGTCTTCTGGAGCGACCTTCAGGGCGGGAAGACGGGCGCGCACAAAATGGAGGTCTGCCGCAGCAGACCCCTAAATTGCTTCCTGACCTCAAGCCGCTTTTCTGGCCTTTGACGGCGTGACCTTCGCTGCCGGCTTCGGTGCCAGCTTGGCTTTCTCCTTCGCGGCGAACTCATGCTTGACCTTGAGGCCGATTGCGTCCACGTCCACCTTGTACGCGGTGGTGGCGTCGCGGAGTACCTGTGCGGCGTTCTGCTTGGTGGCCGCGTGTAGGATGGTGATTTCTACCAGCAAACCGCCCAGCGCGCTCTCCTCGGCATGGCGCAGGTAGGCCGCAAACAACTTCCCGATAGAGTCGCTGTCCTTTGCCTTCTTGATACCGCGTTGACGGGCAACAATCTCCAAACGGCGTTCGTCAAGCAATGCCGCCAGCCGCTCGACCACGAAAAGCAGGTCGCGCTTCATCAATCGCACCGGGACCGCTGCGACGATTGCGGCAAGTGTGCGGAGTCCCGTTGCCTGGGCGAGTGCTTCTTCGCGGCGGCGCTTCTGCTCCTCGACATTCCACTTCGGCTCGTGTGTGCTGGTCTGCTTCTTCGGGTGATGCACCGGGCAATCTTCCTGAGCGCAAACCGTGCGGGTTTCACCCCTCTCGCTGCCTTCGGAGACAATGGCCTCGGTGGTGTACTTGCACGTTTTGAATTCCGGGCGTGTGGCCTCCTCTTTCGTCTTGGGCTTCTCCTGCCGGACTTCGACATACTTGTTTCGGGGAAGCGTGGTGCTGCCCTCCTTCTGCTGACCATAGGCCGTGCTGATTTGTACCAGCTTGGGTTTCGATGCGATGGTCTGCCGGATATGCGCGTCCAACTTCGCGGCATAGCATTTCGGGTCCGAGCATGAATCCTTCTGCCCTGTTCCCATGTCTGCGAAGAGCAGCTTGTTATGCCCGGTGCGCTTCGGGCAATCGACGCAAGAACCAGCCTCCGGCACAAGCTGTGCATCCGTTTTTGAGAATGGCGCGGATGCGAGTTCCAAGAGGATGTTGTGCTCAATCCACTGTTGAAGATTGCGCACGGGTAACAAAGTGCGCTTCGACTTGTTATTGCTTCCATACTGCTCCTGATAGCAAGCACTGAGCGCCTCTTCCTGTTGTGCGGGTTGCAGCTTCGCCAGTAACAGCGCGTGTCCGGTGCCGATCTCCTCGCGGTAAAACGCATCGACCACAACGGGCGAAAGCTCGGTCAATTTCAAACGAGAAGCAACGAACGCGGGTGTTTTTCCTGTCCGGGCGGAAATTTGTTCGATAGAGTATTTCGGCTCTTCCAAGTTGAGAAGAGCGCGGAACCCGTTCGCCTCCTCCATCGGATGCACATCGGCACGAATCAAATTCTCGACAAGCTGCGCCTCCAATGCCTCGGCATCGGTAAGGTTGACGATGCGGACGGGGACAGTCTCGGCCTCGGCCATCTGCGCGGCGCGGTAGCGCCTCGCTCCGGCAACGATCTCAAAGCCGCGTTCATTCAAAGGCCGGACAAGCAAGGGCGAAAGCACTCCCTGAACGCGGATGCTCTCGGCAAGTTCCTTGAGAGCGGCATTGTCGTAGATGCGGCGGGGGTTGGTGGTGGACTCGGTGAGGACGGCAAGGGGAAGGTCGCGGTATTCGGTGGTGGTGTTCGGGTTCATAGTTGCTCTCCTTGAGCGGGTTGGGCGTTCCGGTGGTGGTGGAGCGGACGGCATGAGGCCGTCCGCCGCTGGAAAAGATTGGTTAGCTGGCTTTCGCCAATTCCGGTTCCGCTTCTTGCGCGGCTTCCGCTGTGGGTGTTTCAAGCGCGGAAAGAATGACGGCTGAGGTCCGTTGGATAACTTCCAAGCTCTCGGCCAAGAGTGCCGCGTTGCCGTGGTAAAGGTGGATGTAGTCCGCCGATACTCGGCCGGTGTCGAGGCCGATGGTTTTTCCCACTACAAAGGCGATTGCCTCGGCTTCGGTTTCGCGTACTATCTTGGTGGTTGCAGTTCGCCGGTCGGCCTTGTGTAACATCTCGTGTCCTTATGTTGTCGACCACATAAGCGCATTTATGTGGCGCAGATATTTATGTGGCGTTCGCGGCGGAGCGGGCGTAGAGACGGGCTGTTGGTCGCGCGCGAGCGCCACATAAGTTTTCACTGACGGCGAG
>Ga0255352_1000540_pt1 | contig 21094 bp, 20 predicted proteins | sample HBST0metaG_FD_189939 | JGI IMG/M metagenome (GOLD analysis project Ga0255352, IMG submission 189939) | Peat soil microbial communities from Stordalen Mire, Sweden - H.B.S.T0 | ecosystem: Environmental > Terrestrial > Soil > Wetlands > Peat | place: Sweden: Norrbotten County, Stordalen Mire...
GAGTATGCGTCTGCTGGCGTCGTGCCTCCGTTGGTCATGATAGAGCATGGTTGGTGGTTTGAGTGCAACCATTGCGGGACGCGTGTAGAAGAAGATAGCTGCGATGGGAATGATGTCCTTCACGAACCAGTAGCAGTTGGCCGGGCTGTCTATTGCTGCCAGAAATGCCTGGATGATGAGGTGTCCGGCCGGATAAGCACTAAAAAACATCAGGAAGAAGTGCGGGCCGCTGTGTTAGCAAAATTTCCAGGCGCAACTAATATCTGGGTCAGTTTTTCTGATAAAAGCAAAGATGCCAGGTTCAATTTTCCCGGAGGGAAATGGGGTGTTAATTGGAAAATGGGCGAGGATACCGTCATGGCGTCAAAGGACGACGTAGATGCATGGAACGCATACCGCACCCCGTTTAGATTTGCGGAGATGACGACTAAATGAATACTGCTGAAGTTAAGGCTGCGCTCCGGGCGCGGTTTTGCGCCCCAGAATGGGCGATATTTTTCGAAGTGGCCGACGGTACGGGTGGAAATCACAACCGCTGGGCGGACGCAGTAGCAATGAATATGTGGCCGTCCAGAGGATTGGCTATTCATGGGTTTGAGATCAAGGTAAGTCGCTCTGACTGGCTGCGTGAACTGAAAAAACCGGAAAAGTCTGGGCCGGTACAGCAATATTGCGATCGGTGGTGGATAGTGACGCCGAAAGGGATCGTTAAGCGCGAAGAATTACCGCCTACATGGGGGCTGTATGAAGTTTCTGAGGCCGGGGCTTTCCGCCAGGTTGTCGAGGCGCCTAAACTAGAGCCTATCCCAGTCACCCGTGACTTTATGGCCGCGATATTGCGACGCGCCAGCGGCATCGACGCTGAGGCCATGGCCGCCGCCGTCAGCAAAGAAGTTGTTCGGCAGCGGGCCGGAGATCACGCCCGTGTCACGGCTGAGATTGAACGGTTGTCACGGGAAGAGGATAGCTTACGTAAAAAGGTTTCAGACTTCGAGCGCATTAGCGGCCTGTCGATTACAGGATGGGGACAAAGCGAGGCGGTCGCCAATGCGGTGAAATTCGTGTTGGAAACCGGCATCATGAAATCGTATGGCGGTATTGATGCCCTCGCAACGCGGGCGGAAACGTTTGCCAGAGATTGCCGTGATGCAGCAATTAAATTCCCATCGGAATTCGCAAAGTCATAATAATTCCTCATATTTTATTGCAGATCACCAGACTATGGTTTATCTTTTTTGATTAACAAGGGTGATCTGCGATTTACCAAGGATATTATGACAAAACTCACTAAGACGTCTGTTGATAATCTGAAAGTGCCGGCCACCGGCGATAACTGGCTTTGGGATTCCGATCTTGAAGGTTTTGGTGTACGCGTTCAGGCATCCGGCCGTAAAACTTACGTTGTGCGCTACCGTGTCCGCAACGCAACCAGGACGCAACGGAAACAGACCATTGCGCGGTGTACCGACATGGCGCCGGACAAAGCTCGCGAGCTGGCGCGGAAAGTTTTCGCTCAGGTGGCCAGTGGGATTGACCCGCTACAGGCCAGGCGCGGAGAGAAAACCTTACCGACGGTTGCCGATCTCCGAGATCGTTATATGGCAGAACACGCCAAGCCCTTCAAAAAACCGCGTAGCGCAGCGCTGGACGAGAAAAACTGGCGCTTGCATATAATTCCATTCCTCGGCAGCAAAAACGTTCAGGATGTCTCTAAGGCCGATATTTTGAGTCTTGCCGGATCGCTATCTGAAAAATCCGCAACAGGCAATCAGGTCATCGCTCTGTTGTCGAAGGCATTTAATTTGGCGGAAGAATGGGATTGGCGTGATCGCAATACCAATCCATGTTACCGAGTCCGTAAATATGATATCCCCGAGCATGAACTTATTCTCACCATGGCCCAAATTGAACGCCTCCAGGCTACTATCGCTGAACTCGTAGCCAACGATGAGATAACCGCGCCTACGGGTAATCTGTTTAGGATTTTAATGCTGACCGGATGCCGACTGCGGGAAATCATGCACGCCCGGCGCGAATGGGTTGATCATGATCGCTCCATGCTTTTGCTGCCGGACTCGAAAACAGGGCAGCGAAAAATAGCCCTCTCAACGGCCGTTATGGAGATTATCGATTCAATGCCTGATAATGAGTGGCTGATCCCTGGACGCGGACACGGTGAGCCGCTGATGACTCCCTATCCGGCCTGGAAACTGATAAAGGCACGCGCGGACCTTCCGCCAGAGTTGCGAATCCATGACTTGCGCCACACTGCCGGCTCATTGGGCCATCAGGCTGGCTTAAGTCAAAAACAAATACAAATCATGCTTGGCCATAAACAAATGGCAACGACTGAGCGGTATCTGCATGGCTCCGTTGGTGACGAGTCGATAATCGCGGCTAAGATGGCCATGATAATCGGGGGAGCAAGCCTTCCCGGTTGATCTGGCGTGACGACATGATAATTAAGGCCACGCAACATTTTAGTGGCCTTAATTATTTGAGGAATATCATGTCAGCAGCAGATAAAGCACAAGAAATTGAATTGGCCGCATGGGAAGTGAATAACCGGGCCAGGCCAGAAGTTCATCGTTTCATTTCTGCCGAGGCCGGTTATGGCCCGGAATTTTGCGAGATTTGCGACGCGCCGATGCCGGCAGTACGGCGCGAGTATGGATACACATTGTGTGTAAGCTGCAAATCAAAAAGCGAGAGCGGAAAACGTTACTGACCCTGAGAGGTAAGCCAATCAGCCTTGGCCGCGTCGCGCTGAGCGCAAACTCCATATAATCCCACCAGATTATCATAAGCTGTAGTCTGGTTCGCCATGGTGGCGCCGTGCTGTAGTTCTTTCGGTACCGGATCACATTTTGCTTTGATATCTGCGGGCGCTTTTTGCATCGGGGTATCAACTGCGAAATTATAGTGCGGCACTGGCGTCCCGCAGCCCGATAAGATGATGGACATAAAGGCCAGAATGATCATTTTCATTTTGTCACCGCCGTGCTCGATTGGAGCAAAATTAGATTTACATCGTCGATGTGTTTATTGAGTAAATCGACACCGCTGTCCGGCAATTTGCAATCCGTGTAAACGAGTTTTTGAGTCTCAGTACGTATCTGCTGCTGAACTGTAGTATTCGTCACATGCAAATTACCTAGCTTGTTTTCAAAATCACCCTCAATTTTATTACCACTGGCTTGAAGGCTGGCGATCAGAGCATCCTTGGCATTGATCGCTGTGTTTTGTGCTGCCACCAGGGCCAATTGGTTACTCGTATTTTTTGCGGCTGCCCAGCCGTAGCCAAAATATGCACCTGTTCCACCTGATCCAAGGACGGAAATAAAAAACGCAACGATCATCCAGGGGAAATACGTGCCTTTTACGGCAGTTAACCCAGCCTTTACGACTGTCTCTACATCTGAAACGTCACTCATTGGTAATCCTCACAGATATCGGGGGAGAGGTTGTCATCTCGTCACGTCCTACGAGATTATTTCTAAAGCGGATCGTGCTGGAGTAGACATAATCCCCTGCAGGCAAGTTAGGGATGACAAAACCGTCTATTTTTGCCGAGCATTCATTTTGGTATTCGACCATCCCTGAGGGGAGGGGATACGATATGCCGGCCTTATCGCGTAAATATGGGAAAAATTCAACGCCGACCTTATTTGATGAGCAAATCTCTCGCCGGACGCCAACGGAAGATCCCACCTTTAAAACAGTAATTTTATTTCCATCGGTATCGACGATTTGGGTACCGTGGAAAGTTAGAGGGTTTCCACCAATAAGCGCATAACCCCAGAAAACAAGGCAACCAATCAGTAAAATTCCGACATATGCCGCAGCTGCCCGCGCAGCAAAAACACCTTTTTCAACATTACGTTTCATCTGCCTATCACCCGTGACAGAATCGCCAGCAAAACTGACGTCATTACAGTACCGGCGAGCCCATAAACGATCATTTTGACAGGGGTAAACTCAGCCCTTGTCACGTATATTTTCACCATCCCCTGGAGTGTGCTAATTTGCTCCTGTAACCGGATGACGTTATCGCTCAATTCTCTGATCTCGTCTGAATCACGCTCCAGACGTTCGCGCCGGTCTTGCCGTTCCATTATTTTTGCCCGAAGTAGGTTTTATATTTCTCCCGCCTTACATTAAGAATGTTCGCAACGTATTGGCGGTTGATAGTAAAAAAGGAGCTTCCATAGCCGGACACGGCCCGCTTAGATTTGAGACTGGTTTTCTCGACATTACCGAGCCAAATATTGGGATTACAGCCGCGCGTGTTTGCGCAGAGCCTTCGGTCCTGCAAAAGGCCGCCCTCCCCGCCGTTGTAGGCGGAAAGGGTAAAGGATATACGGTCTAAGTCACTGGCGGCCGAGGTCTGGCGGGTAAAAAGGTCATGATCCATTTCCACAAAGGCAATAAGCTGATAATGCGCATCGTAGCGATTCGACCATGACCAGCCCTTCAAACTGGGATATTGCTTCGCGAGCTGGGAGATCAGGTCATATTTGATCGTTCCATTGCTGTTATAGGTGCGGGTGAACTGTCCGAGGCCCACGCCATCTTCGCGAGACGTTTTCAGTTCAGCCCGGGGGTCCCAGCATCGCTCGCTCGTCAACGTAACGCAGGATTCTTGCTCAATCTGACCGGCCATAAACTCTGGCATTGGTACGGTTGGCCAATACGTATGCTGAGCGCTAACCAGGGCCGGAAGATACTTAACGGCATTCGTCGGAATACTGTCGCTGGCCCCCGCCATAAAACAACAGGCGAGAAGGAAAAGCATGATCAGCCGGCGCATTACGCTTTGGCCCACAGGACTAAGGCCGCGAAGAGAATGGCCACGAAGATCATGACGGCCGATGACAGAATAGCGGCCGCGACGCTGCCTTTTTCGGTCTGTTCGATCAATAGCTTGAGGTCAACCCGATGGAAAACGATGCGAAAAATTATTACCGCGACGCCGCCCAAGACGGGTGAAAAAGTGATCCATTCAATCAGCGTCTTTGCCATCGGCTCATCAACTTGATAAATGATAATGAGACACGGGATAATGAGCAAAAGAGCCGCCTGGTCAATAAAAGCGGCTACGCGTTTGAAAAATGTTGCGAAAGGAAGTTTCATTTTAAAGCTCTCCAGAAAATAACTTAATGGAGAGCTTTACATCACGACACTCGTTCTTCGTGGTGCAAAATTTCATCGCTATTAAATTGGTATCCTTCAATCCCATATTTCTGCGCTATCCATAGCGGGTGCGGCATCGTGTGTATGCCCTCGTCGCGGCCTATATGGTGTTCCTTGCACAAAAGCATGCCATTAGCTCGCATATCATCGACAAACTGATAGGGGTCCTGCGGGATGCGTATTTCAGCTCCGTTAACGAGGACCTCCATTGCGCCGGCAAAAAAGGTTTCCCAGTCAAATTGCTGAGCATGGATGCCCCATTTCCCGGCTTTGCAATCCTTGCTAAATTCATCCCAGTCGATCATGTTGGTCATCGACCATTCGATAGGGTGATGGTGGGCCTCCAGCGGGTGTTCTAACTCCGGCCCGGTGCGTCCGCAAATATAGCAGCATTGCTCACGTTCGATCAGCGTTTTCCGAGTCCGTTCAAATAGCGACGATGATTTTCGCTTTTCATGCTCGGGGATATTGATATCAACAGAGAGGGTCTGCTTAAAGTCGTTGGTTTCCATAAAAAAACTCCGCAGTGATTGTCTGCGGAGTGTGGAGTCACGACGGGGAATGCGTTACCAGGTAATGGCTTCAGCGGCGGCCGTGGTGGTTGCTGCATTAACCTGCGTATTTAGGCTAATGAGCCTTGCTTGTGCCGCATTGAGGTAGGCGAGCCAATCAGAACTGACTTTTGTCACCTGATCAGCAGTATGTGCCACAAATGCCCATACTCCACCGATAGGCTGACACCACAACGATGCGGTTGTGTCAGTGGCGGCCGCGCTGGCAAGATTCTGCTGGTCGGTGGCCGTGCTGGGATAATTGTAAACAGAACCCAGCGCATCAGAGGTAAATCCGGCATATAAATATGTCTGGCAAGACTGAGATAATAGGTTGTTTTGCGCAGTTTGTGCCAGCAATAGCAATTCGGCATCCGTGGGTGGGATAATAACGCCATTGGAAATGGTATACCCTTCTGGGTTATTGTAAACCTCAAGGGTACATTCTACTGCCCCATCAGGAAATGGCGGAGTATTATCGTTACCATTTTCATCAACGGATTCATAAAGACATCCAGTTGATATAAATCCGTTTACTAACCAAAGATAATATTTCATTTATTGTTCCCCTTAAACCGTTGGAATAAATACTGCCATAAGGTTGACAGCCATGCCTTCCGTGCTTGATGCGGTGATATTAAACGTGATCGTAACCGCAGCACCTTTAGTTACATAAACCAATCCATGTATGACGCAAATATTATTATACTCAGTTTGTGAGGCTATCGCTGCGTTGGTTACTGTGACGGTTGAACCGGTAAGTAGTGTATTATACGTACCCCCATAGCCCAAACAATTAATTATATATTCTCCCTTATATGGCGCTGTAAAAGTAATTGATGTTGATATTGATGACGTGGATCCATTGGACGAGGAACTGAAATAATTACCTCCAATCTGAGTCAGTGAAACTGCCTGATTTGAGAATGCTGCAGGCATGATCTGTGCAGCCCCGCCACCACCAATGATCTTAAATAAATTGGTACTTGATGCATAGCTTAATAGGAATTTACCATTGAGCTCTCCTCCTTGCAGCGGGGTGGCATTCTGCCCGACTATAGCTATAGGGCCTATACCGTTTACCATCACGGTGGCAGGCCCGGTATTAGTGAAAGCAGCCGTAATGAGAAAGGTCATGCCATCAGTCAATGAGGAATAGGCTGGAGTAGGATTAATAACTAATGCATTAACTACACCGGTATCTACCCAGTAACAGGGGTTAGCGCGGATCTGATTCAGGTTTGGGACCTGGTTTAAAATGAAATTGGCGCCATCCCAAATGATATTGCAGCAGACGCCCTGAGCTAGGGTGAAAGTAGTAAAAGCAACGCCATTTACATTAAAAATACCAGAGGATGGAATTAGGGTTATGACCCCTGCATTCGTATTTATGAATTCCAGCGATGCGCCGGCTAATACCCCTGTAATACTTGGCAGTGTCAACGTGAAAGGTGTGGCGCTCCCGCCCTCAACCAACTTACCCCAATCTGTTGCTACCATCGTGGCAGTTGCAGTATAGCTCTTGGCTCCAGCAAGATTACCCATAGCCCGCTGTACAAACGAATCGGTCGCAAATCGGTTGCTATTATCAAACTGGGGCGCTTCAAGTCCGTAGTCGGCATCTTGTACAACGAATTGAGACCCGTCCCAAATGAGATCGCAGTTCATCCCGGGCATAAGGATGAATGTTGTCGCTGGGGTCCCCTTAAGATTGATATTTGCCGTAGAGGATAGGGTGACGTTGTTGGCGCCACTGTTGAAAAATGACAATGCAGAACCGGCCGTAACGCCTGCGGTGCTGGGCAACGTCAAGGTAAAAGCGGCTGCGCCGTTGACTTCTATGAGTTTGCCCCAGTCGGTCGTTACCATCGTTGCGGTAACTGTGTATGCGGATTGGCCAGCCTTATTGCCAAGCGCCTGCTGTACAAAGGCCGCAGTTGCTGTCTGGCGGCTATTCGTGAATTGGGGTGGCGTCAGCGCATAGTCGCTTTCTGTTGCAACAAAATTAGTGCCATCCCAGACGATCTCACAGTTCATTCCGGGCAGGAGCGTGAAAGTGCTTGCAGTGGACCCTTTGACGTTAAACGCCCCGGATGAGGGGGTCAGTGTGACGGTCGCTGTGCCGGTATTGAACAGAGCAAAGCCAAACCCGGCAAGAACGCCAGCAATGCTGGGCGTCTCCAGCGAGAAAGCGGATGCGCTGCTAACCTCGATCAACTTTCCCCAATCGGTAGCGACCATCTGACCGGTAGCCGCATAGAGATTACCGCCGGCCTTACCGCCGATACCGATTTGACTGAGCGTCAGCGCACCTGATTGGCCGCCAATGCTGACAACGGGGGATGCTGACTGTAATTTCCAGTTATTGATATTTGATGCGGGCAAGCTTGTCAGCACGTAGTCAAACCCGGTATCGGCCCGCGTCGCCGTATCGCCTACTTTAGCAATCAGCGCCACCATGGCCGTGCCGGTAGCGACGGCGGTATGGACGGGCATGGCCGCTGTGGGAATATTAGCTATTGGGAAATGGCCGGTGTTATCCAGCGGGGTCAATAGCCCGTCAATCATTGTCAACGACTCCGCGATACGCGGAACATCATCGCTGAGCTGGTTGGCGATATTCGGCAGAGGGAGAGCGTTATCCGGCGTTAAATTGTTAATCATCATCAATCCTTAATGCGCGGTGCTGATAGAGCGAAGGTTGAATAGAAAGGGCCGCGCGCTGGCAGAACCCGCAATATTGATTTTTAATTTGAACTGGGCGGCGACGAAATCGCTGAGATAAAACTGATACTCATAAACGCCGTTCTGGGCATCGAGGACTGTTGCCGAAATAGAAGGGACCAATGTAAATACGGTCGGCGTCGCGGTCGACGCTACATAGACGCTAGCAGTCGATCCGGACGGCAATATCGCATCGAAAATTACGCGGATATTACAGCCGGCAGAGTTCCCGATGACGGCCACGGATTCATAAACATCCGCTTGGTCCAAAATTCCGGTGATAATTTCGCTGCCCGGGTAAAGGATTGCCCCGGCATTCGCTGTCGCCGTCAGTATGGCCTTGACATCGATATTGCCGGTTACCGCACTGCTGAGGTTGATTACACCACCATTAGTGGTATTGATGATGGTTCCGTCAGGCATCGTCAGCTGGATAGACGCGCCTGCGCCCGTGGCGGGTTCCTCGGTCATCGCCGAGATAATCAGATCAGTTACGCCCGTGACCGCCAAAGTGCCGAGGTCTACCGTTTCCGTTGTGGCGCTATAGGAACGGGCCAGCAGGCGGAATGTCAAATCCTCGGTCTGTTGTGCCGACCAGGTGCTCGCGTTGGAAGACGTCAACATCACGCCGGCATACGGCTGGCTTGTTACATATTGGCCAGCATTAGAGTCGTACTGGCCCATTTGGGCGATGGCTACGGCTGCTGTCGCGTCATTACACATCACAACGATAGCGTATTCGGTATCAGCGGTCGCATAGTATGGCGAGTTGAACACGAAGCGAGTCCACTGCCCCGCGGTGATCTGCGATGGATTAAGCGCAGCCTCGGCCAAAACAGTCTGCGTCGGGAAACCTACGCTCGTTTCGCGGATTTGGACTTTTACCTGCGTGGTTCCGACTGCGGTAAACCACAGGTCAATACCAGATAACTGATATGAGCTATCGAGCGTGAAAGTTTCAGCAAGGGGATCAAGGTAAACCGTATCGATCGTTGTCACTTTCTCTTCGGTGACGGTGATCATCTCACCTTGACCAGTAAAGGAAGCGGTAGCATTGCCGCCCCTTGACCCGGTAAAAGCCACGGATTTTGTGCCAGCTTGTACATTGGCGGGGATGGTAAATGTACCAGAAATATTACCATTCACATCACCGGTCAGGCTACCAGTCGGCGTTACTGAGATCCCGTCAAATTTTACAGATGAAAGTGTTTCGCCATAGCCAAACCCGGTCAAAGCAAAGGCCACCGGAATTTGGCGCAGATATTCCTCTTCCGTGACAGAGGAACCCAGCGTTTCCGTCGACGTTGATGCGCTGGTTGTGACGGTAGATCCATGGATAACAGAATACGGGTCGTAGATATAGCTGATAAATTCTTGCGTTTGCGCGGTTGCCCACACAGTGTCATACCCCGTCCAGCGGTCGACCGCTGGCGTTAGCGTCGCGGTGCCTGGGAACGCGGCGAAAGCCATATAGGGGTTGATGAGGCTTGAACTGGTCCGAGAACTATTCGAAATTACGGGGTTATGCGTCCAGGCGCAAGAAGTTGCGGACAAAACGTCATTGGGCAAATAGTTTGCGGTGCCGTTGATAGCCAATGCGAGCGCGTTACTGACCACCGCCGCGGTGTTCGGCACGCCGTCGTCGCGCTTGCTGTTATCGCTGAACGCGTCGGTGAAGATCCCCTCACTAGCGGCTGATTCATAGCTCATTGCATTCGAACTGAGATTGATTTGTGCGACGAGACTATAGAGCGTGGAAATCTGGTTTTGCATATTTTCCAGCTCATACATGCTCACCATGCGCACGCCGTCATTTGTTACGTATGTACCCGTCGACGTCCACGCCTGATAAATCTGCGCCAGTTCCAGCATGCCAGACGGAACCGCCGGCGCAATCGGAGTATATTCGTTCGCTACACCGGTGATCCAAACAAACGCCCCGGTGCTGTTTACGCATAAACGGTCAATACGCGGCAGCATTGCGGTGTACGTTGTAAGAATTTGCGTACCGACAACAGCGCCCGCAACCGTGTAGCCATTTTCGGTAACGTTGGTCGGCGTGGCACTGATGATATGCTGGTAAGTGACTGTGTAGGTCGAACCGGGCAACGGTTCAGCTCCCCCTGGGGACCAATCAACCTCACCCCTCGTCAGTTGATAATCGGTTCCTGGGACGTAGGTTGTCGAACCCTGGGTGACGGAAACGATAGAAACTACCGATCCGTAAGTCAGCGGGTCAACTGATCCAACAACCGAACCATGGATAATGCTTTCAGTCGTTTGCGTGGTAATCATCGCGGACTGAACTGCGTTCAAAGGCGTTACGTCAAGACTGACGACCTGGGAAACGGCGTTTGTGGAAATAAACGGCTCGCTCCCTACGGCTTTAAGATCCGGCGTTGGGCCATAAGTCAGTCGGGTTGCTGTTGATTTTTTTACAGCGTACCCGTTGATCCGGGCGCTGCCGCTATCGACGTTGTAAACCTGGTTGCCCGAGCTGTCGTTAGACATTTGGGTGACGGCCAGTCCGCTCACAACGTAGTTTGAACCGTTGCTATCAACGTCGTATTGCGCGATCGCTTGGTTAACCGTGTTAGATGATGGCGCGGATGACGAGGTACGAAGATAACCAGAGTCAACGTAGTAGACTGGGTAAAAATCACCAACCGTACCATCGCCTGAGAAGCCCCACTGCGGCGCAATTTCAAGCCGTCCGGCGCCTGGCTGATTATAGTTTTGAGTGGTGGTGGCGGGATCAAGCAACGTAGGATCTTGCGCTTCCGTGACAACAGAGGATATAAGCCAAATGCCGATAGTCACTGTGCCCGTGAGCGATACTGTGAAAGTGCTGGCTGCCAATGAACGAATCGCGCCGCTAACGTAAGCTGAACCCGCTGCCATTTGCACGGCGCCGGTTGTCGCGTTCACTACGCAATCACAGCCATTTATGATATTGCCATCGGTAAACGAGGCATCTCCAATCCCTTTTAGCTTAGCCAGCAAAAGTGATTGGATTTCATTGGCCTCAGCAGATTGAAGCGCATTACCGGCACGGAATAGCCACTGTTCATAATTTTTCGTTGGATCGTAACGGTCGAAATATTCCGCAAGAGACAGCGTCATTATCAATTCCTTTAGAATTCGAGCACGAACTCAAATTGCTGGCGCACAGAAGAAGAAAGAGCGATTGCCGTGATATATTCAAGCAGCAGCATTTGCCCAGGAGTAGCAACTTGGCTTGGCGTAACATAAGGCGCAGTTACGCCCGCATCTAGCGTTGTCCCAACGAAAATCGCTAGTTCCCTGATGGTCTGCCCTGCCGCGTCAGCAGCATTGAACAGAGTCCGAAAATAAAGGTAATTAGTGGGTACCGTCGAAAGATCATAATTTCCACTGGTCATCTGAATGGCCCCAGCGCTATCTGGCGTCACGTATTGGGCCTGTGTTACAACGCGGCGTCCCACCTCGGCCAGCAAGGCCGTAGTCGCTACATTCTCGCTCGGGGGCGTTGTATCCCAGATGGTTTCCCCGTTTCCCCATGCGAGATAAATTGGCTGCGCAATGATGGCGGCAGCCATCGCTACGCGCCCTGAATTAGTCAAAATGGACATATAAATCCTCCGTTATTAAATTCATTTGAGCATCACGACTCGTAAACCAATCATGCCGGAATGCTTTCGTGTGCTGAGTTAATGCCAGGGGCATAAGTCATGGTTCCTGTCACGTTTGCAGTCCACAAAGCCGCCTGGGCCCACGTTAGTGAGCCGAGAGGATAGGTGTAGATTGTCGCGTCATGCCGGCTCATCGCAGCACTATCTACATGTGGGATGAGGGTATTTACAGCGGAGGATGACCGGTCTTGAATGGGGTAGTGTTTCGCGTCGATATATCCAACGACAGCAGCGTTAATAGCTGATCCAAGTGGCATTACCGTCGCCATCATGTCCGGGCTTTTTAATATTTTATTGACGTCCAAATAGAGATCGTCAGAGAGCCGGTTGAAATCTACGCGGGCATTCGTGGCGTTTCTGAGTTCAATGTGCTGAGAAAAAACGGTTCCATTAATGCCACCGCTGATAAACGAAATAAGCTGTTCTTCAGGGGGTAGCACAAGCACGCCGGAGGCTTTATTTCGGTTGATGACTTCTAGTACATCAGTCCAGTCAATTGGCGTGGCGGATACCGGCTGGATGAGGAAAGGGCCGATACTGGTCCCATCGTAAAACTTTGCGGAACCTGAAAGAGCCGACTTATCCAAGAAAAAAAGATTAGCCATTGGCTCTTTTATAGTGATGTCTTTCCCCGTGATATCTAGCACCGCTTGCTCAATGGCACGGGCATTCACGCGCAGGCGGAACGCTTCGGCGGGGATAAGCAGCCGATAAGCCGCGTCGGTCATTGCCTGGCTTGTCTTTGCTACCCCGTAGATATCACCGTGAAATTGTAACCATTCGCCCTCTGCTGTAGGGACTGCCATTTGATCAACGGCCAGGGGGATAGACTTTTTGGCTACGCGCAGCTCCCGCGCATAGGCGCCGAATACTGCCCGTAAAATATCCCGCCAGGCGAAGAGTCGATTCGCTGTCAGCGTATTGCCGCTACCCTCAGTTAGGACGCATGCAGACAGGGCGGCAAATTCGCTTTTTATTTCGCTGATCTGAAAGCCATCCTGTGCCATTTTGGCGGCCAGGGCGGTGATGGTGAAGGCTGACAGGTCATAAGTGTACGTGGTGCCGCTGAGGACGCAGGTGAGACGTTCATCGCCAACTGACCAAGACACACCGGCAGCGTTATTAATAAAAAACGCCACGCCCTGATCTGGGGTTGTATCCAGTACGCGCCAGCGGACCCACCGCAGAAGCCTATCCAGCATTGTCATGATAATTGGCTCACGGTGACAGTGCCTGGAACAAGTACCTGATTTTGCCCACAGGTGGTATTTTCTGTCACATTAATGACGACACTTTCAATGCCAGCGACACCGAGTACCGCTGTTTCAATGGCGTCAGCATAAAGGATATCTCCGGTATCAATTCCTGACAGAAGCGTGGCGAAAGCACTGGTAACGCTGGTTTGCGTTGATGTCCCAACGGTATAGCCATCGAGCATGGAGACTTGGATAGTGAGACTGATTGGCACTTGCGCCATGGCGGCCACGGTTGCTCCCACGCCGCCGGCGCGATAGCCAGGGGTACGGGAGCCATCGGGATTTATCCAACCATCGATAATTGTTTGGGCAGTCGAGACAAGGGCGCCGGAGGGCGCGCCAGATGAACCATAAATATAGAGCTTTACGAATCCAGCGAGAGAACTGTCAATGCCTGAACGGGTTACATACTCGGTGATATCGCCGGTTGAGTCAGCAAGAGTGGCCGTCCCGATGCCGTAGAGCAGCGCATCATCAGTACCGCGTGATAGCGCAGCTATGTAGTCCGAAAACCGAGTAAGGCGCTCGCTATCCGTCTCCGTATCACGGCCGGAGGTGGTGCCCGCGTTGCTGATCGTGTAAGTGCCATCGTCAAATGAGGTTGACGAGTTAATCGCCCCTGCGGCGATGTTATAAGCAGATCCAGAGGCTGCTGCGATGACGGGAAAAGCTATTGAGGTTGTTCCCGCGGCCCATGTCAGCGCTTCGGTCGAGTAGTAAACTCGGCCATCAGCAGACGTAAATGGCGTCTGATCGGCAATGGGTATGGCCGCCAATAATGCGACTGGCGCGGTGATCGTTACTACATCAGTGGCATAAGCCGCGGCCAACTGCGTAAATTTAAACGTTTTGAAAACGGCAGTAGGGATGGCCTCTTTCAGTCCATTAAAAACCTGAATATAAAATTGCTCTAGCTCATTAGCCGGCGCCTCGATCAGTGTGCGGGCCGTAGACCCGGGGATGAGGTCAGTGATTTTTGTCGTTACGCCGCGCACATAGTTGAGCATCGATGCCGAAATAGCGACAAAACTTTTAAGCTGGAACGCCAAGGCAAAGCCCACCGTGCTGATTTATATTGTGGGCAATGTCGCATCACGACTCGATTTAGGCGCTACCGCTCGGCGATGATGTTGAGGCAGTAGTGTCGACTGTATTCCCGTCGATGGCCATGGCGTTAGCGACAACAGAAATACTATCCCCGGCAGAAGTCCCGGTAACGCTGGTCACTGACGATATCCGGTAATCTGCTTTCAGCGATGATTTAACGTATTGCGCGCCCAATAAATCCGCCGCAGGCCCGGTCACTTTGCCCAGCAACTCATGCAACCGGCATCCATATTTAGGGTGCCGGATAAGCTGCCCTTTGGGCGTGTCCAGTCTCTTACCCAATTGCTCGGATAAATTATCTATACCGCTGACCGTCATGATATCGCCGGTGTCATCCACCGCCAGGCGTCGGTTAACAAGGGCCACGTCGCGTTCAAATACCTGTCCCGTTTCCTGCGTTGTCGAAGTAACGCCGGCAGCCGCGGGGACGCGGATAAGCGACCCGGTCAGGAGTACAGAGCTGGATACCAGGTTGACGTCATCCGTGAGATACGGATCGCTCAGATTGTTCATCCAGATCAGCTCGATCCAACGATTAGCGTCTCCGAGTTCGCGGTATGCCACCATCTGCAACGTATCGCTATGGTGTGTTTTTGCCAAGCGATAACTTGGCATTGCCTTTTCGAAATCTGTCAAATATTCAGACATTTAAACTTATCCCCTGAGTTATGATTGACAGATTACGGCTTATTTCCGGGATGCTAAGCGCGGCAAGCACAGGATCGTAACCAGCCAACGTGGACAGGCTTTCTGCTGCTGCGGATGTTATTGTCACAGGGGAGGCGGCTGCTTGGAGCAGGTCAAATACATTTGACCCGGCATAAATGCTCGCGGGCTCCCCGCCAGTCGTGGATGAGCAGTTTGACGCGCCAAAAACGTCGGAGTAATCCTCGTATGTTTCAGCAGCTTTTAGCGAGTTATTGAAAATGCAGTAAAGCTCGCAATAAGTGCTGGCAACCATCGAAAGCTGACTTTGTTCAAAGTCGCCGATCCCCGCCACTGCGGCGAAGGTACGAAAAACATTCATGCCTGTGAGCGCGACATCTCCCGCGATGCCAATAAGCGTACCAGCCACGCTGCCTATAGCAGATTCACCTGTCGCAATAACGGACTGCACAGAGGAAAGCACGTCATAACTCATGTCGGCAAATTCAGAGACGGCGTCGGCAACGGGCGCCACTACCGACTCGACCTCATCCTCAGCCGTAGTAATGAGTCCATTAATGCTGTTCAGATAGCCATCCAGGGACGTGAGGGCATTATCCAACGCGGTTAAGCCGGTTGAGAAATCCCCGCTAAACGGTGAGTCAGCCGAAACAGCATCAGGGTCAGTATCGATAGCCTGCAAATTGATATTGTACTGATATAACAACGGCCGAGATTTGCTGCGGCGTAAAATGAACTGCGAAGGCGATACACTGTAAATAAAATTATCCAGCGTATCGATGAACAGCAGTTTGATCGTGGCGGGGTCGATCCCTGCATCGATAGCTGACTGTCGCGCATCATGATAATCGTGCTGGATAAGCGTATTCAGGGATTCGAATGCGTCAGCGCCATCCTCTCCGCTCACTCCGCCTGCGCGCCACCCGGTTGTGCCGGCAATCGTAACGGTTGGCAGGCCCCCGCCAAAACTATCGACCCATCCTTGCACCTGGCGCCCAAGCGTCTGCGTCACGGCTACGCGAGAAGGTTCCGTCCGGGTCAAATCTTCGGGCCGGATTTTTAACGTAAGCAGTGAGCCCGATCCATCTTGGGTCTGAAGTAAAAACGATATTGGCCTGACGCCTGCGCGCTGATCAGTTGGAGCTGGGTATGTAGTCATTTTATGAGTTTTCCATCACGCCGCTGCCGGCGGCCCAGATATGTCATCACCTTCTTTAACTTTGGTGTGGCCGTGGTTTACCTGGCTTATGCCTTCAGCTACCTGATCACCATCGCTATCGATTTCACCAGTGAAATGCGCTTTTGGCGTGTCGAACGTCATCTGATTAGTGGCTTTAAAATTGATATCTGGCGCGGTTATCGCCAGCGCATTTGTCAGCGTAACATCACCCGTACCGTTAGGGTTGAGATGGACGACCACGGCTTGCCCCCCCAGGCTAATTGTGACTGAGACAGCCTTATCGGTATTTCTATCGACAAGAAGTGTCCCGTCGACGTTTTTACCTGCAAATTGCGGCGCCGTAGTGTTTTCCCCGACTTGAACAAATGCGCCGCTGGGGTGAATAATGCCGAAATTGCCATCACCATCGGTATACGATATGACATCAGATTGGTGACGCTCGAATTTCAAAAGGGGGTCAGCGAATAGCATCTGATTGATTTGGGGGTACTGAAATCCCACGACCATCGGGGTACGGCCAACCATGTCGATCACGGCCAGAATATCCTGACCGGTCAACTGAGTAATATCCCATTTATTTTGTTTCGCGGGTACGGCGGGTAAATCGATTGATCCAGACCGCGTGCTGGCCGACTTTGATAATAACTGGACGCCAGATAATCGGCTGCCGTCGTCAACCATAACCATGTCGACAGATACGTCCTCGGGATGCGTTGCAACAACAATGCCTTTTCTCATGATATTTTCCCGAACGGATTCCCGGTTTTTGTCGCTTGCTCTGCCAGCCACGGGCTATTAACGCCTGCGCCCATTTGAGATCGAGTTATGAACCCGGTCCCACGTTCAAACGTGATGTTGGCGCGGTAACCCTGATACGGGGCATATTCATCGGTTATTTCCACTATATAAGCCTCGTATTCGATATTACCCATATCAAAACGGGCATAATCGCCGGCCTGCATATGCTCAGCGGTACCATTATTGGCAGCAGGTCGCATCAGACCCCCTTTGATATTTGCTGTCCCGCTTTCATAAACGACGTTGTCTTTGTTCATCGCTACCATGATGGCACGACGATTATCAAGCCAAGCGGTAAATTGCCCGCTACGGGCATTTTGCTCAGTAGCGTTAAGACCAGAGGTCATACTGGTTACGCCGTCGTCCCCTTGCTGGGTTTCGCCGTACATGGCCCTGACGCCGTAATATTCCGAGGAAGAGTTGGCATATTCCGTTAAATTTACGGTTTGGTCGGACGCGCTCAATGCGAACAGTTTTCGATAAACATCGTCTATCAGGTCAAACCGTTGGTTGTTGACCCAAAAAAAATTGGCGATATTCGCGTCCGATCGGGTTGCCGTAATGCTTTGGATATCCTCTTCGGCTATCGTTACATAAATCGGATCTGGTGCATCCGGTTGGATCTTGCGAGTAGTGGCATTCGCGGGCTTAGTGATATAAAGCGCGGGTGTCGGGCGATAAACCACATAAACACCATCCTCCCGGTCTTGCGTGAAAATCTCATTCCATATGCCGATATCCCCATACAGCTTGAGCATGTCATAAATAGACCCTTGGGCATTCTGGTAGCTGTTATTGACCACGCCGTGAGATACAGTGGCGTCTATCTTCAGGCCGGTGGGCATCGGTGTCTGAGGGGGCATGAAGGCGGCAATATGGGGGTTGATGATTTTGTTGATCATGACGCTGACAAAATCAGCAGAACTCATCGTATTCTGCGCGGTAATGCCAAACATTTCCCACATGTTGAAATTTGTCAGCAACGGCGCGCCGCCGGCATAGGCGGGCAGAGACAATATCTGGTAGGTTTGCCAGATTTTACCGTAATCCTGTCCACTAATGACAACGGTACGCACGGGCCGGCTATCGTTACCCATGCTCTGTGACCGCGTAACCTCTGAAACAAATCCGCGCATTTTTATCGGGATGATTGCGGGTTGCGGCCCTACTCCGCCCCACATGCGGATTTCAATAACATCCATCGACTCGACGAGGCCATAAATTGTTTCTAACGCTGCGGCTGAGATGGTGGGGCCATTAGACGAAACCACTGATGACAGCGGCTTATCAGCGAACACGATGGAAAATGCGCCAGATGGCTCACGGACGGATTTTCTGGTAGTGACGTTTGATCCGTCGCCCAAATATGGCGTCAGGTCAATAAAAGCATCACGGCCGGCGTATCTTGCCGATACCGCGGCCTGTCCATCTACCGTCTTTCGACTGATGGTTTTGTACAGCCGAACCTGTAGCTGTGGGGATGCATCCTTATAGCTCGGCATGATTATCCCCCCACCCCAGACGGCGTTGGCGCGGAAAGTGTCGTTTTCAAAGTCTGCGTTGGGGCAATCGGTTTGCCCGACGCATCCAGGTGATGAATATTGACATCTACGGTGCCCTTCCCGCCGCTCTGATTATTTCCTGAGCCATTATTATCGGCGGGGAGTTGTGCCGAATTCCGCTTGAGGGCTTCGTTATATTGCGCCGTGAAATATGCCTTGCTTCGGTGCCCCTGATTTTTACTTGTACCAGTAGGCAGCCCCTGCCAGATTGCGCCGAGTTTTGATAGAGCCTTATCGATATCACCATTTTCGATATCTTCCAGGGCCCCCGCTTCTTTGAGCAACTCAATCGCGGCCCGGTCTTGTGACTCAGGGCCAAAATTTTTCAGCCCAATTTTACGTTTTACTCTATCCCAGGTTTCAGGGACGAATTGATAACGACCAGCTGCCGCACTAGGACCGTCAGCAGTACTTAAGCCCCGAATATTGGGATGGTCTTTAAAATCATCAAAATGCCCACCGCCGACTATCGAGTTATAATTGGCCCCCTCCGATGCGGAAATGGCCTCAAGGAACGATGCAACCTGAGCCTGTTTCTTCGGGTCTTTGATGTCACTGATACGTCCGACGGGGGTAACGCCAGGCCGCCAATTAGCCGGGGCAGCTCCGGGGGTGCCACTGCCGGTATACATACTGTCGACTGCCGTATCTTCCTGCGCTGTATTAGCTGCCAACTCGTTATCTTGTAGACCGTTTAGCCGGTCGATCTCAGCCTGCGCAGCCTTCATTTCCTGCAATGCTTTTGCCTGGCGGGCTGTCACAGCCTTGAGCTGCTGGTCGCGAGGTAATTTTGCTTCATCTGCGGTAGGAATACCTGAGGTGTTAGCCCGAGCAACGTCTAGCCTATCGGTTTGCTCGTCAATCTGTGCTTTATACCGCTGCTTTATCGCGTCTCCCTTGCCGTTCCATTCAGCCCGGATAACCTGTTCCTCGATTTTTTGCGGGGTCATCCCATTTTTGCCAACGCCTGCAATTGACATGATGCCGTGACGCATTTCTGTAACGAGGGGGATCAGTTTGTCTGCGACTGCTGTTTTTATGTTTTCCAGAATATTTTTACTGTCGCGGATATCTGAACCCTGGGTTTTCTCCTGGTCGCGCGTAGAGATCAGCTCAGTGAGCATTTTCTTCTGCGCATCGACGTCATTACCCGCCATGACAGTGCGCAGCCGGTCAGACTCTGTAGATGTGAGGGCCTGATCACCGGTGCGGCCATATAGGCTCTGGGCCACGCCCTGTCGATCACTATTTGAGCCGGTATAGACCTTCGCCAGACTTTCGATTCCGGCAGAATTCAGCGAGGACATATCCACCCCCGCGCTGGCTAGACCAGTCTGAATGTCACCCATTTTATTTGGGCTAACATCAAGCAAAGCCATCGCCTGATTGATACCGATCCCCAGATGCTGTGAAGTGGCCATCGCCAGCAATTCAGGATTTTTATATTTGTCGCGTAGGGTCGATAGCGTTTCCTGAAGAAATGTTTTATTTCCTCTCGGGCCCTTAATGCCATATCGCGCAGCCGCGCTGCCTTTGCCAAACATCTGGTCATCGGTCGCAAACGCGCCACCCTCGCGCATGATGGCAGATTGAATCGGGTCTAGTCCCATCCGATTAGATACCATGGCAGTAAAGAACTGACTGGCCTCACCGTGGGCACCCCCATTCGTCAACGAGGAATTGATGCGGTTAAGCAGGCTACTGGTTCCGGCGGGGTCTAGGCCGGGCATTCCCGAGCCGACAAGGGCCGAATATTCACCGGTATAGCCCAGAACATTCGGTTTGCTCATGGAATAGCGGGTTTGAGTCACGGCAAAATTACCGATGGCCTCCATAACCTCGTCGGCTTTGGCGAACGCGCCTGACTTACCAATGGTTTCCCCAATCAGGATCGCCATGCGACGTGTATCTTGGTCATTACCCGTGACGCGCGCACCGCGCAGCGAACCAAAAACGCTGGTTGATTGTTCTGGGTCTAATCCGAAGCCGCGGGCAAAACCAACACTGGTCGACAGTTCAGAGCCGAGCTGTTTGTATTGTTCATCCGATAAATTGGACAGTTTTGTAAATGCTTGGCCTAATTTCCCCGCCTCGTCAAACGTAACCCCAAGATTATTGGCATTGTCCTGTATTAGTGTTTTCAGTCCTTCAAACGAGACGTTTACATCACCCAAAGTCCGTTTTAAGCGATCATAGGCGATATCGTTTTGCTCTGCCTGATCAATATGCTCTTTAACTGAGCTGACAATTTGCCCCACCCCGAGGGCAACCATACCGCCGACAAGCCCCATAAGGCCCGCGCCAAACCCGGCAGACATTCCGGTTCCGACGGCGTTAGCAGCGACGCCGCCCACCGGCCCGGCGGCCCGCAACCCTGATTGAAGGA
>Ga0255352_1000543_pt1 | contig 21046 bp, 19 predicted proteins | sample HBST0metaG_FD_189939 | JGI IMG/M metagenome (GOLD analysis project Ga0255352, IMG submission 189939) | Peat soil microbial communities from Stordalen Mire, Sweden - H.B.S.T0 | ecosystem: Environmental > Terrestrial > Soil > Wetlands > Peat | place: Sweden: Norrbotten County, Stordalen Mire...
TAATCGATCAGCCGCTTGGCGATGTCGCCGGTCTTCACGCCCTTGGCCGCCTGATTCTTGTCGCTGAAGACCACCTCGTGCAGCGAGGCCGTCTTGTACGGCAACTCGTAGAGGTCTTCGAGCTTCGAACGCAGGTAGTTGGCGTTGAGCACGGCGTCCTCGGTCGTCTGGCGCAGACCCTCGGGGCCGTTGGCCAGAATGTAGGCCAGCGCGCGCAGGCAGACGCCCACGTTACCGTAGAAGGCACGCACGCGGCCAATCGACTGCGGACGATCATATTCCCAGGCCAGCTCTCCCTGTTCCCTGTTCCCTAATCCCTTAGTCCCTGCTTTTCGGATCAGCACGGGCGTAGGAAGGAACGGCTCCAGAAACGCCTTGCAGGCCACTGGGCCCGAGCCGGGACCGCCGCCGCCGTGGGGCGTCGAGAAGGTCTTGTGCAGGTTCAGGTGCATCACGTCCACGCCAAACTCGCCCGGCCGCGCCTTGCCCACCAGCGCGTTCATATTCGCGCCGTCCATGTAGAGCAGCGCGCCCTTGGCGTGCAGAATCTCGGCGATCTTCGCAATCTGACTTTCGAAGACGCCAATCGTCGAGGGGTTGGTAAGCATCAGGCCCGCCGTGTCCTCGTCGACCTGTCGCGCGAGGGCCTCGAGATCGATGCCACCCTCGGCATTCGACTTCAGGTTCTCGACCGCGTAGCCGCAGATGGCCGCCGTCGCCGGATTGGTGCCGTGCGCCGAATCGGGGATGATGATCTTCTTGCGGGCATTGCCCTTCGACTCGTGCCAGGCGCGGATCAGCATGATGCCGGTCATCTCGCCGTGCGCGCCGGCGGCCGGCTGCAGGGTGATGGCGTCCATGCCGGTGATCTCGATCAGCGAGCGCTGCAATAGATCGAGCGCCTCAAGCGCGCCCTGGGCGAGTGAATCGGGCCGGTAGGGGTGCGCCTCTGCGAAGCCCTCGGTCCGCGCCACCACCTCGTTCACGCGCGGGTTGTACTTCATGGTGCAGGAGCCGAGCGGATACATGCCCAGATCGATCGCGTAGTTCCAGGTCGAAAGCCGCGTGAAGTGGCGCACGATCTCGATCTCGCTCAGTTCGGGCAGCTCTGCTTTTTCTTCGCGGAAGCTGGCACCAAGCAGTGCCTTCGCGTCAATGGCGGGCACGTCGAGCGCCGGAAGCTGATAGGCCTTCTTGCCCGGCGAGGAAATCTCAAAGAGCAGCGCCTCGTTCTGCGTCTGATGGGCGCGTACGCGCGGAGTGGTGATTTCAGTTGTCATACAGACCTCGCAATCTTGTTCTGTCACAATCCTGTTTTGTAAAAGGGCACGACTTCAGTCGTGCCATATCAAATTTCGTAAAGCGAGTGGGCTTTAGCCCCTGCCTATTTACACCGCGCCCATTCGTTCTTCTTTTGCCTTCGCCAAGGCTAGGAAGCAGAAAGGATATTCGCCAGGAGCAGCCGCCAGTCCGGCCTGCACCGGATTCTGGGCCATGTAGTTTCTGTGCTGCTCGAAACTTTCCCGGTTCATCACCTGCACCTCGGTGAATCCCCGCTGCCAAACCTCGCCCTTGAAGCCAAGTTCATGCGACAGACGATAGGAGAATCGTCCCTTCACAAACTGCATGGCCTTTTCAATCGTCATGCCTTCGCAGACCGTCATCAGCAGATGTACGTGATCGGGCATGAGGACAAAGTCATGCAGTTCGAAGTGCCCTTCGGCAACCAGTGAACGCAATACGTCGACCAACAGCATGGCATTGCGTTCCGACTGCAATAACCGGCGTCCCATGCTCGTTCGCGTCGTCGTGAAAAAGGTTCGCGACGGATTGAGGATCTGCTCCGGCGATGCATTTCTGGCTGGTTGCATCATGGCAGGGGCTTGTAGCCCCTCTCCTCTCTGCTCCCGTCTGCGGCACGGCTCAAGCCGTGCCCTTGTTACAAGGCTTCCTATGGCGAAGGCTTCAGCGCTTTACGCCTCAGCTACCTACTTGTTTGCCAGCGCCTTGGCGGCCGCGTCAATCTGGGCGCGGGTGGTGACCTCGGTGGCGCACCACAGCGTTGCGCCCTTCAGTTCTGGATACCAGCGGCCCAAGTCGATGCCGCCGATGATTTTTTCCGCTTCGAGCCGCTTGCTCCACTGCTCCGGCGCTTCATTGGTTCCGAGCACGAACTCGTGGAAGTGCGGTGCGCTGGCGAACAATTGCACCGCACCGGGAACGGAGGACAGCGTCTGCGCAGCGTAGTGCGCCTTGGCCAGATTTTGCTCGGCCAACTCGCGAATGCCTTCCTTGCCATAAATGGCGAGGAAGATGGTCGCCATCAGCGCCACCAGCGCCTGATTCGAACAGATGTTCGAGGTGGCCTTTTCGCGGCGAATATGCTGCTCACGGGTGGCCAACGTCAAAACGAATCCGCGGTTGCCGTCATGGTCAACGGTCTGCCCGACGAGACGGCCCGGAATCTGCCGCACGTACTTGTCCTTGGTCGCCAGCACGCCGCAGTAGGGGCCGCCGTAGCTGAGCGCGACGCCGAAGGACTGCGCTTCGAGCGAGACAATGTCGGCCTCGACCGGCGGGCGAACCACGCCGAGCGAGATGGCCTCGGCGATCGAAACGATCAGCAGAGCGCCCTTGGCGTGCGCAATCTCCGCGATGGCGGCGATGTCTTCAATGGTGCCGAAGAAGTTCGGGCTCTGCACCAGAACGGCGGCCGTTTCCTCGGTGATCGAGGCGGCCAGCTCTTCAAGGTCGACGCGGCCGGTCTTGGCCTCATAGCCGACGGTGGCGATGGGCAGCTCGCGGAAGTGCAGATAGGTGCCGACCACCTCGCGATATTCAGGGTGCACGGTGGCGGCCACCACGGCCTTTGAGCGGCCGGTGATGCGCATGGCCATCAGAATGGCCTCGGCCGCGCCGGTCGAGCCGTCGTACATGCTGGCGTTGGCCACGTCCATGCCGGTCAGCTCGGCGATCATGGTCTGGAACTCGAAGATCGCCTGGAGCGTGCCCTGGGTGATCTCGGCCTGATAGGGCGTGTAGCTGGTGAGGAACTCGCCGCGCTGCACCATGGCATCGATGACCACGGGGCGGTAATGGCGATAGGCCCCGGCACCAAGGAAGCTGGCAAAGTCGGTCGCGTTCTTCTGGCCTTCGCTGCGGAAGTAGTCGAGAATCTCGCTCTCGGCATGGGCGCGGGGCACATTCAGGTCGCCCTTGAGGCGATGTTCGGCGGGAATGATCTCAAACAGGGAGTCGATCGAGGCGGCGCCAATGGCAGCCAGCATCGATACGCGCTCCGCCGGAGATTTGGGGAGATAACGCATAACGGTGAATTGAACTCCTCACTCGGAGCGGCAGACTCCGAAGAAAGCGGTGCGGACCGGGAACAGGTCCGCCCGCCGTGCCTTAAAGAATGATCCTTCGCGAAAAAAGGACGCTGGGGAAGCGGAAACGCGAAGGTACTTCGGAGATGCTCTAGTTGCCGGTCTCTTCGGCGATGAAGGCCTCGTAGGCCGCCGCATCGAGCAGACCATCGACCTCTGCCGCGTTGCTCAACTGGACCTTGAGGATCCAGGCCTCGTGCGGCTTTTCGTTGACCTGGTCGGGAGCCTTCTCAAGCTCGGTGTTGACGGCCGTTACCGTGCCGGAGACCGGGCTGTAGAGGTCGCTGACCGCCTTGACACTCTCCACCGAGCCGAAGACAGCGCCGGCCGAGACCACGTCGCCCACCTTGGGCACGTCTACATAAACAATGTCGCCGAGCGAGCCCTGCGCGTAGTCGGTGATGCCGATGGTTCCAACGCCGCCCTCGACGGAGATCCACTCGTGTTCGCGGGTGTAACGGAAATTTGCCGGATAGGCCATGGGAGATTGCTCCTTTGCATAGTGAGAGGCTTCAAAAAACGCCAAAAAAGACAACGAAACCCTTCCAGTGTAATCTGCCGGAGCGCGGCAGAGTCCAGCCCGCCGCGCGTTCTTCCCGGACAAGCGAAACTTAATGCGCGAAGAAGCGTCCGTGACCGCCATTGGCCCAGGGGTTGTAGTGGGAAGCGAAGCCGGCGCGATGCTGCACGCTGGGGTGGTTATCGAGCCACCACTCGACGACGGGGCTGGGGTTGGGGTCTTCGAGCCAGAGTTCGCCCATGTGGTTGAAGGACGAAACCGTGGTCCGCTGCGGATCGGCGACCAGACCGTGAATCGCCTCTTGCCCATAGACATCGGCCTCATGCTCATAGTGACGGCTGAAGGCGTTGCTCAGCGGGGTCATCAGGAAGCTGAGCACCGAAAGCACCAGCAGAAGCACCAGAAAGCCCTGCCGGCTCGCCATCGGGTTTTTCTCTTCTTTTCCTGAGGGATCAACGAGTTGCCAGCGCGAAGCCTTGGCCCGCGCCAGACGGCGGGTGCACAGCGCGCTGAGCCAGAAGGCGACGAGCAGCCCCAGCAGCGAGCCGGTGATCAGCTTCGGGATATGGCGCAGCACGTAGTGGCCGCTCTCGTGGCCGAAGATGAACAGAATTTCGTCGTCGGGCAGACGGTCAGTGGTCGTATCCCACAGGACGAAGCGCTTGCTGGCGCCGATGCCGGTGACGTAGGCGTTGATCCCGTTCGACTTGGCGCTGGCCTTCATCAGAAACATGCGCTCGGGCGGAATCCGGGTACCGGTGCGCTCCACCACCTGTTCGAGCTTGGTAGCCAACGCTGCGTGATGCGCCGTGAGCGGCTCGAATTTGTTGAAGATCGGATCGATGACCAGCGGTGTGACGAAGATGCTCGCCAGAACGATGGGCACCATGACCGCCCAGAGCCCAAGCCAGTATCGGCGCGGAGCCTTGCGCACCAGCCAGTGAAAAAGCAGCAGCAATGGCGCAAGAAATAGCAGAGAAAGCCCCAGCCCCTTGGCCTGATCGCCAAACCAACCGCCCCATCCCTGCACGCTGATTCCATACTGTCGTTCGACGGCGTGGCCGATAGCATCGAGCGGCAGCCCGGCCAACGTGGAGACCACCAGAAACGCGGCGAAGAACAGCAGCCCGGAGAGCCAATGCCGCTGCGTGCGCCCTTCGGCCCAGCGCGCCAGTCGGGCGGCCCAGCCCGTGGCCAGCAACAGCCAGAGAAACACCAGTCCCCAGAGGCCCTCCACAATGGCCAGCGTGGTGCGAATGCGCCCCAGCGCAACCGCCTGCCTGAGCTTGTCGGGAGGCAGGTTGTAGGCCTGAGTCGATGCCGGTGGCGTGGCCGGTTGTGCCGTGGTCCCCGGGGCCGCTGGAGCGAGAAACGGAGGCGCGGCGTGCGCGGCAACGCGCACACCGGCCAACAGCGCCAGAAGCAGAAACAGCGGAATCACGAGAAATACTCTACGCACGGCACATCTCCTTGAAATGTAGGCAATCTATGCCCACCAGTCTCGCATCCCGGCAAGCCTTGCGTCCTAATCGTACGAAATTTTCTACTTTTTTCTTCTGAGGTCAAGCAGCGCCCCGCAATTCCCGCATCGGTCCGCCCGGTTCGCTCCGAAGGATTTCCACTCGTCCCGTCTCGCGCTCCAGCACACGTCCGCCGTGGAAATGCGATAGCCTTAGGGGCAGAAGCTTCCTTGCAAAGCTTTCCTTCACGAGGCCGATTCTTGTCTTCTCTGCCCCCTTATTCTTCCGACGACTCCTACTCGGATGCGCCGTCCTATGGCTTCGGCCGCGGCCGCCGCTTCGGCGCGCCTGCCGAGCCTGTTCATCCCGATGAACCGCCCCAAAGGCCGCTGCCGCCCGTGCCGCCTTATCGCCGCCGCAAGTTGGCGGGCCGCTCGGCAGTGATTCTGCTTTTTGCGCTGGCGCTGATTACCGGCTCGCTGGCCGGGCTGATGCTGGTCTACTCGGTCGATCTGCCGCAGATTACCGATCTGGAACATTACCGGCCCTCGACGACCACCGATCTCTACGACCGGAAGGGCCGTCCCATTGGCTCGTTCGCCCTTGAGCGGCGCGAAGTGGTGGGCTACAATGACTTTGCGCCGATCCTGCGCGAGGCCGTTATCTCCATCGAGGACAAGGACTTCGAATCCCACTGGGGCATCAACGTGCTGCGCATCGGTGGCGCGCTCATTCATGACTTGCGCAGCCACGGCCGCTCCCAGGGCGCGTCGACCTTGACGATGCAGTTGGCCCGCAACCTGTTTCTGTCGTCCGAACGCACGGCGGGCCGCAAGCTGCAGGAGGCGTATCTGGCCATCCAGATCGAGCGCACCTTTACCAAGCAGCAGATCTTTACCCTCTATGGCAACCAGATTTACCTGGGCAGCGGCATGTACGGCTTCGAGGCCGCCAGCCAGTTCTACTTCGGCAAGCACGCGCGCGATCTGAGCCTGGCCGAGGCCGCGCTGCTGGCTGGCCTGCCCAAGGGCCCGGTCGGCTACTCGCCGATTCTGAACCCGGACAAAGCCTTGCGCCGCCGTAATCTGGTGCTCAGTGAGATGGAGTCCGACCACATGATCAGCCCTGAGCAGGCAGAACAGGCCCGCAACGCGCCGCTCGGGCTGCACATCACCCAGCCGCAGGGCGCCGTCGCGCCGTGGTTTCAGGAAGAGATTCGCAAGGAACTCGATGAGCGTTTCGGTCCCGAGCAGGTACACGAGGCGGGCATGCGCATCGACACCACGCTCGACCTCGATCTGCAGAACGTGGCCAACCAGTCGGTGCTCGACGGACTGGCCGCCTACGAGCGCCGCCGCGGCTGGAAGGGGCGGCTCGAAAACGTGCTCAACGAGGGGCTGACGCTCGACAACTTCCGCCACCCGGACTGGGCTGTGCAGCACCACGCCGGCGACTACATTCATGCCATGGTCACCAGCGTCGAGCCACTCTCGCTCAAAGCGCGCATCGGCATTCTGGGCCGCGAAGACTCCGAGGTGGTTCTGCTGCCCGAGGACTGGCAGTGGACCGGCTGGCAGAAGGCCAACGCCGTTGTCCGCCCCGGCGACCTGATCTATGTGCGGCTTTCGGCGGCCATGGCCGGTGGGCTGCACCGGGCCGAGCTGGAGCAGGACTCCGGCGCGCAGGGCGCTCTGATGGCCATCGACAACACCAGCGGCGACGTGCTGGCCATGGTCGGCGGACGCGACTTTGCCCTCTCGCAGTTCAACCGCGCCACCCAGGCCGAGCGCCAGGTCGGCTCCAGCTTCAAGCCCTACGTCTACACGGCGGCGATGGAAAACGGTGCGAAGCCGAGCGACATTGTCGTCGACTCACCGGTCAGCTACGGCGGCTGGACGCCGCACAACTACGAGAACGACTACAAGGGTGCGATGACGCTGACCCAGGCCTTCGCCGAATCGCGCAACATTCCGGCCGTCAAGCTGGCGGCGCAGGTCGGCATCCACAAGGTCATCGATCTGGTGCATCGCTTCGGCGTCACCTCGCAGTTGCAGCCATACCTTCCGGTGGCCCTCGGCGCGGGCGAAATCTCGCTGGCCGAGCAGGTGGCCTCCTACTCGGTCTTCCCCAACGACGGCGTCCGCGTGACGCCGCGGCTGATCCGCAAGGTCTCGAATGCCGATGGCATCGTGCTGTGGGAGAACCGGCCAGAGATTCACGAGGTGATCAGCCAGCAGACGGCGCGTGCGATGATGGTGCTGCTTCAGGCCGTCACGCACTCAGGCACCGGCGCCTCCGTCTCGCAGCTCAACCACCCCTTCGGCGGCAAAACCGGCACCACCAGCAACTACACCGACGCCTGGTTCATGGGCTTTTCGCCCTCCATCACCTGCGGCGTCTGGATCGGCTTCGACAGCCGCGAGTCGCTGGGCGAAAAGGAGACCGGCGCGCGCGCCGCGCTGCCCATCTGGACCAACTGGATGAGGGCGGCCATTGTTTCGACGCCCAACGAGGCCTTCCCGGGCCAGAACCTGCCCCCTGCCCCCCAGCCGGTGACCAACACCTTGCCGCCGGATGAGGGCGACGCGCCCATGCCCGGCCCAGCACCAGCCGCGCCTCCCGCACCCAAGCAGAAGCACCCCGCCGTTCCAGGCGCTCCGGGAGCAAAAACGCCGACCAAGCCAACCAAACCGGTGCTCTCCGCCCAGCCCGCGGCCAAACCAGCAAAACCAGCCGTCAAAACCGCCACGCCGTAGCCGCTTTTCGACGGCAGCAACGGGTCGGAACATCGCCATGCGCATTTGTATATGCATTGACATATACAAATGCGCACACAGCGGCCGAAATTCGGCTATGATGGACTCCACGGCAGAGCACTGCCCGCCCGAGGAGGCCTTCCATGCCGATCGCGACACCCGCAAAGAAAAAAGCGCAGCGCCCCGGCAAGGAGCGGGTTCTCGTTGAATTTTCCGAGAGTCTGCTGAAGCGCACCGATGAGGCGGCCCGCCACCTGGAAAAGAACCGCAGCGAACTGATCCGGACTGCGGTGGAGCGCCTGTTGGACGGGCTGGAGAAGCAGAAGTTTGATGCCGAACTTGCTGCGGCCTATGCGGCCAACGCGCCCATGAATCTGGCATTCGCCGAGGAGTTCGCCATCGTCGATCGCGAGGGACTTTGATGGCCGGCAAGCCGTTTCGGGGCATGATCGTCGAGGTCTCTCTGGATCCGGTCGTCGGGCACGAACAGGGCCGGTCGCGGCCTTGCGTGGTGGTCCAGAACGATGTGGGCAATCGCTTTTCTTCGACCACCATCGTGGTGCCGCTCACCGATGCGGCACACATCCAAAGCCCCTCCCCCATCTATGTGCTTGTCAAAAAGGGAGAGGGGGGTGCGACCAAGGACAGCTACATTCTCTGCGATCAGATCCGCACCGTCGACCAGCGCCGCTTTCGCGCGGTTTATGGCACGCTCTCCGCGCCCACCATGGCCCTGGTGGATCGCGCGCTGCGCATCAGTCTTGGGCTGGCAATCCGCTAAAGCTTGGCAACCAGCCGGAAGAATCGCTTGGCCCGCGCGACGTCCTTCATGATCTGTGCCTTGAGCGCCTCGGGCGAGGGCCAGGTGACTTCGCCGCGCAGCCGATACAAAAACTCGACCTCGACCGGCGTCGTCTCATTCATCTCCACCGGTTCAAAGTCGAGGATGTAGCTTTCGACGCTGAAGCCTGCTCCGGCGAAGGTGGGCCGGTCGCCGACGTTGGTCACCGCCTGAAATTGCCGCTCGCCGATGCGGAGGCACGTCACATAAACACCAAAGCTCGGCAGCAGGCCGTTGTAGTCGGCCAGATTGATGGTGGGCACCAGCAGCCGGTGGCCCACGCCGCGGCCGCGCGCCTGCGTGGAGAGCACGGCAAAGGGCCGGCCCAGCATCCAGCGGGCGCGGCGAAGATCGCCCGCCACCACGCGTTCGCGGATCGCTGTGCTTGAAACCTCAAGCCCGCGCACCTTCACCGCCTCATGCACGTGCACGATAAAGCCAAGCTCTTCGCCCCAGTTTTTTAACTCCGCCACACCAGCCTCGGCGCGACGGCCGAAGTAGAAGTTCGCGCCCTCGTGCAAAGCGCACACGCCGAGCCTGCCAATCAGAATGTCTTCCACGAAGGTGCGCGCCGACATCGCGGCCAGTTCCGCGTCAAAGGGCAGCACCAGCACGGCGTCGATGCCGGTGGTGGCCAACAAGCGCAACCGTTCGCCGAGGGGCATCAGCAGCTTCGGCGCCTTTTCCGGGAAGAGAAACTGCTCCGGGTGCGGATTGAAGGTGATGGCGATGGCGCGGGCATTCTTCTCGCGGGCCTCGGCGACCACGGCGGCAAGAATCTGGCGATGGCCGCAGTGCACGCCGTCGAAGTTGCCGATGGCGGCCACGGTCGGCCCCAGTCCAGCCGGAATCCCGGCCAACGAACGATAGACGGAAAATTTCTGTGCGGACAAACTCATGCTTAATCGATCCCCAGTTGCACAGGGACCGTCAGGCCATCGTGCGCCAGTTGTATTCCCTCGGGCAAGGTGCGGTTGGTGACTTCATGACCCAGGTCGTGCGAAATATGGGTGAACCAGGTGTGACGCGCGCCGATTCGCTTGGCCCAGACCACGGCCTGCTCGATGGTGGCGTGCGTGGCGTGCGGCTTATGGCGCAGCGCGGAGAGCACCAGCGTCTCGACGCCTTCGAGCAGAGGGAAGCTCGACTCGGGGATTCCGCTGACGTCGGTCAGATAGGCCGCGCGGCCGAAGCGCAGCCCGCTGATCATCTGATGGCCGTGCTGCACGGGCACGCGCGTGAATTCGACGCCTGCCACCGTCGCGCCTGCTTCGAGCGGCTTCAGCTCGACCCGCGCTCGGTTCGGATAGGTGGAGTCGGGCGAAAAGGTGTAGTCGAAGATGCGACGCAGAATCTTCTGCGTCGACTCGGCGGCGTAGAGGGGAATCGGCCCGCACTCGCGATAGGACAGAAAACTGAGCGGCCGCAGATCGTCGAGCCCCATGATGTGATCGGCGTGCGCGTGCGTATAGAAGACCGCGTCGATCCGCTTGAGTCCGGCATGGATCGCCTGCGTGCGGAAGTCGGGGCCGGTGTCGATGACCACCGTGTGCTCGCCTGCCGCATCCTGCCAACGCAAGGCTGCCGAGGGGCGCAGGCGATAGTCATGCGGGTCGCGCGAGGTACAGACGGCGCACTCGCATCCCAGCGTCGGAACTCCCATCGAGGTTCCCGTTCCGAGAAATGTCAGCGTTGCGTCCATAGTCCCCCGTGTGTGTGTTCCCTGCCGCTCTTCTTTCGGGCGCGCCACGCCCCGGCCGCGCAACAAAAGCGCAGCAATGTTTGATGAATAAAGAGGAAGACTTCATCGATCCGTCTAGCCTTTGGCAAAAGCCAGAACTGCAGGACCAGGAAAAACCTTCTAGGAAGATTGTAGGATGCGCCTCCATCTTCGTTGCAATAAATTGCATTTTTTGATGCGGAAACGCTGACGTTGCCCCGACAGAAGCAGTCAGGAACAGCGACTACACAATGCCTGCGCCTCCACCGTGCTTCTGAGGGTGCTTTAAAAATCGAGATGCGCACGGACCGAGCCGACCCATGCCGGACCGCGGTCGCGGTTATAGCCGGGATTGTTGATGTGCTGCACATCGACCGCATAGAAAAGCCCCCGCCAGGCGTGCAGCGTGTAATAGCCCTCCTCTGTGGTTTCGCGACCATAGCGCAGGCCGCCGTCGCCAAGGATGAAGCCCTGTCCGCCGTACTTCAAATAGTTCTGGTGATCGCGCTTGATGGCATTCGAGACAAAGGCTGCGCCAAGTTTGTCATTCGGTCGATGCCAGCGCGTGGCCGCGTAGTCAGCACCGAAGGCTACCGTCTGGTCGACCTCGGTGTAGGCGAAGGATTCATGCTGTCCCTCGTTCCATCCGAAGCGCGCAAAGCCGCGCAGATTCTCGCTCAACTGCTGATCGGTGTTGAGACCGAAGCCGTACTTGAGCGCGCTGAAGTGCTCATGGCGCGTGATGTCGGGCTTGGCGTCGGCGCCGCTCTGGTACGCGTGCACGGCCTCGCGATAGCTGCCCATGTGTGCGCGGTTGGCGTAGAAGAGAACCCGCTCGGTGCCCTGTCTTCCGTGTACAAGACCGCGGCGCAACTCGAATTCGCCATTCTGCGCGTGGGCGCGGCTGAAGGCCCAGTCCATGTCGATGCCGTTGGCCATCGTGGGCATGGCGAAGAGGCCATAGCGCAGGCTCCACTGGCGATCATCGTATTCCACCATGCCGCCAACGGTGTAGCCGCGCGTGTCGGCCGCGTAATCCCAGGCGCCATTGTTATCGACGGTCCAATTCATGAATTGCAGATGGCTGTCGGCGCCAACTGTGTTTGCGTCGAAGAAGTCGGGCAGCGTCATCTTGCCGACGCGCAACTCGATGCGACGCACGGGAACCTCGGAGGCAAGCGCGAAGACGCCAGGCGTCTGCGTCGTTGTTTCGTTGCTCAGGCCGATCGTCTGATGCACCTGGTAGCGCGCCAGATAAGGCTTGGAACCAAGCGTGGGATTGCGCACCACGTCGAGATTGGTGAAGCCGGCAAGGCCCAGCGCCTGGCTCAGGCCGCGGCCTCCGGCGGCTTCGAAGTCGACAATCAGGTCGGTGTCGTAACGCGTCGAGTTGCTGGCGCGCACGCCGGTAAAGAGCGTGCCGACCAACGATGTCTTGTCTTCGGCGCTGGACCGAAAGCTGTTCGTGCCTTCGTAAGATGAGTGAAACGGGAGCCTGCCCTGGAAGATGATGTTGGCCTGACCGGAAAGCCAGTAGCGTGCCGCCCGCGCGTGCGGAGCCATGGTCACGGTGCTGGCCGCCTCCTTGCTCTGCTGCGCTCGACAAATGCCGGTAATCAACAGGCAAAGAAACGCCGCGCGGGCAAGCGCGGATATCGATAAAATTTTCAAGCAGTGCAGCATTGCCAATAGACTCCTACTAGGTTTATACCATACCCCGGGATGGTATAAAGGAAGAAGGGCAGGAGATGAATCTTCATGCACAAGCAGGAAAAATTGAAGTTATTGCAACGGTTGCATCGTGTGCGTGGGCAGATGGATGCCGTGGAGCGCTCGCTCGAGGCCGATGAGAAGTGCGACGGGCAGTTGATGCTGCTGGCTGCAGTGCGCGGCGGCGTCAATGCGTTGATGGGCGAGATTCTGGAGTTGCACATCCGCCACCATCTGACTGCCGGCGCCAAGGAAAAGATCGCCCCGAAGCTGGCCGAGGATCTGATCGATCTGGTTCATGCGTATTTAAAATAGTGCGGCTGCCCCACCTGGGCAACAGGGCTTAATGGTCATGCGCTGCGCGACCTCGCTCAGCAAGCGGTCTCCGCTCTGGTGGCCCAGCGTATCGTTCAGCGATTTGAGGTTGTCAAGTTCAATGAACAGCAGCGCGTGCATGTGGTTTGCAGCCCTTTCCTGTTTTGGATCAGTGCGCCTGGGTGCCGGCGACGAGCGCGGCCTGCACGGCAACGTGCAATGTTCCGTAGCTGTTCAACAGATGCGCCAGATCGCTGGCCGGCGAAGGCGGCAGCGCCGAGGCGGGTGTGGTCTGAACCAGATGCAGATTACCGTTGCTTTGCACGTTGAGCACGAGAGAGGCCAGCGATCGCGCCAACTCGAGCGGAAAGCTCTCGGCGACAAAGACGTTCTGGCCCTCGACAACCAGCAGCACGGGGCCTTCGCTGGTGGAATAGACCTGCTCGATGCCGCCACCGGCCCGTGGCGTTTTCTCTGTGGTTTCGAGCTGGACGCGGCTGTATTTGCGGGCGAGGTTTTCGCCGTAGATTTTAGCGAAGGCGTGGGCCGAGGCCGCATTGCGCCAGGCGGAAAGATAGAGCAGCGCCAGCGAGCCGGTGCCGGCCTGATCGTGCGAAGAGCGGGCGCGGCCTGCCCAGTAGAAGCCACCGTTCCAGGCCGGGGTCAGATCGCGGGCGGCGCTGTCGCCGTCGAAGAGCTTCAGCATCGTGCGCTGGTCGAGTTGGCCGATCTGGCCAATGTCATAAGGCTGGTAGAGTTTGTCGACGAGCGGATGAATGTCGGGCATTCGAGGCACGGCGGGCCGGTGCTTCTGTTCGTACTCGCGTGGATTGAGAATCTCCCAGCTTGAGCTGGGCGGCCGGTCGAGCGTACCGGCAAAGGCGGCGGCGCGGCCCTGGTCCATCCAGATGTCCTGCTCGAAACTCAACCCCTCGCGATAGGGAAACAGCAGCGATTCGGAGAGTAGCAGCGGCGCGCGGGCCATTACCGGGGCGTCGCCGCCGCCGCTCATGTGCTCACGCAGCACATCGATGACTTCCGGGGTCTTGATCAGACTCTTGCCAAGCGGCTTGAGGATGTAGTCCATCATGACGGCGGTGGCCTGTCCTTCGACCACGGCATCGCGGGCGGTATCAAACTCGTCCCGAGCCAGGTAGTCGCGATCGCCGGCGGCGCTGACCGAAACCTCGGCGGGCGTCTGGTCGCCCCATTTTTCGAGATTGCAGTGCTGGTCCTGCAGGGCGTGCGTCAACTCGTGCGCCAGCACCGGCTTCTGCTCTTCGACATCGACCCAGTCCAGCAGGTTCACGGTCTTGGTCTTGGCGTCGTAGAAAGCCTCGACCTGTTCCTTGAGCAGTGCCAGCAGAAAGGTTTTAAGGTCAAAGTCGCGATCGAGCAAACCGAGCTTTTTCAGCACGATCTCGTCCCGTTGTAGACGCTTCGCGTCCTGGTCCTCGCTTATCTTCTGATTCAGATAGCGCTCGACGGCGGCGCGCGTGGTCAGCTGGCGCTTGACCGTGCTCTTGATGGGCAGACCGGTTTCCGCGGAGGAGAACCGCAGCAGCGGATCGACCAGAGCAAAGAGCTTTTTGGCCTGTGTGGGGCTGATGTGGGCCGCCGGCGTGTTTTTGTCCGCCGGGGGCTTCTGGCCAACCAGGCAAACGGACTGCGTCAGGCCAAGCGCCAAGGCCAGCAGAAAGAGCCCTTTGCCGAGGGATTTTGCGCCGCGTCGATACCGAAAATCGTTCATTGAGCCTCCCAGGCTGTATTGGTTCCGAGGGGAAGTATTTTGCCTTGGCGGGCGCTATCGCCTCTCCTTCGCCAAGGCTATAATCAGGAATGCGATCTGGCGCTGAGAGGCCAGAAATTCGTAGGTCGTGAAGATTCCCCCCATGACAGAAACCAACCTTTCCCAAACGATACAGGCTACGCCACTGGTCAGTTTTCTGGCGGCCTCGCGCCCACAACCGGAACTGATCGCGTACCGGGGTGTTTTGACCCCCGCATGCTTGGACGAAACCGAACGGGAGATCGATTCGCTGGCCCACGGCGCGGCGATCTATGACCTGGGCTGGAAGCGCCGGGTGGCTGTGCGCGGCGAAGACCGTTTTCGCTGGCTGAGCGGCATGGTGACCAACACCGTCAACGATCTGTTTCCTAATAGCGGCGCGTGGAACTATGTGCTGAACGCGCAAGGACATATCCTGGGCGACGTGGCCGTCTGGCGGGGAGCCGAAGAGCTTTCGCCCCTGCACCGGAACCCGGCCGGCGATGCCAAGACTGCCCTGGCGCAGAGCGACCCGATGCAGGGCACGCCCTTTGCCGGCGAGTCGGGCCTGGAACTGGAACTGGACGCCGATCAACTTGAAAAGCTCCTCGAACACTTCAACCGCTTCATCATCATGGACGATGTGGAGCTGGTGGTGTTGCACGAAAAGGTTGCCGGTCATCCGGCTGCCGAGGTCACCCTCGGGCTGAGCGGTCCGCAGGCAGCCGAAGTGTTGGAGCGCATGGGCCTGCCGAGCTTTGCCCTTCCGCTGCGCGGCGCGCAGGTGGACTGGAACGGCTGGAGCGTGCGCATTCAGCGGACCTATGGGGTTCTCACGCCGCACTATGAGCTTTGGATTCCCGCCGCCGGACTGCGCAAGCTGTGGCTATTTCTGAGTGCCGCCGGAGCGGTGCCGGTGGGCGTCGAGTCCCTTGAGGCCTTCCGCGTCGCCGAGGGCATTCCCGCCTACGGCATCGACATCGCCGAGCGCGACCTGCCGCAGGAGACCTCGCAAATGCGTGCGCTGCACTTCAACAAGGGTTGCTATCAGGGCCAGGAGGTCGTCGAGCGGATTCACGCGCGCGGCAATGTGCGCCGCCATCTGCGGCCGATCGAGTTGGATGGTCCTCTGCCTGTGGCTGGAACCAAACTTCTGCTGGCCAGTGGCAGCGAAGCTGGCACCATCACCAGCGCCGCCGCCCTGCCTTTGGCGGGCCACACGCGCGCCTTCGCCCTGGCGATGCTGCGCGCCGAGGCCGAAACCGGCGAGCAGAGTTTTTCGTATGCAGCAGGCGAGACCTCGGGTAAGGCGCGTATTCTGGCCACGCCGCCTACACTATAAGCAGAACGGCACGGCCAACAGATAGGACAACAGAGACGATGAGCGACAGCGAACGACCCAAATTCGAAGTGATTGACCGCCGCAAGATGAAGGCGGCCGAAGAGCAGAAGCACACGGACGAGCCCACGCCCGCTTCCGCGCCAGAGGCAAGCTCCGAGCCGAAGCCGGGACCGCGGCTGGTCGTCAACGAAGGCCACCATGAGGCCAAACCACCTGTCGACGAGAACACTGCGCAGATGCCTCCGGCGCCCACTGCGGCCGAGAGCCAGGAGCAGCAGACGGCCTACGAGGGAGCCTCGCAGCGGCTCGAAGATCTGGTCCGCGCGCAGAATCCCGGCGCTGAGCCACCGCCGCCGATCACCTTCGAGAGCCTGGTGCAGCAGTTCTACGTGTCGGCCATGATCCAGATGGGCGCAGGTACCCCCGAGGGACAGCGCGCGCGCGTCGACATTCTCGGTGCTCGCAACACCATCGACCTGCTTGGCATTCTGGCCGAGAAGACGCGCGGCAACCTGAACGAGAACGAGAGCCGCATGATTGACACCGTGCTCTACGACGTCCGCATGGCCTTCCTCGAGCTGAGCAACATGGTCCAGATGCAGCCCCCGCCGCCCGTGCCGCCGATCAAGTAGCCACGGCGCAGTCCCCGCGCTGCAAAGCAAAAGAAGAATGCCGCTGTGGCCTGGCCACAGCGGTTTCCTTTTTGTATCCGTAACTCGCGATAAAACAGAGGGGTCATCCTGAGCGAACGGGGCTCCAAGCGTTTTTCAGCTTGGGGGTGGTGAGTCGAAGGATCTGTGGTTGTTTTTCAGCGGATAGCGCAAACTCGACGATCATGCATATTGAAAAGGTGCGCTTCCGGGGCTGAAGCCCGCGTAGTTTTTGCAGGCTTGGCGCGGGGATTGAAATCCCCGCCTCCCTCCGCCGTTTTTTTAGCAGCCAATGAAGCCCCTGCGAAATGTCCTTTTGCGCAAGCCGGAAAACTCTCCATGGGGCTGGGGTCGTGCCCTTTTACAAAACCACGGTGCTTTTCTGTTGATCCGTAGTCCAGAACTTTCTGCTATATCCATGTGTCGAGCGTAACGAAGCGCCGCGTTGGCTTGTAGTGTTCAACGAGCTTGCCCGCAGCTGTTACAGAGGGCTCACGGTCGATGCGCGGATCGAGGTGGCCACCGTCGTGCAGCACCACATTCGCCGCCCACCCCTTGTGCGCGAGACGATCGATCTTGGCGCACTGCCGGTCGACGATCTTGTCCACCGAGCGCTCGCTCCAGTCGCTGGTCATCGCATTCCACAACACCGTCGTCAGCCCCAGCGAACGGGCAATCGAAAAGACCGCCGGACGCCGTGCGCCAAAGGGCGGACGCAAAAAGAAGACCGGCTTGCCGATGGTTTGCTCAATGGCATTTTTGCTGCGCACGAGTTCTTCCTGAATGCGCGCGCGGGAACAACGCGCCAGGTTCGGATGGCTCCAGGAATGCACGCCGATCAAGTGACCTTCGGCGGCCACGCGCCGCACCAGATCTTTTTCGGCCTCGACGCGGCTGCCCACCATGAAGAAAGTGGCAGACACGCCGTGTTCGGCGAGCGTGTCAAGCAGGTGCGGAGTCCAGATGGGATTGGGCCCATCGTCGAAGGTGAGCGCGAACTCGTCGGGCTTGCGCGGGGCGATCAGCGCACTGCCGAAGAGTTTCGATCCGGGCCAGAGCGAGGCATAACAAAAACCGCCATAGGTCAGTCCAGCGGCTACAGCCACGCCGCCCACATTCAGACAAAGCTCCGCGATATTCGAGGAAATCATGCTGTATTCAGTGTGCGGCGCGGGGCCGCTCCAGCGCAAACGCACGCGGCCCGTCGTAGCTTAAACAGCTTTGTCGGAGCCGGTCTGCGGCTCAGCCAGAGCGAGCTTGGCTGCGGCCTGCGAACGATGCTGCGCCCGCTTTTCGAGCGTGGTGCGCGCCTGCCGCCACAGGGTCACCGAGGTGACGCCGTAGTTCCACACCGCGGAGAACAGCAGGCCGATCATCGAAGCCAGGGCCCACGGCACGCCGCGCCCGAAGGCCTCGCGCGCCACGGCCACATTGGCGATTACGCCCAATCCGCAGGCGCAGCAGAAGCCCAGCAGACCTCCCCAGAAGGCGAAGCCCTTGCGACGCCGGTCGCGATAGGTAAGCGAGTTGTTCAGAATGTAATTCAGCACCATCACGATGAAGGCCGCCAGCGTCTGCCCTTCGGCAAAGCTGAGCAGATGGAAGTGCAGAATCTGACGCAGAATCTCCAGATGAATGCCTACGCCCAGCGCGCCGATCATGCAGAAAGAGACAAAGCGCACGTTGACGAGGTTGCCGATCTGCTTGTCGACCAGAAGCTCGAAATATTCGAGACCGACCATGATGTCCAGCTTGCTTTCGCCGCGCTCGCGCAACCGGAAGCAATAGGGCACTTCGCCAATGCGCAGGCCTGGTCCGGCAGAAAGCACCATGTCGAGCAGAATCTTGAAACCGATAGCCGAAAGCCGGTGCGCATAGCTCTCAAAGCTGGCGAAACGCACCAGAAAGAAGCCGCTCATCGGGTCGCTCAGTTCATACTCGCAGCCCATGTGGCTCAGCCGTTTGCCGAGCTGGCTCAGCTTGACGCGCCAGTTGGCGAACTCGCCCATGCTGCCGCCAGCGATGTTGCGCGAACCGACCACCAGATCGAGATTTTCCTCGCGCGCGCGCCGCAGCATCTCGGGAAGAATGCGCTCGTCGTGCTGCATGTCGGCGTCCATCACGGCGACATAAGGCGCCGTAGCGGCCAGAATGCCCTCGACACAAGCCGAGGAAAGTCCGCGTCGGCCGATGCGGTGGATTACGCGAATGTTATCGCGGCCCTTTGCCTGATTGCGCACCACGGCCGCCGTGCCATCGGGAGAATCGTCGTCGACGAAGATCACCTCATAGCGAATCCCCACCAGCGCCTTCTCCAGGCACTCCAGCAGCGGATGCACATTCTTGCTTTCATTGAAGGTGGGCAACACGACGGCTAATTCATAACTCATCCGACATTCCTGCTTTCACGCGAAGCGCTCGACAAAACCGCAAGAGCGCTCTCATTGATTGTATCTTTTTGTATAGACGCCGCCCGGAATGCTTCTGGCTACGCCTTTCGAAAAATTGGATCTATCTCCTCAGATGTTTTCCCTTTCTCTTCTCCCAGTCCGAGCATTCCACATCGTGCTTCCTCTCGACCGCGCCGCGCCGTATACTCGGCAATGGTTATCCCCGGCGCAAAGGCCGCGGATCACGGGTCGCATCCTGAGATTACGGAGCGACACTGGAGAAAACGATGAGTCTTACCAACTGTACGGGCGGCGCGCCCGCTGCTTCCGCGTCAAATTCCCTCACAAAAGTAACCATGCCGGCGCTGCTTGAAATGAAGCGTCAGGCCAAGCCCATCTCGGCGCTGACCGCCTACGACTACGCCACCGCGCGTCTGGTCGACGAGGCGGGCATCGACATGGTGCTGGTCGGCGACTCGCTGGCCATGGTCGTGCTCGGCCATGAAAACACCCTCTCGGTCACCGTTGACGAGATGCTGCACCACACCCGCGCCGTGCGCCGTGGCCTGCATCGCGCCCTGCTGGTCGCCGACATGCCCTTCGGCAGCTACCACACCACGGTGACCGAAGGCGTCGCGAACGCCGTCCGTTTTGTGAAGGAAGCCGGCGCGGAGGCCGTCAAGATCGAAGGCCCGCGCGCCGAACTGGTTCGCGCCCTCACCGAGGCCGAGATTCCCGTCGTCGGCCACCTGGGTCTGACGCCGCAAAGCGTGCATCGCATGGGCGGCTTCCGCGTGCAGGCGCGCACCGCCTCGGCTGTCGACCAACTGCGGCGCGATGCCGAGGCCGTGGCCCATGCCGGAGCCGGAGCCATTGTGCTTGAAGGCGTGCCCCGCGAAGCCGCCGAACGGATCACCGCCGAACTATCCGTGCCCACCATCGGCATCGGCGCCGGTCCCGGCTGCGATGGACAGATTCTTGTCCTCCACGACATGCTCGGGCTGACCTTCGCCCCGGCGGCCAAGTTTGTGCGCCGCTATGGCGACGCCGGCACCCTGATGCGCTCGGCCCTCGAACAGTATCGCGAAGACGTGGAACAGCATGCCTTTCCCTCCGACGCCGAAAGCTATCACTTGCCCGCCGCCGAGCGCGAGGCCGCACACCTTACGCCGTCGACTGCGGCCGGCACACGGAGAAACAACTAATGGAAACCTTTCGCACCGTTGAGGAGCTGCGCCGCTGGTCGCGCGCACAACACGCCGTCGGCCTCACCGTCGGCCTGGTGCCGACCATGGGCGCGCTGCACGCCGGCCACGCCTCGCTGATTCACACCGCCGCTCTGCGCTGCCAGCGCGTCGTCACAAGCCTCTTCGTCAACCCCACGCAGTTCGGTCCCAACGAGGACTACGACAAGTATCCGCGCCGCTTCGAGGCCGACTGCGCCCTGGCTGCACAGGCCGGTGCCAGCGCCATCTTCGCGCCCACGGCCGCCGAGATTTATCCGGCTGGCGCGGCCACTTTTGTTGAGGTAGAGGGCCTATCCAGTCGCCTGGACGGCCAGTCCCGACCGGGCCACTTTCGCGGCGTCACCACCGTCGTCACCAAGCTGCTGCTGGCCGCCGAGCCGGATTACGCTTTCTTCGGCCAGAAGGACGCCGCGCAGGTAGCCGTGCTGCGCCGCATGGTCGAGGATCTGCGCCTCGCAGTTGAGCTTGTCGTCTGCCCCATTGTCCGCGAAGCCGACGGCCTCGCCCTCAGCTCGCGCAACAGCTATCTGAGTGCGAGCGAACGCAAGCAGGCTCTGGTGCTTAGCCACGCCGTGCGCGCCGTTGAAGCAACCTTTGCTGCTGGCGAACGGGCACGCACCGCGTTGCTCAACGTCGCCCGCAAGACGCTCTCCACCGAGCCAGCGGTCAAGCTCGACTATCTGGAGTTGGTCGATTGGAAGACGCTGCTTCCGGTCGCAACCGCCGCGTCTGGCACGCTCTTCGCCCTGGCCGCCTACGTCGGCCCCACCCGGTTGATCGACAACACCGTGCTCGGCGAGCAGGGGTAAAGGGCAGGGACGAGGGAACAGGGATTAGGGAACAGGGACCAGTTCTAACTGTTAGGGGCTAGGGAGGTGAACAGCGAACAGCCTAAGAAGTTCATAGACTGTCCACTGTCTCCTGTTCTCTAATCCCTGTTC
>Ga0255352_1000546_pt1 | contig 21024 bp, 27 predicted proteins | sample HBST0metaG_FD_189939 | JGI IMG/M metagenome (GOLD analysis project Ga0255352, IMG submission 189939) | Peat soil microbial communities from Stordalen Mire, Sweden - H.B.S.T0 | ecosystem: Environmental > Terrestrial > Soil > Wetlands > Peat | place: Sweden: Norrbotten County, Stordalen Mire...
TGCATTGATCTTCGAATAGACTCTGAGCAGCCCATCGCCACTGAGGTCCCGAGTAAAGAAAACGTGCGATTTGTTTCCTTGCGTGGCGGCAAGAGCGGTTGTGGTGCCGAGATAGCCTGCGGTCGCGTGGCCCGCCGCAAGGGCGCTTCCCTTCGGAAAAGTTCGGACTTCAATTTTGTCTGTCATGCTTGCCCCATCGTCAACCGCCAATAATACGGACCATTGACACAGTCGTATCCGGCAGTTCCTGAACCAGGTTAGACCTTCGGCAAACAGCATACTGTGCAGATGGGGACACTCTACGAGCGCAATCCGCCAAACCCAACGAAATCAAGGAATCCGTTTATCTTTGAGCGACGATGAGGCTTGCTTTCCTCTATTTGGGAGCAAGGTCGCCGAACCAATAGGCTGCCGTCACGCCACAATCCATAAGGATGTCGCTGCCGGTGATGAAGCCGCCGTCAGGACCCATGAGGAGTGCCCCAACAGTCCCAACCTCATCTGGAGTGCCTGCGCGTCCAGCCGCAGATACCTCAAGCATGCGCCGATAGCTTGGGCCGAGCGGCCCCTTCAACTCATCGTTCGCGAGCGGAGTGATGATGATGCCGGGGCTAATCGTGTTGACCCGGGCGCCGCGCTTTCCCCAACGGACTGCCTCGGCCACCCATGCGCGACATCAAGGCGCGCCATCTGGTCGAAGTCGAACAAAACCGAAACTAGATCAACGGTTAACAGCCCATTGCGCGCAATGAGAACTCTATCGGTCGTCCGCACCGGTCTCGGTTGGGTGGCGGTTCAGCAACGATCCACAATTGAAGAGCGCACGGTGGAGCGTCCCTTTAGGGCGTGCCTCCAGTTCTTTAGTTTCTTCCTTTGGCTGGCCTCGTCGATCTCTGCAGATCCGAGGTCTTCTTCTGGCTCGGTCGGTACGGCATTGAGTGTGACAGTTGGTAGTAGCCACACATGCATGACCCTATTCCCCACTCAGATTCGTCAAGGCTTAGCTTCGCTCGGGCCGTTGTGAGGTTTGGTTCTTGCTTCGTGACTCACTGTCTGGCGCACCACCTCTTCCATCTTGCCCACCAGCGAACTCATCTGATGCGACAGCGACTGAATCTCCGTCTCTGCGCGCCGGTTCACCTGGAAATCCAACTCACTCCGCACGCGGTCCTTCACGTCCTGGCGGTTCTGGCTCATCATGATCACCGGAGCCTGAATCGCAGCCAGCATCGACAGGAACAGGTTCAGCAGAATGAATGGATACGGATCCCACGCCCGGTTGTGCAGCGCCACGTTCATCGACGAATACACCACAAGCACAATCCCAAAAAGGATAATGAACGACCACGAGCCCCCAAAGCGCGCCACCAGGTCCGCAAGGCGCTCCCCAAAGGTTGCCTCTTCCTCGATGACCTCGTTGGGGTTGCGGCTGATCCGGCTCCGCACCAGATTTTGCGAGGCATGGAGCTGCCGCGCCTGCATGGTCAGCATGTCCATGCCTGCCATCGGCATATGCATCACCAATTCGGTAATGTCATCGCGCCCAACCTCCAGGCAGACCGTCTCTTCTATCGCCATCGCCGTCGACTGGTGCTCGGACTGCTGAAGCATCGATGCAAAGCCGAAGAACTCCCCGTGCACCGGCTCCTCAACCACTACTTCCTGCTGGTCTTCGTCCATCATGGCCACTTGCGCTTTGCCCGACATCACCACGTAACCATGATCCGCGGGGTCGCCGGCCTGGAAAATTCGCTCCAGCGGCGCAAATCGCTTGATCTCCACCTGCGCCGCCAGAACTTCAACTTCATCGTCGTCCAGAAGTTCGAAAAGAGGAACGTGTCGCAACTCGTCGGGATTGCATGGCATGGCTTGCCTCATTCATGACCTGGATTAGGTCGGCTGCGTCTGGTCGTGGGTGACAATATTAGACCTGACGATCAACTGTTACCTCAATCATCATGATATGCGCTCGACGAATCTGTGAAGAATTGGGCGATAGATATATCAGGCCGCGTCATCCAGTTCTTCGACCTCTTCGACTGGATCGTCATCGTCGATCTCTGCAAATCCGGGGTCATCTTCCGGTTCGACTGGTGTGGCAGTGGCTGTAGCCGGCGGTGCCGGCATATCGAAGAGGCTTGCGGGCTTCTGGGGTGCGGGCTTCGCTGGTTCGGCAGGCTTGGCGGTCGGAGCATACTGAGTGACTTCCGTATTCGGCTGCGCTGTCTTGGCCGGGATCTTGGACTTCGCGCGCTGCTCGGCATGGGCTGCCTTGGAAGCCGCATCCATCTCGGCCTTCGCCTTCTCCAGGGTGTTCTTCATTTGCAGATGCGAGCCGACGAAACTGATGATGGTCGTGGACAACTCGGCGTCGAGATCCTCGGCAGTGCCGGTGACGCTGAGTGGGGTGGTGAGAGCGTCATTGTCGCCGTCTTTGAGGTTCTTCGGCACAATGTTTACCCGAATCTGATCTGCATCGACAAGCGTGACCGTGAGCAACACCGCGCGGTCGCGCAGGACTGGTAGAAGTTCTTTGAACATGGTTTCTCTCCTGGTGGAATTCAAATTCTGGATTACGGTCGCCTAGCGCGTCGCCGGGTCTTCGACCAGAGTTGGGGATCGACGGGCAACGGACTGATGGTTCCTCTTTCAGCATTGAAGAAACCTCCGTGGTGCGAGAGCTTTCCGTAGCGAAAGAGCCGCGCCAGCATCGCCAGCGCGCACGACGCCAAAGTTTGGTTGATGAAGGGTTCCTGACGGTCCAACGCCTCAACGGCAGAACAACTGGGCAGCGGGTCTTCACCAGCCTCGGCATCGATGATCTCTGGATACAACTCACTCACCGTGCGCAATCGTGCGGTCTTCCTGCGATTGCGCGCGTTCAATGGCTGGCCGAGAACGAACTGGCCGCTGGCGGCGTTGTTACCGAGATCAAGCCAATAGGCGGTGCGGTTCCTGGCCTTGGTCAACGCCTGCGCAATGATGCTTCGCGCCGCTCTGGTATCCACGCAGCCGATCAGTAGATCGAGGGATCTGTCATTGATCCGTTCGAGCGTCCGTTCGTCGAAGTGTGTCGGCTCAGCCCGCCACCTGGTTCCCCAGAAGAGGTTGATGCGATTGATCAAAACGGTCGCCTTGTTCTGCCCAATATCAGAGACCGAGAATGGCTGGCGCACACAGTTTGTCTCTGAGACCGTATCGGCATCCATCATGACCACTTCCAGCCCCGATGACCGCCCCCAGACCCTCATCGCCTGATCGAGATAGGGCAGGCCAATGACGATTGCGCTGCCGGTTCCGCCAGCTCCGACTACCAGGATGCGCACCGCCTTCTGGCCCAATAGATCGCTTGGAAGCGAGTGCTCGATGCGCATATCAGCCTCTCTCTCCGCACACGAACTGCGCGAGCGTCTGAGGCAAGGCAATGAGCGTTTCGAGTGGGAAGCGACTGCGCCTTCCGGCACGGCTGCTCCACAGTCCATCGAATCCACCATCATGGCGCGTCAGACGGCCAACATTGGCGTGCGTGAAGGCGCTCTCGTAGAAGCCGCGCTCCCAGGCTGGAATCGACGCAACCGACGCACTGTCCGGGCGTCGCATGGTGCCAGTGCAAACGCGTCCATCATCCGAGAGATTCCAGAAGGGCGCGACAGCAAGTTTCGTTGAACTATCGGGCCGCTTGTTTTTGGTGAGCGCGCGAATGTTGAGTTCTCCATTCAATACCTTCCAGACCAGTGGAGGTTGCGGGAAGATGCGGCCGTTCAGCTCCGCGGCCTTGCCTTCGGAGTTCTCGTAGAACATCTGGCGGCGCCGTGCAGGAGTCCACCAGACGATCATGCGGTCCGCCTTGGCAATTACGTTGGCCGGTAGCACTTCGGCCTGTACGCTACCACTGAGGGAGCGCGTCAGAGACTCGATGAAGGCTACAGTGAGCGGCTGCGCGGGGCCAAGAGTGGGCGGCGCATCCTTGCGGGCGGTCACGTCGTGACGCGTAATGAAACTGCTTTGGCGGTCGCGATAAATCAGCAGCGCCTCATGCAGCTCGTAGCGATGGTTCTCCCCGATCGATAGATGTACCTGCATCGCGCTTCTCCCAGGCTGTGATTTCCTCGATCAATTCAAAAAGCGCGCAATTAAGGGCAACGAAGCGATCCACAATTCGAATAGCGTGCCGAACCTGCTCCGGCTGGCGCGGCGAAAAGACGACGCACACGGTCGGCTCCGCGGTGCCCTCCATCATGGACTGGCCCTCTTCGTCGAAACAGGCGGTGATGGCGTCATGTTCCTTGAAGACAATGAGCAAAGACGGCAACGGAGGATCGTCGTAATACCCGAGTTCGAGGAACTCCCTCGACTGCTTGAGCGGATGCCGCGCCAGGCGCTGAATGCGCCGCAACCGCTCAAACCAGGAACTGAATCTGCCATTGCGAAACCTGCGCAGCAGATCGCGGTCGCGTGCTTTCCAATCATGGCTTTCGCGCTTCAGCGTCTTCCGGATGCACTCCGGCAATGCCTTTTCGACTTCAGGAAGCTCATACTGACCGCGGTTCTCTTCATCGTCCTCGGCGGCATAGTCGCGCATCCGCTCTTCGTACATGAGCGCATCGTCGTGGTTATAGATCCGCATCACGCGATAGAGTGCCAAGGTCAGCGCCCAATAGAAGGCCGCACCCAGCCCCTCGGCCTCAGCCTCCAGCGCATCGAGCGCTGGTCCAATCCGGAAGTACCCCGATCCGCCACACTCTATGGTGACAACCAGTTGCCCGCTTCCGAGTTCCGCGTCGCTTCCCCCGCGGTCGAGTTGATCGCTCACCTCAAGGTGAAACTCGACATTGCGTTGCAAGAGATCGCCGCGCTCAGGACCGATCGCGCTCATCATGGCGTGCTGCGCAAATGCGAGAGCGTTGCCGCCAGATTTCTTCCATGTCTCCGCGGTTCCAAGCCCTTCGCGCACGAGCGCGCCGCAGAGTTCATAGACCAGTTCGGCATTGACCTCATGGTTATACTCGGAGCGAACATCAACGAGCGACGGCAACGCCTGGCCGAAGGCTGGGGCGAGCGTCGCTACCCCAGAGGCGGAAGAAGCTCCGGCGGCGTCGGGAGCCGATAACTTCCCGGCGCGGCATACTGCTGGATGGCTTTTGATACGGCTTGTGCGAGATCGCAGGATTCTCTGCATTTGAGGTGCCTCGCCAGGATCAAGTTGGCCTCTGGCGGCGGTTCCGCGGCCTTCTTGAGAAACAACGCCGTCAGTTCTACTTGCGACAATGCGGGCGTGGGCACGGCTCACCCCTTCGAGCCAATCGCTCGACTGAAGGTGTAGCGCAGTGTGGTTCCGGTATCCTCCGGGCCGGTAAGGGTTGCGGTTGCAAGTTCCGGATATGATGGAACCAACAAGTCTCTGACCTGCTCGACGCTCATCTGCGGCGCCGGGTCTGGAATGCGAACGCCGTTGTAGTTGAACTCTCGCAACAGAACCTGTGCTTCAAGTTTGGCCATTGCAGTTTGTCTCCTTGTCTGCGGATATTGGATGAGTTTTTGTTGGTTAGAAGAGGCTGGCTTGCACGGGCATTCTTGTTTTGGCTACTTCATGTGCGGCTGATGATGGAATGGACGGGACCGAGTCCGCATCTGGCTGACGGTTGGCTACCGTTCGATACTTCGCTTCAAGCCGCTTAAGGGTCTCCATCTCGCCGGAGCGCACAGCCTCGGCAGCGCGGAGTTCATAGCGAGCTAGATAGTTGCGCTTGCGCACTTCCTGCTGGATGGCGCGTTCGACATCTGAGAATGTGAACTCCGGATCGCCCCAGCACGGCCAACGCAGCGTGTGCTCAAGGAAGCGCATTTGGTCGCAGTCAGAGGCAAACCAGGTTTCATAAAACGTCGCGCGATCACAATGAGCAATGTGCCCGAAGCAGCATGACAGGCGGTGATAAAAGTCTTTAGTGAAGAGCGCCTGCGCCCACTCGGATTCGATGAATCGCAGAAAATGGTTGCCGAACTCCGCCTTGTCTGCATTGGTTGAGAACTTCGTCGGCGTGAACTCTGCGGGAAGAAAGGGCCCCTTCGGCATAATCTGCCTCCGAAAATGCTGAAGGCCAGCTCGCGCCGGCCTTCAGCATTGCCTTGTTTGCGAACCGGCTGCTGCCGGTTTCGTAGGAACGTATTCTCCCTTGTGGGAGAGTAGCATCGCTTGCTGCGATTGAGAAGGGCGTTGCCGGAAAAGGCGGTCATCCATTCCCCAACTAAATAGCTATTCGTCGGCTCGCCGACCATTCTGGCCGTTCGCCTTGCTCTGTTCTTTCAACTCCTGGTGAAGGTCGTTCAGTTCATCGACCGTATCAGCCCCGCTGATCTGAGCATCTTCCTCTTTGCCCAGCCAGGGGAACTTCTCTTCGAGCAGATTCAGCACCCACTCGACAAACGTCTGCTGTGGGCGATTCTCTTGGGTCATGAATTCACCTCGATGCGATCTGATATTGATTGGGAAGGGCCTCAGCCAAAGAGGCTCAGTTGCACGGGGCCCGCATTCGCCGCCGACCAGGGCGCGTCCTTGATCTCGGCCTTGACCGGCTCAACCAGATGAATGCCGTCTCGATCCGATGGAGGATAGGCAGCGACGAACTCTGGAAGATCGAGCAGGGAACTGAATTCCTCTTTGGCTGGCGGCGCCGGCGGCTGAGGCAGCGTCTGGCCTCGCTCCTTGTCGAGTTCACGCCAGACCGAATCCGCTGTCTGGCCAACACCGGACTTCTCGACCAGTTCACGCGCCATCGCGCTCATCAGATCGTCGTCGGCGTCGAGAGCGAGCAGACCTTCGCCGGAGAACTTGCCCTCCATCATCAACGCAACGAGCATCTTCTTGCCCATCAGGCGCAGGCAGGTTTCCTGCATTGTGCCGGCGTAGGTGACGAACTTCACCCGTACCGGATAACGCTGGCCGATACGCCACGAGCGGCGGCTGGCCTGCCGCAGCGTGTGCAGCGAGTAGCCAGTCTCGTAGAAGTAAAGTGTCGGAAAGGCCAGCAGGTCGAGTCCAGTCTCAACCAGCTTGGGATGGCAGACGACAACCTCGACTCCGGCTTCGAGTTGCCGCTCGTACCAGTCTTCGCGCTTCTCCGTAGGAACTGAGGAACGCAACACAGCAACTCGGAATCCTGCCTGTCGCAGAACCGTCTCAAGACGCAACGTGACGTCCTTCTCCCCGGTATAGGTGGCATAAACCTGGCAACGCCTGCCTTGCCGCAACTCCTCGCGCACGTCGGCGATCAGAGCGCTTTCTTTGGCGAAGAGCCGATCTTCAGGAAGATTCACGGGCGTCGCGGCAAGAAACCGGACGTACTCCCGCGTCTGCGGATCGAAGGCCCGCGCCCAGATCGCATCGAACCCGTAAGGGTGGTCGGGATACAAGAGCAATGTGTTGAGAAGTATGCTCATCAGGCTCTTGTTGCCGCGATGCGCCCGCATCGCAGCCCGGATATTCTCTTCAAGTTCTTCGTAGGCTTTGCCAAGCTCGGAGTCCATCTCAACCGAGAGCACGCTCTCGTCGTAGCGCGGCAGGTTGTCCGCGATGTCTTCGAGCGAGAGGAAAGCAGTGGTCGTCATCAGGAACTTGCCAAACAGAAGCGGCGAAGCTCCCGGCTTGCGCAGAACCTGAATCGTCTTCTTCGTCGCTCGCGAGCAGGCGTTGTCGGTGTCTCGCACCTTCTCGATGGTTTCGAGCACCCCGTACTGCTCTTGAAAGTCGCGCCGCCCCTGGCCACCGTAGGCAAAGCCTTCGCCCACCATGGTGTGCGGTTCCATGCGATAGAAGATGTTGAAAAGGTCGTCGGCGTAGCCGCCCATCAGCGTCCCAGTCAACGCAATCAACCTGCGCGCCGCCCGGCCCAGCACGCCAAGACCATTGCCTTGCGCCGTGTCTCCGGCCAACTGATGCAATTCATCGGCAATGGCGAAATCGAACCAGCGCGGCATATAGCGGCCCACAAACTCGATCGGAGCCATGCGCTGAATGCGCTCACGATCCGCTTGCCACAGAGCTGAATACCGTGTCGTTCCGCCCTGCGGCAGCGCCAGCATCTCCGAGAGCTTGACCTTGTCGTCGAAATCGAGATACGTCAGCTTCTGCCGCTCGGAATCAAGAATTGCGAGGCCGGTATCGGGATTGACCACCCCTCCCAGGTTTGGCCCGGACTTCGCTTTGAGGAAGACGTGCTCCCAGTAGTAGCCGAGCTTCCCTTTGTCCTTGCCGGTAATGAAGAAAGCCGGCGCTGGGCAGCGCTTGCGCCACTCTTTGCGGCTCATTCGTCTGAGATCGGCGAGCGATAGCCGCATCCCCTCATAGACAATTCGTCCCTTGCGTAGCCTGACCTCGCAGACACCGTGCGCCTTCTTTGGATCGCCGCCGTTGCGCATATCCTCGATTAGAAAAGCACGGGCGCGTGGCACTGTCAGCAGGGTTTCACGCGCCCATTTGTGCGTAATGTGCGAGGGGCACATCACCAGCGTCGTGCTGGGCCGCCCGTCTGCAAGCACGTGGATCGCGCCCAACGCCATATAGGTCTTACCCGCGCCGCACTCTGCCACGATCCGCGCCGCCTTGGCCTTGCGCAAGTACTTTGCTGTTCCGGTTATCGCCAGCGCCTGCGCGGGAAGCGCCTTGCGCAGCAGCGTCGCAATGCATGGCGCTACGGGATCTTTGGTGCTCTGCAGCGGAGGATAGGTTTCGAGAATCCGCTCACCGAGTTCAGTGGCGTGCGCCCTTAAATATGTAGTGATATCGGTTAAGTTGTCATGGCTCATGGGAAAGGACCTCGCGGCGGGCCTATGGGAAGGGATCACAATCGAAATTGCTCGGAAGCGATTTGGCAGATTGAGCTATACTTCGACCTTCTCTCGAATCCGGCTCAGGCTCACAAACAGAGGAAATCTGGGCCAGAGGATAGGCCCATTGTTCCTTGGAAAAGCAATTTCTCCGGACTGCAATGCCGAAGAGATCCATGCAAGTACCTCATCCGCCGTAACCGTTACCAGTACCGGATCGCAATTAATGCCGTCGAGCGGCTGAACGCGGCCCTCAGACTCAAGAATTGTCGAGATGTGCTCCGCCCAGGACGGGTCGGCTGGCAAACCGAGAAAGACGCTCAGCCATGCCCATGCTTCGATTGAGCAATAACGAAAGAGAATCGTCTTCCCGGCGCCGCCATTCAAGTGCAACTGCTCCGATATGGCCACCAGATGCCGCACAGGCTGCCTGCGATCCGGCAGGCTTACTGAGCCGCGATAGCACGAGGCGTGCTCGCCAAAGGTGACTTCCTTGATCGTGCCATCGGGAAAGGTCAGCGTGAAGGTTGCCTTCTCGTGGATCGCAGCTGTAATGGCGCCAACGTCGGAATCATTGCCGAAGACGCCGATCAGATGCGCTTGCGCATCTTCGCCGATATAAGTGGAGACCCGCACCCTGATTCTGGTGGACGTCCTTTCCGTGACCCGGTGATACTCAAGCAGCCCGAGTCGCAGGTGTGCATTCTGCATTGGCATCTTCCTCCTGCCGGATCGGCGTTTCGGTAAGCCGCAATGTTTTTCCGTCGGCGTAAACCAGGCGCAGTTCATTGGCCCACCGTTCCCGGTGATGGATGATTTGCTCATCGCCGTCGTCTTCGACAAATGTGGTCACATGCTTGACCGATCGCCAGCGTGCGATATGCCGGTCGTCGCCCTGACCGAAGACGCCATTCAGCAAACCAGCCGTGCAGAGCAACCCCACGTGGCCTCCATGCAGCGGCGTGATCGGCCGCCCGGTGGCCACATCTTCGCGCGGCGCGAGAAATGGCATCGCCTGCATCCACGCGCCGGAGTGCGGCAGCAAGTCTTCGAGCAGGTCGTAAGGAAGGCCACGATAGCTGAGAGTCGTTTCGCCTGAAGGCGGAACCCGATACGGCTCGCTGGCATCGGGCGCTAACTCCAGCAACTCCTGATAGCCTCCATAGAGACCAATGCGTTGCAAATGGCGCTTGTTCGCATCAACGGCTGCGCCGCGAACGTTCGAACGCACGCCGAGCACGGCGATCTGCCGGAAACGCACAGACGCCTCGTCGGTCATGCGGAAGACACTGAGAGCGGTGAAGTGCGAACTCAGCAAACCAGCGCAGTCCATCAATCTCTCGAAGGGAATGACCAGCGCCAGTACGCCATCCATTCCAAGCCAGCGATAGGTGTGATCGAGAAACAGCCGTTCCATGCGGTTGTTCGCAACCTGACCAATCTCGGAGTCATAAGGCGGGTTCAGATAGAGGAGCGAGAAAGATTCCGGTTTGGCAACGGCGTCGAAGGCATTACCCTGAATGATCTCGATGCCCTTCGATTGAGCAACTGCCGCCCGTTCGGCATCGAGTTCAATCCCGTAGCGACGCACATCGGCGCCCTGCGTGATGATTTCGAAGGCCTTTCCTTGCCCAACGCAGGGATCGACAATCGATGCCGGACCTGTGAAGTTGAGCAGTGCGCGAAGCCGTACGGCCTCGCTTTCCGGAAGTGGGTAATAGCCCATCTTCAACCTTGCCGCGTTGCGCGCCATGGTTCCTCCTGTGGCAGTAAAGCCTGGGATTTTGAACAGGGTCATGTATTCTTCGATGGGAGGTACTAAACGCACCATGGTGAAAGATATTCTTGCTAAGATCGACGCTGAAATCGCTCGCCTCGAACAGGCCAAGGCTTTATTGAGCGCATCAGGCGCAGTTAGCGCCGGGCGTAAACCCGGCAGGCCTGCAAAGGTTGCTACTCTTGTGACTCCGAAGGTTCAGAAGACCAAGAAGCGCGGCAAGATGAGCGCGGAAGGACGGGAGCGCGTACGTCAGGCGCAGGTCAAGCGCTGGGCAGCATTGAAGGGCGTTTCCAAGGCGAACCTGAACGCCACGGTTGCGCCGCTGCCAAAGCCAAAGAAGAAGACGGCAAAGGCTGCTTGATTAGCTTCAACGCGGAATACAATCGGTCCCGCAACCGATATAGAGTTCTGCCGTTAGAAAACCCCGTGAGGGACCAGTAACCAGCAACTGTCTGCTGAACGGTCACATACTCAGCGCAACGCCGAGATATGGAAATTGAGCGCAATGGCGACTTGATCGGCAATAATCCGCGGTCGACGAGCGCATTGGAGATTTGCACTAAGCAAGTTTTGACATTCCGCAAAGAAGGGCCGGCAGAGTCTGGTAGAAACTAGAATATGCCGAGTCTGGTTCCGATTGGATTTCGGTGTAAGATGGAGCGCCATGCGTCGCATCGTGGTTATTTGTCTCGTTCTCTTGTACTGGCTCGGGCCTCTGATGGCGCTCGTTCCCGCCAGTGCGGAGTCGCGCCTGCCCGCGTGCTGCCGCAGGGGCGGCAAGCACCATTGCATGATGAACATGGCGGAACGTGCGGCGCTCGAGGATGGTCACCCGCATTGGATGGCGCCCGCCTCGAAATGCCCCTGCTTTCCTGTTCAACCCAAGGCAGCTCATACCCCACTCACGCTCTATCAATCAATCCCCGCTAGCTTCATCTCTGTCGCGAGCCATCCCCATGGCGTCGTGCAGTCGGAATCAAAGCGCAGGATTTCGCGCGACCGTTCGCGGTCCAAGCGCGCCCCACCCGAATCACAACTCCTCTAACCAAGATTTGCGGCGCGAAAGACGGGAGCATTCTTGTCTCCGAATCGCCGTGAACGTCTGCTGTTTCGCGCGTTCGCAGCTAATCACGAACGCCCTGCCGGACCAGAGGAGGTCATCGTGCGCGCTCTACTATGTATGTTTGCGCTTTTGTTTGCTTCGTCAGTGTGGGGTCAAAGTCATCCGAAGGAAACACAACAATCGACCGCATCGACATCCACTTCAACCGGCAGCGTTGCCGGTGTGCTCAAGGATCCTTCAGGAGCAGTAATTGCCGGAGCGCGCGTGGAATTGCGCTCCTCCGCCTTAAGCCTCAACCAAACCAGAATCTCTGATTATCTGGGCCATTTTTCCTTTGCTTCCGTCCCAGTTGGCGAGTATCAGCTAACCATCACGGCTGCGGGATTTGCCAGCCAGATGATCCGTTCCGTCACCGTGGCAGCCGGCAAGGAACTCGCCGAAGATCTCTCGCTTACGATTGCCGTGGTGGCGACCAACGTTCAAGTCCAGGGACAGGACGCCAGCTCCGTCTCCGCCTGGGATCTAAAGGTGCAATCCTCCTCGCAGAGCCACAACAGCGCCGATATGCTGGCCGACGCGCCCGGAGTCAGCCTGCATGGCAATGGCGAGCTGGCTACGATCCCGTTCCTGCATGGTCTGGGCGATGAGCGGGCCAAAATTCTCGTGGATGGCATGACCATCTCCAGCGCCTGCCCGAATCATATGAACCCCACGCTCGGCTACGTCGCCCCGTCTCAGGCCGCGCAAATGACAGTGCTCGCTGGGATCACGCCGGTCAGCCTTGGCGGAGACAGCCTGGGCGGCACCATATCGGTCGAAACTCCCGCGCCCGCTTTTGCCGAGGCCGGAAGCAAGTTGCGCGAAGAAGGAACTTTCACGGCATTCTACCGATCCAACGGTGATAACTGGGGTGGATCGCTGAACGAGGGGATTGCCAACGAGCACTTCAGCCTCGGCTATGCCGGCGCGTTTACCACGACAGATGACTACACCGACGGTGCGGGCCACAAAACCACATCAACTTACGCGCAGAGCACTGACCATTCGCTCACACTGGCGGCGCAGAGCGGTCACAACTTCTTTGAGGCAACCGGGAGCTACCATCATGTTCCCTTCGAGGGCTTTGTGAACGCCTTCATGGACCTCACCCACAACAACGCCACTTCGCTCAACGTGCGCTATCGCCGCACGCTGGCCGCGGGTTCGGTGGATGCCCGCTTCTACTGGCAGAACACCCTTCATGAGATGAACTTTCTTTCGGACAAAGTTGCCGTAGATGGCGCAGGCGCATCCATGCCGATGAACACCCACGGCCGGGACTTCGGCTACTCGCTGCGCTATGAGTCTGCGCTTTCGGCGCGCCACACCTTCCGCGCCGGCAATGAACTGCACCGCCTCCGCCTGGACGATTGGTGGCCACCGGTTGCGGGTACGGCTCCCATGATGGGCCCCAACACTTTTATCAATATCAACAATGGCCGCCGTACACGGCTTGGAACGTACGCTGAATTCTTCAGCCACTGGAACTCGCACTGGTCCACTCTGATCGGCGTGCGCAACGATACCGTGTGGTCTGACGCGGGTAATGTGCAAGGATACTCCGGCATGTATGCAGCCGACGCAGCAGCTTTCAACACTGAAAACCACTCTCGCACCGACGCCAACTTTGATTTGACGGCACTGGCCCGCTACGACGTCAACCAGCACGCCGCGTTCGAGTTCGGCTACGCGCGCAAAAACCGTTCGCCGAACCTTTACGAGCGATACTCGTGGTCCACCGGCATGATGGCGGCGAGCATGATCGGATGGTTCGGCGACGGCAACATGTATTACGGCAACATCGCTCTCAAGCCGGAGGCCGGTAACCTCCTCAGTGGCACTCTGCTGCTGCACGGCCACGCGCCAAAGCCTTGGGAAGTAAAGTTGACGCCCCACCTGAATTCCATCCAGAAATACATTGACGTGGACGTTGCCTCGATGGGCATGATGGGAACGCCGCTGCTGCGTTTCGCCAATCATGACGCTCGCATCTACGGCGGCGATATTTCAGGTCTTGCCACGCTGTGGAGCAGCGACACCGCCGGTACTGGAAAACTGAGCGTCGGCGGTGCATGGCTGCATGGCACTCGCGCCGACAGCGACACCCCGCTTTACCAGATGATGCCGCTCAACCTGCGCCTTGCCTTTGACGAGGAGATCAAAGGGCTCAGCGCCGGATTCGGCTCGGAGTTGGTGGACAGCAAGTCACGCCTCGATCCAAACCGCATGGAACTGCGTACCCCAGGATATGCGCTCTTCAATGTTCACGCCGTTTACAAGACCAGGCATCTGCAGGGAGGTTTCCGGGCGGACAACCTTTTCAATCGACTTTACGAATTGCCTCTTGGCGGCAATAACATCGACATCTATAGCGCCACCGGCAACATGACTCCGGTCACTGGCCGGGGCCGATCACTCGCACTTAACCTGACTTGCACGTTTTGAAACCGACAAATCGTCGCACCTGCATGAAGCATTTTCCTGCGATGTCGGTATCAGTGTGCTCTCGTAGTACAGATGTTGAAAGCCGGCCACCTGTCAGTGCGGCCACCGCTGAACAAGGCTCGCAGTTTCCTGCGGGCTTTGTTCTGCTTGTGATCCCACAGTGTCTCCACGTTTCGATAGAGAGCTTCACACGGGGTTTCGCCTCATGCCGGATGAACCGGCTGCCGACCGACTTGCAGCCTGAATTCGAAGATGCAGACAATCATTGCAACTTGATCTTGTCAGCAATCTCTTTGGCGGATTTTTGCGATACCTCTGCCTGTTCGGCACAGCGGCGCCAGTTGGCCACGGCCGCCCTTACCTTTGCCAGAATCTCCTGCGCGTTTTTGATCCCATGCTGTTTGCCCAATGCCTGAAGTTGGGCTGCGCCGGGATTCCTTCCCTCTCCCATGACGAGCATGCTTTGCTCTCCGCCCGGGCCATAGGAAAAGGTAAGGTCATAGGCTGGCGCGAAGATCCACTCGTTTCTTGCATTCAGCAGAAATGAGAAATTCTTCACATGATCGTCGCGGTTATGTGCGAGAACGTTGAAGCAGGCCAGCGCATAGACCTTTTCTGCTTCCTGGACATTCCTGGTCAACGCAAGGGTCACGCGTAGAACCATGCCGTAGTCGAGGCTGGGAGTGCGATGATCGGCATGGATCAAGCCGCCAAGACTGTGCATATGGATGCGGGCATCAGAGTCCCGGTCGAATCGTTTCGTGCCGAAGTATTTGTTCCTTTTCGCGAGGAAGAGATGAGTCTCAGGCATCTCCACTCCTGCATCTTTTGCCATCAGGCTATAGGCGAATTCGATAGCTCCCGCGTCTCGTGCGTCCTGCGAAGACGGAAACTTGATCATCCAGTGCGCGAAGCCCGGTTGCAATTCCTGCTGGCCGTGAATGATCCTTTTCTTGTCGGTGCTCACTTGCGCCACGATCTTTGGCCGGGCTCCTGAAGAAGAGCCATTGAGCCGCAGCAAATCTTCGAAGACCTCTTCATTCTCTCCAGCCAGAACGACGGCTGCTTCCTCAGCAAGTTTGTCGAGCGCCAGCGGAACATCGTCGGCGGTTTGCTGGCTCAACTCCGGCTCATAGCTGAGAGCGCCCATGCCGTGCCGTCCCACATAAGCTAGTCGGTCAAGCGGATTCAGCTGGCCGCGATGGATACCATATTTTTCCACGGTGCGGTCGAGCAGAAGGCGGCCCCATCCGTCCGGCAGACTGTCATTGAATACGCCGAACAGGCCGTCGAAGATCGTGGTGTCTGCGATAGACACGCCAGGCCTGAGGGGAAGTTTGATCGGCGAAATCTCAATGCCCGAAGTGATGAATGAGACGTCATACTCGAAAAAGATCTGCCTGTCCTTGAATGCGAGGCGTCCAACCTTGCGGCGCCCAATCTCGTTGCCTTGGTTTCGTGCGTCCAGATAAACAGTCAGCAACTCTGTCGGACTATATGCCATGGCTGCGTCCTTTTCTGCCCGTTGCTCCGCGCCGCCGCGCTGGCGTGGCCAGCAGGGAGTCGAGCGATTGGGTGGCTGAGATCGCCGGGCTTTCCGCGGCCAGCTTGTCGAAATCGTCAAGGCAATTGAGCACCAAGGCCAGATTCAGAAGTGAGCCCAGCGCGATCAATCCCTCGCGCTCAAATCGCTTCAGCGAACTGAAGGTCACGCTCGAGCGCGCCGCCAGTTCTCTCTGAGTCAGGTTCATGGCAAGACGCCGGGCCTTGAACCGCCCTGCAATGCCTGCCTGTACCTCTTGTGCGGTCTTGAGATATACAGCCAATAGGTTGCCTCTTTGTCTCCATTCTACGATACAACAGGTAATATATTAACCATAATATTCATGAAGAAGCACCCGTCTACTTGTCGCCGAGGTATGCTCTGGCGGCGCTCAGGATGGCTGACGCCACCTCATCCACCTCATTCTCGCGCAACAGGCGCAGCGGCACCCTGTCTCCCAGTTCCGGGTTCACGCCCGTCAGCCAGGCCTGCGCGACGGCGGGCGAATCATGCTCGCTCAAGGTGCGCGCCACCTGAAAGGCGAACCGCAACCTCGGCTCCGCGTCCCCGTAGATCTCGCCTCCGGCGATCCAGCGATCGACAGCGCGCGCATCCTTGACGTCGCCAATATACGCAGTCAGCTTCCGCCCAACAATTTCAACCAGTTTCTCGACTACCTTCGATGCTGGAAGACGCAGTGTCTCCCGATGGGCGAACAGGTCGGGCCTGGAAAGCAATGGTGTGTCCATGGCGGACCTCCTGATTAAGCTTTCTCGGAATTGTGATAGGCGGCCGTATCCTATCGGGTCCACTACGCGGCCTCGGCCAATTCAATTCGCACCGTGGGTGCGAAACGCCGCGCCAATGCCGAACCAGGGTGTGGTCCCATCGGCGGCCGCGGCACCAATTCAGCCAGCGCCCAAACGGAGATGTTGCCACATAGGGCGCAACATCCCCCGCTTGAGTTCGAGACTGAGGCGCAACTCTCGCAATAAACCGCTTCATTAACCGGAATGCTGACGAGGTTGCGTTTCGGACGAAGAATGCTGATCTCACCCATGACGCCCTCCATGTAAGTCGGTTCGCTACGCGACCTGCTGGTTAGCGAGGGATTCAAGTTCCTCGACCAGTTGCTTCAATGCCGCCAGGTTCGGCAACTCCGTGACCGAAGCTATCTTGAAGCGCTCCGCTACGGCGAACAACTGCGCGTCGCCAGCCATCTCGGCCAGGTTGCGCAGGCGTTCGAAGCCACGTGCCGCAGCTTGCATCTTTTCGATGGTCTGCTTCTGGCGCTCCGCGTTGGGTATGGTCCTCGCGCTGGCACTGTGCCCGGCGCGGCGGAGAATCTCCGCGTAGATGAGCTCCCCCAGCGTCCTGCGAAAGCCTTCAATCTCGGCTGTCAGCTTATGATCGACGGGACCGCGTACATCGACGGCCTGACCATTGGTCGGTTGCACGGACACTCCCGGCGGTAGCGCCCACGCTGGCAATAACGGAATTGCAACCGGCTCGCCACGCCGGTCAAGATGCACCCAGGTCTCCTCGAAGCGGTAGAGATAGCGGCCCAGCCCGAAGCAGCTACAGGCCCGTTTGAAAGCCTGTGCGTCCGCGGCCGTGACGGCGTTTTCGCGATCGGCCCACTCTTCGCCGGTGCCGGTATGAATGCCCAGCCGGTTGATGCTGACGGCAGTCGCCACCAATACCTTGCTGGTGACGACCACTTTGCCTTTGTCCACGCGGGTTAGCGACGGTACTGTGGAGATGGTGTACTCGCGCGTCCATCCCGCCGGCGTGAAGAGTTGGTTGAGGCGGTCTGTGTAAGCGCGCGGGTCGGCGAATGGCAGGATTGCGCCAGAGCGTCGATCATCCGATGTGCGCATGACACGCCACTTGATCTGCGCCGGGTCGAATGGCGTTTCGAGCTGAGCAAAGAGTTTCTCTCGCTCGGGTTCTGTGAATTTTGTTGCGGCCATACTTCACCTCCTTCGGTTGGGAGCCTACGTTATCTGACCAAGTGTTTGAGTGTGCTCCAGCGGGTGCCCGCTATGATTTAGGCCATAGATTTATGTTGGGTTGTTTATAGAAAAACCTGTCGGGGAGTCGGTAGATCTTCTCGGAAAGGAAATCAATACCTGATCCGAATCTGCCTCTGCTGGAAGGTGCAGTACGCAAACTCGCAACAATTCTGGATGAGATCGTTTTCGACGGTGGGGTACACGCGGACTACCGGCTTTCAGTTGGCATACGTAGTACGTATGGATAGTTCCAGAGTGAGAATGGCAATCTATTTGAATCTATGGCCTGCTTTGCAGGATGGCTTCGAGTAGCGGGTGCCGAACTGTGGCGAAAGGGTTGGCCACGGTAACGCCGTTCCATGTAAACCCGTTCTGCATGTCCTCAGAGAGAAGCAGACGGCATCCTGCATCGGATGCAGTTGCCAAAACCACAGCGTCCCAAATACCCAACTGATGCTGAGATGCTAAATCAGTGGCTGCAATGATGACCTTGGCGGAAGTCTCCGCCACTTCATAGGAATCCTGCCAACTCAAGAGAGCTGCACGCGCTTCGGCAGGGGAACGCCGGGCCTTCTTCACAAGAACATTGAACAATTCGCCAAGGGTTTGAGCAGGTGTCACAATCAGATCCTGCGGGAGTTTTTGTAGCAGGTCGATTGCTTCCAGCATCTTGACAGGACCATTCAGGCCCTCGGCATAGACCATGATGTTGGTGTCGAGTGCAACCCTCATCGTTTTCATCGCTCGTAAAGCTCGTCACGAGTCCAAGCACCAATCTCGATAGGGGCCTGCGTCTTGAGCCGTGTCAGGAGCACAGTCCGCGCCTTTGCCGCAAACCTGGCACCTTCCTCCACGGGCGCGATTTTAGCTACGGGAGTTCCATGGCTGGTCACAACGTAGCTGTGCCCCTTTTTCACGCCCTGTAAGAGTCGGGAAAACTCACGATTGGCATCGGCAGCCGAAATAGGCTTCTCCATGGAATTCCTCCGCTACGTATTGTAGTGATTATAACTACTTTTTGAGTGATCGATCAAGCGCCGTGCTTGTCAGCCGATTGCTAATCGCAAGATGGCCCAGCAAGACAAACCACACCAGCCCGGACTCCGGTGATTCGGAAAACTCCTGCAAACCATCCTTTTTGATTGCGATGGCCTTTCCCTAGCACCGATCAGTATGGGACCTCCTCCTGCGTGATCTCCGGTTCTTCATTTAACTCAGGCTGCGCAAAGCCCTGTCCGCTTACAAACTGATCTACATTGTCACCATTGCCTGCGGCAGGCGGCGGCGACAAGAGGCTGATCTCTGTGACGACGATTTCGGTGCGATACCTGCGCTGGCCGGTCTCCCGATCATCCCAGGAGCGCGTCCGCAGAGCGCCCTCAATATAGAGCAGCGAGCCCTTGCGAACGTAGTCGCGTAGAATCTCGCCAGTGCGCTGGTAGCCGACCAGGTTGTGCCACTCCGTCCGCTCCTGCCATTCGCCGTGATTGTCTTTGTAGCGTTCGCTGGTGGCGAGCGACAGATTGACGATTGTGCCCATGCGCAGGATGTGGACCGACGGATCCTTGCCGGCGCGGCCAAGAAGAATGACTTTGTTGACGCACTTGCCCATTTTGCTTCCCTCCATTTCATTGATCGTGGCCGTAGACAGCGTCGTGTGCCTGTCGCCGGTCGATCTCGACGTATTCGTCGTTGGCATAGCGGTAGAACTTGCCTGTCACCGCATCGATATTCAGATAGCGCCGCGTCAAGCGGTTCTTGTAGAGGACGATGACGCCCGCCATGCCCATGAACATGAACTCCTCGCAGTACTCCGGCGGAATTGCATTCTCAAGTGGCCGCCAGTCGGGCACAGCCACTTTGACGACTTGCTGCATGTTTCACCACCTTCACCCAATCTCATCTCGGCGAAAACCTGTCGACGTGGAAACATATTTTTGCCGCATTCCTGTTTTCTGTCAAAGAGCTGGCTATGGCTTTCCAGGAATTCACGACTTCCCGGGGCATTCTCGCCGCGGAGAATTCCGGCGCAAGAGCAACCGAATTCGGCGTGGACGTGTCCGGCTGGCGGCTCGGTGGCACGGTCAGATTTTGCAGAATAGGGGCGACGGGGAGGCAGAGATAGGCAGGTTGGGTTACTGAAGAGTCAGCTGATGGCGCAGAAGGGCGACTTGAGGAAGATTGTCCACAGTTGATACGGAAGCAATCAGTCTGTTCCTCACCTGCTTTGTAAGGACTTCGAGGTCTCCGCCTTCGAAATATACAAGAGCTTTGAGGCATTCGCTCGGTTGGAACTCTTGCCCGAACAGGGTGCGTGCGGCGCCAAGGCCAAACGCAAGGGATGTGCCGCTTTCGAGAATTGCAGCGGTGTCGATATAGTCCTTTGCCTCGATGCGCTGGAGAATGACCTTGAGCTTCGTTCCCAGCAGATCTTCGGATGACGCAAGCTGGGCGATATGGTCACTCGTCCACTGGGGCACTCCCACGCGGCCAAAGGTGATTGAGCCAAAGAAAGACACCTTGACGGTATCGCTCGTTTCCCCGCCCGGAGCGACAAGCACGGTCAAGGTATCCGGCCTGTCTTGAAGGACACGTGCTGCTCTGAGGAAAGGCATGGCCGCGAACAGTGCACTCCGATCCAGGGGTGCATCGGAGAAGAAATCAAAGTCCACCGACGTGCGGTGTCCGAGCCTGAGCGCAAGAGCAGTTCCTCCATAAAGAACGAATCCGAGGGTCGCCGCTGACTGCAGGTCCGGCCAAAGAAGCCGCTGAAATCGAGGAAGGACTTCGAGACGAGGTGAGAGATCTGGCATCAGGCAACTCTCCGTTCCGGTAAGGCTGGCACGTGGCCTGGATCACTGAGACCGAGGCGATAGTGCCAGTACGCCCAGGATCTCGCGCTGAATTGCCCCGCTTCTGCGAACCTCAACACCTCCCGCAGATATGCCGTACCAGCCTCGTGCACGAGAGATTGCACATCGTCGTAGTCCCCCAAGTCCATGACCTGAGCCACAATTCGCTCGGGCTGTCTAACGGCCTCCTCGGGTGTCTTCCACCAAATGTATTTGCGCGCGAATGTCATCAGCAGTTTAGTATCCATGGCATGAATGGGCTCTCCTCTCTCGCCAAGCCCGCTGGTCCGCAAGAATAAACCAGCTATTCTGCTCATTCTATGCGGCCAACTGTAACGGACGACGTACTTTTCAGAAACGCGATTGCATCCCATTCCTATTTTATAGCGTGTACAGACCACAGAACAGAGTGCAAGTAGAGAATTTTAAATAGGTTATGACCCATCAAGAATTCTTGAGCGTAA
>Ga0255352_1000547_pt1 | contig 20986 bp, 17 predicted proteins | sample HBST0metaG_FD_189939 | JGI IMG/M metagenome (GOLD analysis project Ga0255352, IMG submission 189939) | Peat soil microbial communities from Stordalen Mire, Sweden - H.B.S.T0 | ecosystem: Environmental > Terrestrial > Soil > Wetlands > Peat | place: Sweden: Norrbotten County, Stordalen Mire...
GTCGGCACTCAGCCACGCAGGCCGCACAGGGCCGTCGGGCGGCTCCGCCTGGTTCCAGCCACCGCGCGCATGCTGGTAACTCTCTTCCTGCATCGGTACGTAGGACGGTGGTGCGGACGGCGGCGTTTTCTGCTGAGGGGGTTGAAACTGGGGCGAAACCTTGGTTTGCGCGGATGCAATCGGATGTTCATGGGCCTGTTCGTAGGCACGCGGCTGCGCAGATTCCGGTTGCTGTTGGGGCTGGGGCTGGCGATAGACCTCGGTAGCAGTGGGAGCCAGATTAGCGCGATGATTCTCAGGCGAAATATGTTCCGAACGCTCGGCTTGCCAAGCTCGCTGCTGTGCGGCCAATTGCTCGGCGCGTCGGGCATTGTCTTGAGCGGCTTGTTCGGCACGTCGCTCGGCTTCGGCTACGCGGCTTGATTCAACCGCGCGAGGCGGTTCGATGGTTCTCTGTGGCTCAGGATCTGGAGAGGATGGCCGCTGACGCTCCATGTCGATAGCCTCCTGTACGCGTTGGCGAGCCTTTTCACGGGTTTGCGCCCTGGAAGCTGAAAAATCGCGATACTTCGCGCCATGGAGATTGGCCCACGAATATAGCGTCGCTACGTCTTCCGGAGTTTCATCCTGGTCACCAAGCGCTTTACGATCAGTCATTTGCCACCTTCTACCTTACCGGCCTATGTATTTTTAGTCCAGACCGATCCCGCCTTGACACGGATGTCGCGAGACCCGCCTGCAACGCAGCCGAACGCAGATTCTGCAACCCGAATCCTATTTGGACGGCTGTTGTCAGAACAATAACACTTGCAACGATTGCTGGCTAACACTTTCTCGCCATCCACGCATCGGTAGGTTACTTCGGTTACACCCTTCTCCCCGTTCGCTATAACCGGCGTTATTTCTTATAGTTACGGGAGAGGTATAGAAGGCGGAAAAGTTGATTTGGCGTCCGGTTCCGAGGCAACAGGGGGGGAACCTAACGGTTAACACTGTGCTGCGGAACACACCGGCCCTCTGGCCGGGATGCCGGGCTGCGATCGGGCCTCCGATTGGTTTGCGGAGCGTCGTTGAACCGTTCCACCCATCGGCTGTGTTAATTTTGAAGAAGCGGCCTTAAAGAGCTCGTAGCTCAGTTGGTAGAGCAACGCCCTTTTAAGGCGTGGGTCGAGCGTTCGAGCCGCTCCGAGCTCACCACTCTTTCCGGCCGCAATTCCCCAATCATTTTCTAAGTCCTCGGCCAGAAGTGCAGTTCTGAGCTGTCACGGAGGCGGTTGGCGGCTGCTTCGGGTGTAATATCGCGCTGCGGCATTCCCAGCATCTCAAATCCCACCATAAACTTACGCACTGTGGCCGATCGCAGGAGCGGTGGATAGAAGTGCGCGTGGAAGTGCCACTCCTCGTGCGGCTTGCCGTCGGTGGGCGATTGGTGGAAGCCCATCGTGTAGGGAAAGCTGGTATGGAAGAGGTTGTCGAATCTTGTAGTTAGCCGGTTGAGGGCGTTGGCGAAACTGTCGCGCTCGGCCGAGGAGAATTCTGGCAGCGACCCGGCGTGGCGACGGCTCAGCAAGAGGACCTCGTAGGGCCAAGTCGCCCACCAGGGGACGACGGCGGCAAAGTGCTCATTCTCAAAGATGATGCGCTCGGCGGAGGATTGCTCGGCAGCCAGGTAGTCGCAGAGCAGGCAATGGCCGGTCGAGTCGAGATGAGCGCGCTGTGCGACGGTCTCTGCGGCGGGCTCGTCGGGGACGAAGCCGGTCGACCAGATCTGGCCGTGCGGATGAGGGTTGCTGGCACCCATCATAGCGCCGCGATTCTCAAATATCTGCACGTATTCGATCCAATCGAGGGCGGAAAGCTCTTGAAATTCGTGGGTCCAGGCGTCGACAACGGTGCGGATTTCGGACTGGGTCATGCGGGCAAGTGTCAGGCTGTGATCGGGATGGAAGCAGAGGACCTTGCAGAGCCCGCGGACGGCTTCGGCGACCAGGAGCGGCGATGCTGGAGCTTCAGAGGCTGCGGGGAGTTCGGGAAGCAGGGCGGCATAGTCGTTGACGAAGGAAAAGACGGTTTCGTAGGAAGGATTTACCGCTCCGCCGGCGCGGGTGTTGCCGGGACAAAGGTAGCACTGCGGATCGTAGGTGACGGCGGAAGGTATAGCGGTCTGGGCGACTTCACCTTGCCAAGGACGCTGGGTGCGATGAGGAGAGACCAAGACCCAGGCTTGCCGCAAGGGATTCCAACGCCGATGAGGATATTGCCACTTGTTTTCCATTGCTTGCTCCGAAAGGCAATTGTAAGTTGTGGGGACGGATCAGGCAGCGATGTAAGAAAATGTAGGAATCTGCAGGTTTTGTGCACGGAAAAGGAGCCGTTTGCGCTTGCTTCGGTGGAAAATACATTGAAAAATAAGCGGTTTAGAGAAATGTCTGCACGATTTTGAGCGGAAATGAAGATAAATAAAGGAGGGGTACGTGCATAAGGGCTAGGTTAAGAAGAAAACGTTGGAGCGTAGTCGCCGTTCGAGGCAAATCCGGAATCCGTTATACCTAAGACACCGGCATTGAGGAGCGCCTCGGCAGTTTTGCCACAATCCGGCTCCCATGCATGCTCGCGGTTGTGCTTTCCGTGTGCGTTACCTACACATATCGCATGAGTTGAAGCGAGGCTTGGATCATCTAGCCATGTGCAGGACAGGACGATATGCCTCCTCCGGAATCTCGGCAAGAGTTGACCGCCAGATTCTCTCGCCGAGGCCGTAGAAATGGCAAAAGCTCATGATGAGAGGACGCCACTTGTCTGGATCAATGTGGTTTTCAGCGCCAGCAACCAGGATGGATGGATCGACATGGGCTCTCACGACCCTGACCTCGAACGCCAGGGCTGTGTGTGCCTTGTCCGGGCGAGCGCCGAATCGATGGATGGATTCAAGGACCGCTTCCAGCTGAACCGGGCATTCATGAATGCGTGGAGGCTTGACCAATTCTGAGGGGCATGCCGTCAGTCCTGCTGCGCCGAACTTATCCTGTTCATGCCGATACCCCATTGCTTGCTTATGAGGTGGAACTGGGTTCGAGCCCGTCAGCCGCGCAAGGCGATTGACAGCCTCAACCAGCACCACTGTGGGCAAGTTCAAAACGCACTCATTCTCCCTCTGCAGATTTTGAGCAGTATGCCCCTTCGCTCCCAGCCCCAGCATGCAGTTCCATCCCAACCACCATGCAGACGACATCGGTGCGAGGTTCGGACTGCCATCTGCGTTCAAGGTGCTTAGCAGGACAACTGGCGTACCAAAATAGAGAATGGAGGGCTCAACGGTTATGTGCATGAATTCATGGTGAGCGGTTTATCTTGGCGATGCTATCCGTATCTTGCTCTCAATTCTGAATAATCCAATTTCTTCAACAAGTCTTCCATACGGCGGGCATATTTTCGGAAAATCAAATGTGCCTGGAAGCTGGTTCGAGGAATGAGACGCGCGGAAGAGAGACGATATTTCGCCTTAGTGACGGGATTTCGTCTTCGTCACTTCGTCACGTACATGGGTGGGCACGACCCGGTTTGCAATTGTTTTTGCTAAGTTCCACGTTTTTAAGTAAAAGCGATCAGGAAGTTCGGGACGAAAGTTTGGCCCTCCGCTTGCAATACTTAGAAACCAGAAAACGCATTTCTAATCTAATGAATGAATGATCGGTGCATGGAGGGGGTCCAACATGGCAGCGATGAATCCAATCCCCGCGTATACCCAGGTCGGGGTGAGGCTTCACATTGTTCCGAAGGCGATAACGAAAACCGAGAGTTTTCGCCTGATCCTCGGGCTTCATCGGGTTTTAGTGAATCTTGCTTGCCCTAGGCATCACTGGAGCTGGCCAAGATCGATTCATGGGGAACGGCGGGGCGAATTTGACGCGCATCAAACGTGCTCGAAATGCACGACGGAGCGTTTTTTCAGCACCCGTCTTTGGCAGGCAGGACCGATGTATCGGCAGTCGACCGCGGTCAGCACGGAGCGACGGGGATCGAGGGTCGCCTGGTGGCAGCGGCAATTAAAGTTGAACGCTTAAAAAAAACCAATTAGCAATTGATTCCCGTCCCCGGAGATTCGAGAGAGACACAGGGATTATTGCGCCCTTAGAGAGCGCGAGGTCTTCCCTGCTCACATAGTTATTGCAATCGGAGGCTTAATGTAATGTTCCGCCTGGATTATGTATCTTGTCTGCTCACCGTCGTCGCCACTTTCCTGGTAGGACGTAAACTTTGGTCCGGCCTGGTTATTTCAGGCATTAACAGCGTGATCGTATGTGTGATCGGATTGCGAACGGAACAATTCGGATTCATTCCCGCCAACCTGTTTTGCATTTGTATTTATGCATTCAGCATACGTGCATGGTTGAAGGAAAAACGGGCGGCAAAGTCCGAGGACCAGAACCAGGACGTTATCGAACCCAGGCAGACACAGATCAAGCTTCTACATGCGCGGACAATTGCGCAATTGGCCACGGGACTCAGGCCGTAGGCTTGGCGGGCGGCGGCATGGACGCAAGGAACCTCTCGGCGAATTGGGCGCTGTAATCTTCGAGCAGATCGCGGACGCGATTGGGATTCTCAGAACGCACGATGAGGCCGGCGTGATGGTGCTTTTTCATGCGCAGGACGATCTCGGGAGCGTTGAAGGATGAGGTGTCGGGCTCGGCCGTTTGCGCAAGACAGAGGACGCTGCCGGCATATTCCTCGCGCACGGCGGGGAGCGTGTAAGGCTTGCCGCGAAGATTCTGCACTTCAATCTTTGCCCATTCGCGCCATAGATTAACGCCGGTTGAGGCCTGGACCAGGTCGACGATGAAGGCTCCGCCGACGCGGGCGGCGATCTCAAGAAAATAATAGCGGCCGTCGGCGTGAGCGCGGATGTATTCGGCGTGGGTGACGCCGCGCACCATGCCCATCGACGGCGCGAGGCGCGCATTGAGAGCGGTGAGTTCGCGCCACTCATCGCTGAAGCGGTCGACGGTGCGGGTGGTGAAGACGCCGCCTTCGTGCATGACCTGCATGGGCGGACGGCCGTATTGATGGGCCACGGCGAAGACGACTTCGCGCTCGCTGAGGATGGAGTCGACGTGGAAGATGTCGCCGGGGACGAAGCGTTCGAGGAGGAAATGGCTTTGACGATCGCCGAGCTCATCGAGAGCGCGCCATAGCTGCTCCGGCTCGTGTATTTTGCGAATGCCGAGGGCTGAGGCTTCGGCGCGCGGCTTGAGAAGCCAGGGCGCGGGCACGCTGGCCATGTAGGCGCGCAGTTCGTCGTAATTCAACACGGGGCAAAACTCGGGGACGAGAAAGCCGGATTGGAGAGCGCTGGTGCGCATGGCGAGTTTGTCGCGGTAGTAAGCCATGCCGGTGACGCCCATGCCGGGCAGACGCATGTGTTCGCGCAGTTCGGCGGCGGTTTCCTGATCGAACTCGTCGAGCGCAATGATGCGATCGAAGCGGCGACCGCGGGACATCCACGTGACCGTATTCAGAATCTGCTCGCGGGTGAGGTTTTCAGGCATGGTAACGAGCTCTTCAAGCGCCTCATGGGGCCAGTCGGCATGGCGCAGCCTTTCGGCGGTGAGCAGGGTGGGCTTGACGCCCATCTCCGCACATTGCCGGAGAAAGTCCTGCCCTTTTTCATAGCTGGAGATGCAGAGAAATCGCTCGTTGCCTTCGGCCATCGATGCCTCGCGTGGTGGAATGTAGTTGCATGTGGGGCTTGCCGGCGCTTGAATGCGGCGAGCCGCCTTGGACCTCAAGTGAGGATAGTTCTACCATAGACACGGCGGTCGATGGCGAGAACGAGTGAGAAGACTGGAACCGATGCGGGAAAAGGGAACGGGGCGAATGCTTTCGTCGGACGCGATTGTCGATTGGCATGACCGGTGGACGCGCGCATGGCATGAAGCGTCCGAGTTGGGAGCTCACGCGCATTCGAATGGCGGCGGCGAGCGAGAGTGGCTGGATTGCCTTGCGCGCCAGCATCGCGCGAACTTTGACCTGTGGCACATAGAGGACGAAGCGCGTTGTCCTGGGGCCACCGATGCTGATGTCGCGGATGTGAAACGACGCATCGACAAAACCAACCAGCAGCGCAACGACCTGGCCGAGGAAATTGACCGGCGGCTGCTGGAGTGGCTGGGAGCGCGAGGTTTACCTGAGGCTGAGGCTCCGCTTAACTCCGAATCGCCGGGACTGATGATCGACCGGTTATCGATTTTGGCATTGAAGATTTTTCACACGCGCGAAGAGGCAGAACGCGAGGGCGCGCCGGCCGGTCATGCAGAGCGAAATAAGGGCAGGTTGGCGATTCTCGAGGAGCAGCGTGGGGACCTTGCGAGCTGCCTGGATAAATTGTGGAGCGAGACGCTGGCGGGCACGCGGCGGTTCAAACTCTATCGCCAATTGAAGATGTATAACGACCCGTCTCTGAACCCGGCCATTTACAGTAAAAAGACGGAATGACGAAAGTGTTATGCTTGCACTTCACAGTGCGGGCATTGACGGACGAAGGCGTTCTGCGTATAAAGATGGCCTGAGCAGAGAGATTGTTCTGCGTAGGCGGATGAATAACCCGCATCAGATGAGTTAGAAACAAACTGTTACCGGTAAACGACGATGATGCAAGAGGCCAGGTCGGCGGCAGCGAGCCGCATAAAAGCTTCCTTACCGGCTGCGAAACCAGCCGGCCATGCAACCACGGGGCCAGCCTTTCAACACTACCAGGCGGCCGTGCAGCTATTGCAGCAAGCCAAGTACGATAAGGCGCTGGCGGCGTTTGAGAAACTGCTGCCGACGGCTCCTCCGGAGATCCTGGAACGCTGCAAGATGTATATGGCCACGTGTCGGCGGCAATTGGAGCGGCCCAGTCTCGCCTTCCTCACACCCGAGGAGCGATACGATTATGCTGTGTCGCAGTTGAACACGGGCTTCTATGACGAAGCGCGAGAACAATTCAACGGCGTGGTGACGGACGACCCGCGCGCCGACTACGCATATTATGGGTTGGCGGTGCTCGACAGTATTACCGGCCGCTCGCAGGATTGCTTGAATAATCTCTCGAAGGCCATTGCGCTCAACCCTAAGAACAGGTTGCAGGCGCGCTCCGACAACGATTTCCAAAGCATGGTGGACGATCCGCGTTTCACCGAATTGCTTTATCCGGAAATCCCTTAGGCCGCGCGTGAATTTATCGGAACCGCAAACTACGACGCCTTTTAACGAGGGACACCCTCGCTCGGTCGCGCCGGAAATCATTGCCACATCACCCGGACTGCGCGTCGTGGCTATCGGCGGTGGAACGGGGCTGTCTACACTGCTGCGGGGCTTATGCCGCCATGTGAATGCACCAGGCGCGAAGGCGTCAGAGATCGGTCAGATTGCCGACCTGGCAGCCGTGGTCACGGTGACCGACGATGGTGGATCCTCAGGCCGGCTGAGAAAAGAATTCAATATGCTGCCGCCAGGGGATCTGCGCAACTGTATGGTCGCGCTCAGTGCGGAAGGCGATCTGCTGGCCAAGCTGTTTGCGCATCGGTTTCGGTCGGGAGACGGGCTGGAAGGTCACAGCTTCGGCAACCTGTTTGTGGCGGCGCTGACTGAGATTACGGGCGACTTTGGGCAGGCGATTCAACTGGCATCGAAGATTTTGGCCGTGCGTGGGCGCATCTACCCCGTGACGACGGCGAACGCGACGCTGGTTGCGCGCATGGATGACGGCTCGCTGGTGCGCGGAGAAACGAATATTACCGCCAGCAGGCTGCGGATTGCCGAGTTGATGATCGAGCCCGAAACGGCGGCGGCGCTGCCGGAAACTCTCGACGCGATCGAGAAGGCCGATTTAATTACGGTGGGGCCGGGGTCGCTTTATACCTCGCTGATCACGAACCTGCTGGTCCAGGGCATTCCTGCAGCTTTGGCGCACGCCAAGGGTGTTCGGGTCTACGTCTGCAACCTGATGACGCAGGCCAACGAGAGTCTCGGCTTGACGGCTTCGGAACACATTAAGCGGATTTACGAACACACGCGCGAGCCTATCTTTGACTATGCGCTGGTGAATATTGCGCCGTTTTCAGCAGAAACGCTGGAGCGCTATGCGGCCGAGAAAGCTTCGCCGATTGTGGCGGACATCGAGCGGATTGAAGCTATGGGCGTGCGCTGTATTGCCGGGAACTTCGCCAGCGAGGACAAGGTGGTGCGCCACGCAGCGGAGCGGGTCACGGGCGCGTTGCTGGCGTTGGGTCAGGCTGCGATCGCCAATCGAAGATGATGCGAACGCGAACAAATTCCATGGGCGTTGTTGAGTGGCCGGGGTAGGGAGTTCTGTCCCATAAGCACTACGATAAGCAACTGCAAACGCGTTTGCGTAACAACAAGGGGCCTGGCAGACTTTTTCAGTTTCACGACCCGCTGCTTTTCAGGGCAGCCGGTCGTGCATTCCCTTGGCATGCAAAGACACGTTTCCGGGGCGGCGAGCGCGGATGCGCCGGCCGGCAGTGCGAGAATGCGACGCCTGGAAATTGTTATTACTCGCCCGCCGGGGCAGCCTTCTTGTGCTCTACGAAGATGTGTGCTTGATGACAGTCCACACACGTCTTTCCTTTCATGAATGGATCGGACTTCAGTTGTGCCACCTGGTCGCTGTGACAGCTGTCGCAAGCACTTAACCCCGGCTTGCCCGCGAAGTCCTTTGCTGTTGTCTCGCCGTGGCACACGGTGCATTCGACACCGTTGGCGCTATGCGGGCTGGCTTTCCATTGGTCATACACCGCCTTATGGCAGCTGGCACAGGTATCCCCGGCCGGAATCAGCCGATGGTGTATATGCGTGGCTTGATCCTGCTGAGCTATGGCAGGTTGGACGGCAGCAGCCGAAAAGAGAAATACGAGCAAGACGGAGCCGAACATATACGCGCGGAAATGATTCATGGAAAGGTTCTCCTGATGCTACGCTCCAGCATCAGACCGGCGGTGCCAGTCGATCAGTGATAAGTATCACTGATCACCGGAATGCGATCTTCGCATTGGCCGCGAGGTCTGCTAGAAGTAATCCTTACTTACTCCAGCGCATGCGAAGTTCAGCCTTCGACCGTGCGCTTCAACTGGCCGCAGGCGGCATAGATATCGCGGCCACGAGGACGGCGGAGGTAGGTCGGAATGCCTGCGGCGATCAGAAGGTTCCGAAACGCCTCAACGGCTTTGGGCTGGGGCATGGTGTAGTTGATTCCCGGGCCCGGATTCCACGCAATCAGATTGACCTTGGCGGGGAGACCAGTACGGCGCACCAACCGCGCTACTTCGCGAGCATGCTCAGGCTGATCGGTGACGCCGCCTAGCAGCACGTATTCAAAGGTGATGCGCTCGCGAGGGCGCAGAGTGACTTGGCGAGCGGCATCGACGACCGCCTCGATGGGCCACTTGCGGTTGATGGGCATGATCTCGCTGCGAATGTCGTTGTTGGACGCATTGAGGCTGATGGCGAGTTTGGGGCGGAGTTCGGCGGGTTCCTGCGCGAAACGCTCGATGCCTGGCACGATGCCTGACGTGGAGACGGTCATTCGCTGCGGGCTGAGGCCGACTTCGGTGACCAGCAGGCGGACGGCGCCCATGAAATTGTCATAGTTGAGAAAAGGCTCGCCCATGCCCATGAAGACAAGATTGACGCGCTGGCGGCCGACTTCAACGCCCTGGCGATCGAGCACACCGACGACTTGCCCGGCGATTTCTCCTGCTGTCAGGTTGCGCTGCAGGCCGAGTTTTGCGGTCAGGCAGAACTGGCAGTTGACCGCGCAACCGACCTGGCTGGAAACGCAAATTGTAGCCCGGCTCCAGGTTTTGCTTTCGTCTTCGCTGCCATCGCCCGTCTCGCCGTCGTCGCCTTCGGGCATCCAGACGGTTTCGACAGTCTGGCCCTGAACGCCTGAGCCGGCGGATTGGACGAGGTACCTCTCTGTGCCATCAACAGACTTGTAGACCTGAACAATTTGCGGCCGGCCGACTTCCCAACCCTCGATGTCCAGTTTATGACGCAGGTTTTTGGGGAAAGTCGTCAGCTCATCGAGAGACTTAATTCGTTGACGATAAAGGGCTTCTGCCAGTTGCTTGCCACGCCACAACGGCTCTCCCATGCCCGCCATCCGCGCAGACAAAGCAGCCTCGTCGAGGCCAAACAGCACTCCAGGGAGCAGAACATGGCTTGCGTCCGGCCCTGCGGCGGCGTCTAATTGAACGAGTTGGGTGGTCTTCCCAGTCACAGCTAAGGGCAGCATAGAGTATTTTGGCGTTGAATGCAGCCCACGTGACGCCACTCGCCGATAAAACACGAAAGTAGCCTGCCGAGCCGCCTGTGTGGAGGCTGGATGGGCAATGAGTCCGTCAGGGCTCAAACCGAATCGAATAGAGGACGATGACGACTGAACGCAACCTCCGCCGAACCGTTTTGCCGAATGGGCTGATCATACTGACCGAGCGCATGGAACACCTGCGCTCCGTGGCAATGGGAGTGTGGATCAAGTCCGGCTCGCGGGGCGAAGACGCTGAAATCAATGGCATTTCCCACTTTGTGGAGCACATGGTTTTTAAAGGCACGCGGTCGCGTTCCGCGCAGCATATTGCGCGCGAAATGGACTCGATTGGGGGCAATCTCGACGCGTTTACGAGCAAAGAAACGATTTGTTTCAACGTGAAATCGCTGGCGAATCACGTGCCGATCGCTCTCGATGTGCTGGCCGATCTCGTTTTGAATCCTACCTTTGCGTCTCGCGACATCGAACGCGAACGGGGCGTGATCCTCGAAGAGATCAAAATCGACGAAGACAACCCGGATGTCTTGGTAAATGAGCTGTTTACACAGAATTTCTGGAAAGATCATCCCCTCGGCAAGCCTATTTTAGGTACGACCGCAACGGTGTCCAAGCTCGACCAGCCCAAACTGCTTGATTTTCATGGCGGACGGTTTCGCGGCGGAAATATGGTCTTCTCCGCGGCCGGAAATCTGAATCACGACGAATTTGTCGAGGCAGTCTCGGAGAAATTTGCACCGATGGCCGCGGGTGAAGCTCTGCATGAATTGCCGGCGCCGAAGTCGAGCGCACGGATCCTTTTGCGCAACAAAAAGTCGCTAGAGCAGGTGCAGATTTGCCTGGGAGTGCCGGCTCCGCCGATTACCGACGAAAACCGCTACGCGACGCTGATTCTTAATACCGTGCTCGGCGGCGGAATGAGTTCGCGGCTATTTCAAACCATTCGCGAAGAGCGCGGCATGGCGTATTCGGTCTTCTCCGACCTGAGCCCGTATCGCGATACAGGCACGCTGTGTGTGTACGCCGGGACGTCTGCGGGCAAAGCTCTCGAGACAATCGATCTGATTACGGCGGAATTCCGCAATTTGAAGGAGGCGGAGCTCGGTGAGGAAGAACTGACCCGCGCCAAAGACCAGCTCAAGGGCAACATCCTGATGGGCCTCGAGAGTTCCAATTCGCGCATGGCCAACTTGGCTCGGCAGGAGATGTACTTCGGCCAATTCTTCACCGCCGAAGAAATCACGGCGCGGATCGATGCAGTGGAAGCTCCGCAGGTGCAAGCCATGGCGCAGCGACTGTTCGACTCCGAGCGGATCGCAGTAACTCTGCTGGGCCGACTTGATGGCATCAAGCTCAACAGAACTCGATTGATGTGTTGAGACGGACAGGCACAAGTTACTTTTGTACTTACCCGATGTACTCCATCCTATATCATTCCGTCGATACTGGATCGTTTTTTGCCTAGTTGGAACCCGCCGACTTAAGACCTTTTCGTGACCGTCAGAGGCATGTCGGCGCAGCGGTCTCGCTCCATTATCCATCCCCTCTGAATGTGTTCGAGTGAGCACTTCCGGTGAACCATGCGTGCGTCTCGAACCGCCAAAAACATGCATTTTGGGCATTTTTGCCACGTTTTTGCTATTTCCCCGGAACACATATTTGCTTTCGATGAATGACCTCACAGTACAGGGAACGATCAGTTTCGAGGATGCGATGAGTCACGCTTTTACCTGCTCAGAGCAGGAAGGGCGATATGATTCGAAAGCCGTAGGCTTAAATACATACAAACTTTCGTCACCCTCTTTTGTGTTTATCCGTAACACTTTTTTGTAAAGTCCAGTTACTATCAACTTATCCAAAAAGGATGGGTACGCAAGGTGAAGCGTGACCAGAGTATGTCGTTCTCGCACGTATGTGCTGAGAGCGAAGGACCCTCTGACACGGTTACTCGGAGTGTATGTAAGCCATTCGAATTCGGCCCCTAATACGACTACAGAGAGGTATTACATGAACATCCTCCATAAAGTTTCATTCGCGTCCGCCCTCATGGCGATTTCCATTTTGCCCGCTGTGGCAAACCCAACCGTCACGAGCCCCGCCAACGGGGCCAGCGTTTCAGCTCCGTTTCAGTTATCTGCCAAAGCCGCGACATGCAGCGGCGTACCGGTGGTTTCGATGGGCTATTCGCTCGACTCATTGCCCGATGCGGCCGTTACCAAGGGGACTGCGCTGTCTGCTAGTGTCTCCACATCCGCCGGCAACCACATTGTTCGCGTTAAGTCCTGGGGTAAGCACACCGTGTGTGTAACTGATGTTGCAGTTACGGTAGCCGCATCGACAGGACCTACGACGCCTCCCGTTACATCGCTAATCCCGCCGAACGCAATCTCGTCCGGCAATCTTATGGGCAACAATCTTTGGAAGTGCACCCATGATTCTGCAACGTCGGGTTCGTCCACTGGTGGCATCACATATCCCGTCACCGTTGACGGCTATGAAGACGTCCAGAAGTTCCAAGTTGCGAACTATAGCAACCATGGCGGCGAACGCTGCTCGATCGACTTCGTAAAAGACAATACGACTCATAACTATATATATGACGTGTGGGTCGAATTACCGAATCCCTCGCTCTTGGCCAACCTGGAACTGGATATGAACCAAGTGATTCCGAATGGCGAAACGGAGATCTTTGCCTTCCAATGCTCCAGCTACGCAAAGAAATGGGAGTATTCGTACGTGTCGGGCGGAAGCGTCCACTGGGCTCCGTCCACCCTTCCTTGCAATGTCGAGACTTGGACCGCCAACACCTGGCATCACATTCAGATTTACACCTCGCGTGACGATTCCGGGAATACGACCTATCACTGGGTAGCATTCGATGGCGTTGTCGCTAACATCAATATCACCACCTTCCAGGCGTTGGCTTTGGGATGGTCAAAGGGAGACACGGTGGTCAACTTCCAGCTCGATCCTTCGCAGGCAAGCGGCGCTCCGGTCGTGGTTTATTCACATGATCTGACCGTCTATCGTTGGTAGACGAACTGAAACGAAACTAGTTTTACGGTCCTGGCCTCGGGTGGATAATGATTTCCGCCCGAGACTGTGTTATCTTTCGAGCTAACTTCTATAAACATCTCTTAACTAACTTATAACTACTGAAATATCGTCGAGAATATTCCTGTAAGTGGCGAGTGACAAGTCAGCCGCACGACAAAGTCGTTGATCTTCCTCCCTAAGGCCCTAATTACTCTTGAATCTGAAATATTCCAGTGACCACTGGGCTGTCTTTCATTTGCGGGGAAGAGGCAAAGGCTTTGATGGTCAGCTCATTTGCCTGCACAATAACCGGGGCGTGATAAATGGTTGAGGCTGAGCTAGGAAGAGACCCATCTACGGTGTAGTGAATGATCGCGCCGGCAGTGCCGCTGCTCAATGTGATCGCCACTTCCCCGTGGTGCCTGCCAGGCTTCGGCGAAAACGTCGGCTCCGCAGTGACACCGGCCCTATCGTCCGGCGCGGCAATTCCTGACGCCTGATTTACTCCGGTCTTCCCTTCCCTCTGACTTTGCCTGGCGATAGTCAGCCCCTTCTTATCGTCCATAAGCCACTCGAGATAGGCCCGTTGCAGTTCATGCGCGGGCCATGCCTGCGAATACTCATTCCATTTTTCCATCAGCGCGCGGGCTTGGCCATAGGAGCGTTTGAAATTTGCGGCCTGCGTGGGACGGATGGCGGCAAGGAAAAGCTCGATCCGCGGCATGTTCAGATCGTCGGTGATGGTAGCGATATAAACGCCGGGAGATGGAAGTGAAACGGTGAGCGACGATGCCGTTTTTTCCAAAGACAAATGGGATCGTCGCGGATTGATTTGATCAAACGATCTTAAATCACACGAATAACGACCATTAGGGAGACTCGAAGCGAGACCGGCAACGTGGACGTTGTTGTCGCGATCGAGCACGACGAGGGCCTCATCGAGCGGCAACCGGGCCGACTTCCGAGAGCTGGATTCACCCGAAGAGACTTGACTGTCTCTGTGCAAGATGGTTTGAAGGTGCGCCAGCATTTCGACTGCAAACGGCTCAGGTGCGTGGAAAAACGCCGGCACGCGAAAGCCGCGCGCACAGTCTTCCGCCGTGTAGCATTCGTAGCGAATGCTCTGCCCGTCAGAAAGGAGAACCGTGATGGAATGGCTCTCGGAACCTGCGGCTCGAAGAAGCTCACCTGGCTGAACTGAATCTCCGCTTGCAAGCGGGCCCGGTTTGCCCGCCACCTGCCATGAGCCACGTACATTCCAGGCAAGGCCCAGTGTAGCCTCGCGAGCTTTCTGCGCATGTACTAACGTCATACAGAGAGTTAGCGAACCGGCACAAAGAAGAGTCCAAAGAGACGGACGCCACGCGCCCCAAAAACCTCTAAAAGATAGCATGTCATCCCCTTACACGAACTGTAAGACTTTCGTAACTCGCGGCTAGTAACAAGGCGCAGGAAAACATATTACCCACCCGCGGAAAATCGATTACTTCCGCCTAATTCCGGGACCAGCGGCAACATGTTTTAATTGCCTCTCCGTGATGCCTTCTGTAGGATCGTCGTGATTACAGCCCGGCCCCCAGGCTGTCAATTCCACTCTATCAATCTAGCCCCCTCGAGAAGGTATCCCTCATGACTGAGCGTTCTAGTCTGTCTACTTTCCCCCGGTCTATTCTCGGCGCGAAACTTACCTCGCTGAGAAGGATCGGAATGCGCCTGGTTGCAATCTCACTATTCTGCATGACGGCAGCAAGCCTGCTGGCGCAGACACCGGTGATCGTACCGACGTGGCGATATGACCTCTCCCATGCCGGGCAGAATACCAATGAAACAGCACTGACTCCCGGCAACGTAAATGTAAGCTCATTCGGCAAGCTATTTTCCCTGGCCGTCGATGGACTTACTTACGCACAGCCTTTATATATTCCAGGGCTCACCATGAGCGACGGCCAGGTTCACAATGTGCTTTTCGTTGCCACTTCGCACGACTCGGTTTATGCCTTCGACGCGGATTCAAATGGCGGAACGAATGCAAAGCCGATATGGCAAGTCAGCCTGCTGAGCACATCGCATGGCGCCGGATCGGGGGCGACATCGATCCCCTGGCAGGACACCGGATCGCCCGATGTATCGGAAATCGGCATCACCGGAACTCCGACGATCAATCCGGCGACAAACACACTTTATGTGGTTGCGAACACCAAAGAGAGTGGCGCGTACTTTTCGCGCTTGCACGCGATCAACATCATCACGGGCGCAGAACAGGCGAATAGCCCGGTAGTCGTGACAGCAACGGTGTCGGGAACAGGCACTGGCAGTTCGGGAGGCAAGCTTTCTTTCAGTCCCCTGTGGCAGAACCAACGCACAGCTCTCGACTACTACAACGGGCATGTGTATTTCGGATATGCGGCGCACGGCGACGATGGGCCGTGGCACGGATGGCTGTTTGCCTATGACGGGACGAGCCTCAAGCAGACAGCAGTTATTTGCACGTCTCCGAGCGGTTATGGCGCCGGCACCTGGGCAGCGGGCGCGGGCCTGCCGATAGACGAAGACGCATCGGGGGGACGGCTCTTCATCGTAACGGGAAATGGTACGCATGGAACAACCAACAAGCCTACCGCTGAACTGGGCGAAAGCGTGGTCCAATTCAATCTTGCCAACGGTGGGCTAACGCCGAGCGACGTGTTTGTTTCGTTCAATGCAGACAAGCTCAACAACGGCGACCTTGATGAGGGCTCCGGTGGGTTGCTGATGGTTCCGGACCAGCAGGGTAGTTATCCGCATGAATTGGTGCAGTCGGGAAAGGAAGGCAGGATTGTCGTACTTAATCGCGATAATCTCGGCGGGTTTGCCGGTTCATCTGCTGGCTCGAATACGAATGCGTTGCAGGATATTTCAGGGCAGATCACGGGGTTGTGGAATACGCCGGCGTATTGGAACGGGAAAGTCTATGTGTGGGGCAACAAGAGCGTGCCCATGATTTTCGAACTGAACAACGGCGTGATGAACACTACGCCATCGAGCCAGTCAACTATCAGTGCGCAGTTTCCCAGCCCTTCTTTTTCGATTTCATCAAACGGCACCCAGGACGGCATTGCCTGGGCAGTTCGCTCGGACCAGTTCAACACCAAGGGTCCCGCCGTGCTTTATGCCTGGGATGCCAACGACCTTACGACGCCACTTTATGAGAGCGACAAAAATGCCGCACGCGATGGGGCCGGACCAGCGAACAAGTTCGCAATCCCCATCGTGACCAATGGCAAGGTATACGTCGCGACACAAAAGGAAGTGAATGTATATGGATTGTTCAACGGACAACCAATCGCGGCAGCTCCGGTAATTAAGCCGAACGGCGGCACATTCACATCTGCTCAGTCGGTCACTATGTCCTCGACTACACAGTCAGCGAATATCTATTACACGCTGGACGGATCGGTTCCAACGACAGGGTCGACGCTCTATGCTGAAGCGATCACGATCAGTTCTGACACGACGGTTCGGGCAATTGCCAGCGCGCCAAATTATGTTCAGAGCGGAGTGACGACGGCGACCTTTACATTTAGCGACCAGACTCCTCCCGTGACCTTCTCGCCAGCCGCAGGAACCTATACCTCGACACAGCAGGTTAAGCTTGCGGACACAGACACATCGGCGAAGATTTACTACACGACGAATGGATCGCAGCCCTCTTCTTCCTCGACCCTTTACGGCACCACTCCCATTGCGGTGGCATCGTCGATGACGATCAATGCAATTGCCATTGATCCAAATCTTGCAAACAGCGTTGTCACGTCGGCTGCATACCTGATCCAGGCAGGGGCACCGACGATCAACTTCTCGAGCGGCTTCTCATCAACGACAGGCCTGCAGCTCAACGGCAGTACCATCGCTACGAACGACACACGGATGCAGTTGACCAATGGTCTACTGCATGAAGCGGGCAGTGTGTTCTGGACGACCCCGGTCGGAGTGCAGAAGTTTACCACCGACTTCGAGTTTCAGTTATCGCTGGCGCAAGGTGATGGATTTACCTTCACCATTCAGAACGTCGGGCCCAAGGCGCTGGGCGGTGCCTATGGCGGACTCGGATACGCCGGGATAAAGAAGAGCGTAGCCATCAAGTTTGACTTCTACAGCAATGCCGGAGAAGGTACGGACTCGACCGGCGTCTATACCAATGGCGCTCTACCTACAGTTCCCGCCGTGAATATGACTTCCAGCGGCGTGGTCTTGAAGAGTGGCGACGCGATGCAGGCGCACGTGACCTACGATGGCACGACCCTGGTAATGACTCTGTACGACCCGGTAGTGAATAAGACGTTCACGATGTCTAAGGCTATCAATATTCCCTCGGTCATAGGCACAAGCAAGGCTTATGTAGGCTTTACCGGAAGTACGGGTGGGCTTACGTCGAGTCAGAAGCTCATAACCTGGACTTATACAGCACAGTAACAAGCTTGACGACAAACGACGGATCGGCAGGACAGGTGAGTCTGCGATCCGTCGTTTGCTTTCCCCCTATAACTTAATTCCAGGCACCGATCAATGAGCCTGGATCGGATGAGCTTGGATTGCATGACGCATCATGCTCTTCGCTATTCTCAATGGATCCGAGCCTTTGTCTCGAGATCAATTCTTCCAAGATATTATTCCTTCTTCCGATGATCTGTCGGTTGACCAATGACTCGTCTCGAAGTGTGTTGCGATGACTCGAATTCCGAGTTCAGTGCGTTTGCCTTCGGCGGTTCCCATTACCGACGGCAAGAAAAACATGTAGTTCTTACCGAAGCCTTGTGTGTTTTTTGCACGATGCAAGTAATTATTTCTGAGTTGTCTAAAATTGCACAGTTTTTCAAGAAAATAGCGGAAATTAGGTTGTTCCACGTGGTCAAGTATGTAAGGATTTTCTCGAACATTACACATGGTTGCCTACTGGTCAGAACTTGAACGCGAAGGAAGAGACGGTGCAAATTCATCGTTCGACAAGCTAGCAAGATTGATTTTGCGCCCAAGTAATCTGGCCGGATTCAGGTTCAGCAACGTAGCCGAACGTCCGCTGCGAGTGCTGAAACTGTAATCAGAGGTTTGCTGAGTTGATACATGTCGGCGCGTTCCGACCGGTCCCTCAGAAGAGCCCAATTAGATCCGAAACCACGACTGTCTCTTTTATTGAATAAAAGAGCAGTGAGGAAGATTGTGCGTTTTAAAAAATTCAGATTCAAAGGATTTCAATGAGACTCATCGAAAAGCTTTCTGTCGCCTCCTCGCTCCTCGCTACCCTGACGGTGCCCGCACTGGCAGGAGTAACTGTCAGCACGCCCGCGAATAATACTGAAGTGGTATCGCCGTTCACTCTGACGGCCGATGCAGCGACGTGTTCGTCTGAGCCTGTCGATGCCATTACCTACTCGATTGACAACGGCACCGACATACAAATCGTGAAAGATACTTCTCTTAATGAGAGCGTCTCAACGGGACTTGGCGCGCATACGATACATGTCAAGGCATGGGGCAACAAAGGGGCTCTTTGCGTCACCGACGTGAAGATCACAGCTTCGAGTGAGAGCGTTGTGACGCCCGAAGGCGAGACACAATCTTCGAGCGTGTCCATTCCAGGCTATGCCGCTTCGAATAGCTCCATTCAAACCCATTCCAACTGGCAGATGGTTCACGACAGCGCAACGCCCGGAAGCGCCAGCGGATCGATGAGCCTCGTGGGTTCTCCGTCGCACAATGGAACTGCACGCAAGTTTGTCACTCACTTTTCCGGATCGGGCGGCGAACGCTATTCGGACAGCTTCGGCGAAGACACCTCAGCTAGCAATTTTGTTTACGATGGATGGGTCTATGTTTCTGGTTCTTCCAGCAACCTGGGAAACTTGGAATTGGATCTTAACCAGGTGCTCGACAACGGCGATGTAATGATCTATTCGTTCCAGTGCTCGGGTCACGCCGGGGTTTGGGAGTATGGTGAGAACGCCGGTTCTGCAAAGCATTCGAGCGCTCACTGGATACGCAGCAGCGTATCCTGCAACCCCAAGAACTGGGGAGCCAACACATGGCATCACGTACAAATCGCTTCTTCGCGTAATAGCTCCGGCCACATCACCTACAAGTCAATTACCTTCGACGGTACTCAGCACACTCTGAACAAGACGGTGTTTGGCCAGTTCGCGCTGGGGTGGGGCAAAGTGCTTCAGACCAACTTCCAGGTTGACGGAATCGGTTCTGGATCCACAACCCTTTATCTCGATGACCTGACCGTGTATCACTGGTAGAACTGAAAGCGACTGCATCAGGCAGGCCCACGAATTGCAGTATGGGTCACGCTCATATAGTTCGTCTTCACCAGCATAAAACCGGGTAGAGCAGTGGTCGATTACACTGCTCTACCCAGTTAAGCTTAGATAGGTTTCTTAGGGAAATTTAGCACTCCCTTCATCTTCTCTCCCGCCTAAAACGACAATTCGCGATTGAATGAATTCATTGCGATCTACTCCCCGGACACTTCCGCAAAAACTAACGCGCACATCGCATAGCCCCAGCTCACCATGGCATTGACAGGCAAAAAGAATGCCCTGCCGATAACGCATCATCGAAGAAGACTCGATTGACACGCTGCCGGCAGGGCATCTGGTTCAGCGGCACTACTACTCTGAGCCGTTACTCCACCGTAACTGTGACTGGAGCGGTTATCGTTGCAGAGCCACTCGTGCCAGTGATCGTGACTGTATATGGCCCGACGGTTGTCCCCGTATTCGAGATGGCCATTTTCGCGGCACCTCCGCATCCTATCGTCGCGGTAGCCACTGCGAGGAATAGAAGCAGTCCAAACATCGTCTGCCATTTTTTACGACGGAACGGCAATCCGAAGAAGACCATCACTGCCAAAGTTCCGCTTCCGCCGACCGCGAAGATCCGCCGCAACGAGTTATGCATTGCCGCAGTAGACGTTCCCGTCGTGTTGATGGTGACAGTTGCGGTTACCGGCGACGTGCCCGAGATGGCCGCCGGTTGAGCAGCAGAACAAGTAGGTGAATCGAGTGCGCCCGCGGGTCCGGAAGTCACGGCACAACTAAGCGTCACAGTTCCGGTAAAGCCGCTTGCAGGCGTAATGGTGATCGTCGAGGTCCCGGAGGTTCCTGGCGTCGCGATGGTCACCGGCGTTCCGGTCATCGAGAAAGATGGTGTCGCGCTCGCAGGCACGACTGTGATTGCCACATTCGTCGACTGCGTATCGCTTCCATAAGTTCCCGTCACGGTCGCCGTGTAGGAACCGGAAGTAGTAGCGGCCGAGGCATTGATGGTGAGGGCCGCAGTTACAGGTTGGCTGCCTGTAATCGCGGCTGGTTGTGCGGCCACGCAGGTCGGCGGATTGCTCGCCCCCGAGGGAGCACCGGTAATAGCACAGCTAAGCGTCACGCTGCCGGCAAAACCGCCGCTCGGCGTAACAGTGATTGTGGAATTGCCGCTGGATCCGGCTGTAACGTTGGCCGAGGATCCGCTCAGAGCAAATCCCGAGGCCTCGGTTGGACTCGAAACCTGGACCGGAACTGGAGTCGTTTCGATCAGGCTTGACGAGGTGCCAGTCACAGTCACGGTGTAATTGCCGGGGCTCGT
>Ga0255352_1000551_pt1 | contig 20960 bp, 15 predicted proteins | sample HBST0metaG_FD_189939 | JGI IMG/M metagenome (GOLD analysis project Ga0255352, IMG submission 189939) | Peat soil microbial communities from Stordalen Mire, Sweden - H.B.S.T0 | ecosystem: Environmental > Terrestrial > Soil > Wetlands > Peat | place: Sweden: Norrbotten County, Stordalen Mire...
CGATATTCAATTCGAGCACGGCGCGCACGGTCGAAAGATCGATTCTGCAGATAAACCAGACCTGCACTGCTATGGTAAGAAAGATATAGGCTGAACTTGCCCACCAGTATACAAATTTGCGCGCCGAATGAAGCCCCCAGAGCACGCCGCTGAAATAGGAAAGCGAACTGCCAGCAATTGCCAAAAACACCTCGCGACTTAGACCGTTGTACTTATGCCCGAGTATCCACAAAAAAATCTGCGGAAAAGTTAAAGCAGTGCCGGAAACCACGAGGCATAAAATGATCTCTACAATCACCGCGGCAGCATAATTCCGCTTGAACTTCGATTCTGGAAGCCTGGCAAAATATGGCTCCAAAAGCAGGAAGTTCATTTGGCCAAAAAACAAAAATATCTGAGAGAGCCTGCTCAACGCCCCCACCCCTGCCACTGCGCTTGTATGCCCAAATATAGTAATAAGCAGTAAAGCAATCTGGCCCTGAAACGCATAGAAAATTGCATTGGGCATGTTGGGCATAGCCAGATGAATGATCGCGTTGCGTTTCTCGCGAGTGGAATTTCCCTTGCACGCCAAGACCTTCTGCGCATAGAAATAATTTGAGAAAGAGACAAACGCCATTCCTGCGACATTGATCAGAATCGCCGCAAAGGCACTAAGGCAATGAATGCTCCAGAATGTCAGAAGAAGCGCGAGAGTCCCCAGACTGGCGATGAGCTGCGCTCTATACCAGGGGGCTCTGTAACGGCACACAATGAGCACAGCGCCATAAGAACCACTTAAACGCACCAACCATGAAACGGCAAGCAGAATGGCCACCATAGCCGACACCGTCCACCAATCCCATGATTGATGACGAACCATGATGGGATACACAAAAATCGCGCCTACACCCACAACGACATAAAGGCGATATGCCAGATGGCGCAGCGAAGCAACGTAATCGGCAATCAAGGTCCGATCATCGACGTGCGTTCCAATCAATGGCGCAAGCGTTCCAGAAAAATTAACGTCCATCAAAATATTCAGCGTTCCGGAAAATCCAAAGACCACGGCGAACTTGGCATACTCGGTCAGTGGCAATATGCGCACGCATAAAAACCCATACAGAAGATTTGCCGCGATCGTAATTCCCTGCAAGCTCAGAAACTCAGAGATACTACGCAATTTTGGCGCAGAAAATATTCTGAGTCTATTGATTTGATTCATGGGAATCCAAGCACACTTCAAAGATCCTATCGCCGAAAAGGATTGGCAAGATTCACGGGGCTCGATATCTCTACCAAACATATCCACTCGTGCGTGAAAAATATTTTGCATCTGCCGCAATGGGCTTGATCGGTTTTGCTGGAGTGCCCCCATACAAATAACCGTCCATGCTTTGCGCTGCAGTTAGAACTGAGTGTGCAGCAAGCACCGAACGATCTGGAAGTACACTCCCGGCCAGAAGCACGCAGCTCGTTCCAACAAAGCAGTACCGCCCGATGTGCACAGGCCTGCACCGCTGGCGCGATTCCTGCAAGTCAATGCTATGCGTGAGAATCTGCGAACGGAATCCTGCCAAAGTGCTATATGCCCCTACCACGACCTCATCGGTGCAATCGATTAAATGCCTGCTTGTGATAGCTGCGTGCGGTTCTACAATCAGACAAGGGTTTCGCGTGGAATCCATCGCAAAATGCCTACATCCTGGACGCTTCGGAAATCCAAAGATCCAATTCAATGCGCCGATAAAGCCGTGTTCATCAATCCGCAGTGATTCAATCCCTTTCACAACAGTCATCGCTCCTATATAAGAATTTGCACCCATCTCCAGTCTTTGAGGCATCACTAGAGAGATTCTTGAAATATAAGCACTCCGGTGAATCTTATAACCGCACAGAGCACAAAGTATGAGGCGGCGCACCTGCCAGGGAAAAGCAACAGCACTGATCGTCGCGATGACGGCTAGTTTCGGCATGCTATCTCCTTGTAGAGAGCCAGATAGTCGTCAATCATACGTGAAGTCGTAAAACGGGTTTTCACGTTTTCATATCCCCGCTGCTGTATTTCATGCCAAAACTCCTTATCCACGATCAATCGCAACAAGCCCGCTGCCATATCGTTCTCACGATCGATGGGAAAGAGCAGTGCGGAATTCATCAACACCTCCCTGAATGGTGCAATGTCACTCGCTACCACAGGACAGCCGCATGCTTGCGCTTCAATCAGTGGCCATCCAAACCCTTCGAAGCGCGACGGAAACAAAAAGGCCGCCGCACTACTATAAAGGGCCTCGAGCTCCAGGTCGGAAGGATTCGTTATTTGAATCATTCGATCGTTGATTCCAAGAAGATTGCCTAGGGCAAGAAGCTCTTGGCTTAATGCCTCTCCGGCAAAAACCACATATAGATCTGTGCCCAAAGCAATCTTCGCGAAGACGCGTAGCACGGCCTCGCGGTTTTTACGGATCTGGTTGGATCCTACATGCAACACATAGGATCCGTGCGGCATTGGCCATGGGCTTAACCGCCGCTTACTTTCGGCATACGTAATGCGCCGGTAGGGGGTATGTAAACCATTTAAAATAACTCGCAAATTTTTTACCGAGTGCAATATACTGCATGCGTCCTGATAGGTCGTTTTAGACACACAAGCAACACACTCCGCATGTTCAAGTCCGCAGCATATCCACCGCTGCAAAAATCGCCCAGTAATGCTGGCTGGGCAACCACAATCCTCACCACGCGCACCCCGCACTGCAAGCATGTCATGGCACGTGACCATGACAGGGGTGTCTCCAACCATGCAACTATACATGGCATTGCCATGATCGCAGATATGCACAACGTCTGCTTCTGAGGCAGCACGATGCAGTTTCCATGGGAATAGGATGTACCGGTCAATATACCCGATCCACTTATGAAATTTATACGTAGTCTTAAAGATTCTGCCAAACACAGGTTGCGGAGTAACCACCTGCACGTCTATATTGCAGCATCGCAACTCGCTCTGCAACGAACGACAAAATGCCTGCATACTCACCGCTCCATCGTATATATAATTTCCTACAAGAATAACTTTCACAAAATCACCGGACAAAAGCATGTTATGCCATCAGCTATCATAGTATCCTGGCTATCTTCCCCCACGAGAATAAATCTTGGTTCCTATCTTGTTAGCGGGTAGTTGCGTTTGAACAGAATCTGGTGAAATATTTTTATTCAGGGAATCTGGTTTGACCGTCAGCGGAGCGTCCAGAACAGGCCCAGGGTAAAGCTTGGTCGTTGCTGCAAATGGTTTAGCTGATGCCACGGGAAGCTTCTTGGCCATAACACTTGACGTCCTGCCAAATCGCTGTCTTGGTGCTGCCTGACTGTTTACAGACAGCGCACCATGCATAGTATGCGTGCTATTTCTCTGCAAACTACCAGAATATGCTAAATAACCTCTAACAACGCTACTCTTCGTATTGATTGGGTCTGTGTAGCGAGTTACGCTCTCATTGCTTGAGGAATTGCCGGTCCTCGCTGAACTCGCACGAGCCATTCCCGATGAAGCCATCGTGCGACTTCCCTGAAAGTTCGACGCACGGCTTACTCCACGAACAGCGAACTGGCTAGAACTACGCCGTATTGTTGGCGCTGTTACTGGCGCCGCTGAAGAAATGCTGCCCGAAAGATTTTTGGATGAAGACGAATTTGAACCGCTACTATAGCCCTGCGCACCTGTAGTCCATATACCATCTGCCTGCACGCCATGAGATACATTACTTTTGCCGGCAATCCAAGTAGATCCCCCCACGCCTGTGGAAGGCGCACTTGCGTGTACACCCCAATTTGAAATCCCCTGCTGAGCCTGCAGTGAGCACCGTGCTACTGCACTGGACAAAACTAACAGAGAACAGACGCACTGCTTAATGTTCCACATTACGTTTCTCCTCAATTTTTATCGTTTGCTTGATGCAGCTACGCGCATTAAGCACTTTTCCATATGCCCGAGTACACGCTGTGCCGCCCATCGCCTACAGGCATAGCTACGAGCCATTTTTGATAGTTCATTGCGATTAGATATCTTAATTTTCATCACTGCATCGTGCAATGCGCTGCCATTTTCTGCTTCAACAACAAAACCCGCCCCCGACTCCTGCACGGCTCTGGCCACTTCACTATTTGCATTTACAGAAGCGATTACAGGACATCCCGCAGAAAAATATGAAACAATCTTTGAGGGAAAAGCTATTTCAGAAACAGCTCTCTTCTGAGTGACAAGGCACACTCCACTTGCAGACAATAGGCCGCGGTAATCCTCCTCTCCTAAAAGAGGAAGAAAGCGCACATTACTCACCTTCAATTCTATAACTCTGCGAAAGACTCTATCACGGTCAGCGCCATCCCCGACCAACAGATAGACTATTGAATCGTCGAAGCGACTGAGCATAGCGGCGTCCGCAACAACATCCAATCCCTGCTTGACCCCCATGTTTCCGCTATGCACCACTATGAATTTTTTCTTGAGGCCATACTTTTCCCTAAATTGCATTTCATCCTGGGGGCCAACGCTTAAAAGAGATTCATCCATACGAGGTTCAATGATCTCAACTTTGTCTTCTGAAATACCTTTGCTAAGAATCTTATTTCGCATCCCGCTCGTTAGCGTTGTCACCATCGAGGCTTTCATATATGCAACACGCTCTAACTTGTACAGATAATTCACGATATACTTAGGCAGCATATTCAGATCACCAGCCGAATCCGGCTGTATATCTTCAACATCAAACACAAACGGAATTTTCCACAGCTTACTAAGCACTATTGCGCTTAATGCCAGCCCTAGCGGTGGAGACACAACCAGCAACAAATCCGGGCGACCGCCCAGAAGCGCGGACAGGAAAGAACTTGCCACATAGCTTCCTTCATGTAACACCCTTTTTATGGTTTTTACCGGATTCGGGATATATGCATAGCTCCTTAATATTTTAACCTTGCAATGCTCCTCATTAATAGCCAATTTTCCCCTATAGCCTTCTAATACCTTCCATCCAGGGTAATAAGGAAATGTGGTGCACACACATACAATATGGCCATGGTTTGCAAGATACTCAGCACGATATGTCGTAAACGCTCCTATTCCAGTAGACTCGGGCCAATAGTTAATACTTAAGATCATAATTTTCATATGCTCCGTCTCTTTGCACTTTACTTACGCTGTATATTCTGGCCTGCTATTTGCCCGAACTATGCTTTGGCCGTGAGGCAAGCGCGGCCGATTAAACTTCTCCACCGGAACACAATCTTGTCCCTGTTTCAGTGAGGCCAGAGTAAAAGCAGTGGCCATGATCATAAACCCCTGAACTGTTGGCATTTCCATAATGCCCCACACTATAGGGGCAATCGTTACAGGTGACAATAATAAAGCCAGTGAGTCTCCGCGCTGAGCCATCCGCAGAGCCGCTATAAGCAAAAAGGCTGCAAGGCCAAAGCGAAATATCGTAAATGCCGTTCCAATACATAGACCTAGTTCCATAAGGTTGCGCGAGATCTCTGTTTCACCGGTCACAAACCCGGCACGGCCCACCATTAGTGCCGTGATAGCCGCTGCACCGCGCCCCATGCCAACACCCAATGGATGATCTGACCTTATTGCATCGTCGAACGCATCTACAAAAGTATTCAATGACCGTTTCTGAATGACATGCCCAGTATTTCCCTCGCTTCCTGATGCTTCGCTAAACCTTGCCAGCATACTTTTCGACGCATCTGAAAATACGGGCGTCATAGAAGCAAGAAAAAGCATAGTAACGATAGGAATAGTGAGCTTAAGTGAGCTTATTAGCTGAGATGCATTTAAAAACGCACACATGCCCACACATAGCACCTCAAGTAAAAGCAAGTACACTAGTGTACGAGCACCAATCATGGGGACTGAAATGGCCAATGCGAATAAAGCCGCCCTGAGAAGCCATTTTTTTGTGTAATTCTTGCGTCCCAGTCCATACAGAATAAACGCGCTTCCCAGCAAGCTAAAGTATGTAGCACCTATGTTGTAGCTAAATGTGCCTGCTGCACGCACATGCTCCCCTTCGTAGTTAATTTGTGAACTCCCTTCATAAGCACCGGCATTCCACAGTGAGCTATTTGAGGATTTGTACTGCATCACGTAAAGTGGAGCCATAAAAGTAATCAGGTATAGAGTACATTTCGCAAATTTTTGTATATCCTTCTTATCTATATTTTCACCAATGGCAAATGCCACAGGAAACGGCAGCAAATATGAGCGGATTCCATAAACGCCCGCAAACCATACATTGATTCCCCATACAATTTGAATGAGGCATAAAACGCTTAAGACAATAGTCAAGGCACCCGTTATGGCAGACCACTGCTTGGGCCATTTGCGCGCTCGAATGGCTTCCCAAATAATCCACACGCCCAGTGGATCGCGCACAACGAGAAGGGGCGCAGACAGGCCCGTAAAGCACCACTTACGCAAGGATCCTTCAAAAATAAGAAGCAGAAAATATACCCAGATAAGTTTTTTTAGTTTGCTTGTTCGAGTAAAATAGTTTTCATAGCTGGCTACTTGCGCACCGACTCTTTTTGATATTTTTATCTGCATATAACCTCCTGCAGGCAATCGCCCCATTCTTTTCGATACGCTTTCCATGACTTTACCTCGGCTGTTTCCTGCGCATTTTTCGAAATCGCATTCAGCAGATCACGATTCCGATCAAGCTCACTCAATCGATCTGCAATCGCACTAGCATCGCAAATCGGCACGATGAACCCCTCACGTCCGTCACGAATAAATTCTGTTACCCCACAGTTTGGTGTGACTATTACAGGCAATCCAGCAGAGAGTGCTTCGAGAATAACTAGCGAACATCCTTCAGACAAAGATGGGTTTACTAGTACATCGGATTCTTGCATTAATTCAATTACATGTTCATGCGAAAGACTTTCATACCAGCGCCATTTTCTGCACGCATCGGTGACCTGCTTACAGGCTGCATCCCGCGCTCCGACCAGTGTCACATCGACCTGTCCTCTGAGTTGGTCAGCAGCCTCAAGTAAGTACCGTATTCCTTTTCTGGCATGTAAGCCACCAACATACAAGACGCGCAAAGGTCCTTGCTTAGTTTCTATTTTATGTGAAATTTTGAGCACAGTAGGTGCCCCATAGTTAATGACACGGATTTTTTCTGCAGGGACAACACCATACAAAGTGTCACGCACATGTATGCTTGGTACAAAAACATAGTCTGCCAATTCAATCTCTTCATCTTTTTGCTGCAAATGCCGTCTTGAGTCCTTTAGAATCGCTGGAATATCAGAGTATGCTGGACTACGTTCGCATTCTTCTTTAAGTACCTTCTGATTCCAGTACCAATAACTGCTTGGGAGTTCATAGATAGTAGTCATACCTAAGTTTTTTGCTGTACGAAAAGTCTTGATTGCTCCACCTTCGTAAGCATAAACTGCGTTTGCCTTCACCCTGCAAAGATGCCGTGCGACCTTAGCATCAAAATTTTTATAGATATCGTGAATAGAAAGTATTCCGTCATTTGTACAAAACTTGCGCAATGGAGATCCCCAAACGGCTAGCCGCACCGCCTCTCTATACGGCACTGTATGAATATAATTACGTGAAGCCTCTGAAAATGATCTGCGCTGCAATTGTCTTTGTATATTCACGGGAAGTAGTCTTGTAAAGATACTTTCAGTATTCCAACAGATTGTCGTCCAAAATTCGGCGAGTGCGTCACACTCGACCAGACTCATCAGCGCATTGCGCGAGTTTTGGTTCCCCGTTGCGTGTGTAAGTACGACAGATTTTAGTTGCACGTGTACTCCTCTTGCGCTTCAAATAGTTCGCTCATGCTTCGCGTTACGCGCACCCGCGCAGCGATGGTACATCACAAGTCTGATTAACGTACAAATCTACGACGGACTAACACAACATACTTTTTGATACAATCGCGGCCAATAAGTCGTATCCTAATGTAGGCATGCATAATGAATCCGAGTTTTGCTTTCGCCAACATAATAGCTATAGACAGAGGTAATGAGCTGCCTAATTGGCGCATGCGTGCTCTAGCTTCCTCCAACTCTTCCTTATTAAATATTTTTGCGCCTAGTATATCCGCATAGCCCAAGGCCGCACGACGACGACATTTATCGAGTGCCGATATGCTCCAGCCTCGTTTTCTGTATTCGATCTCCAGTCTATTTTTATAAATCCAAGTCAGTCTTTCAATTTCGTCAATTTTGCGCAATTGGCGCGTAGATCCTGGACTTTCCCATGTCCTATACTCCGCAAGCGGCACGCCCATGTACACATTCCCCCATCCATGTATTGCCATGCGTATACTTAGATCCCAGTCCTCTGCAGACTTCCAACTCAGATTGGGACGATAGTACTCAACCTTTCGCAGAGCCTCCTTGCGAAAAAGAATGCAATTCGCTGCCACACGATACCCAGATGCGCTATGTCGCAGGGAACTTTGCGCACTCTCATACTCAATTGTTCTATTGAGTCTGCGTATACGCCTCAGAGCACCCCTACTGTCAATTTCACGAACATCGCAGTGCGCATATCCTGCACATGGATATTTCGACATGAGTGCAACAAGTTTTTCTATATAGAACGGAGTATAGCGATCATCTGAGTCTATTCTTCCTATCAAATCAGTATTCGGTTGAGACAGGACCCAACTCAGATTCTCCGAGATGCCTATATTCCTTTGCTGCCTGTGGTAGTGTATTTTGGGGTATTGCTCGCATAGTTCAGACATTATCGCAGAAGTGCCATCCACACTTGCATCATCCGAAACCCATATTCCTTGAATTGGGTATGTTTGTGCAAGCACGGACATAATACATTCGCGTAAATACTGCGCTTGGTTATAACTTCCCACGCAAACTGCTACAGTTGCTCCAGCCATATAGGTCAACATATGCCTTTACTTTGATTGGTCTGTCATCCACTGTGCATAGCGCAGTGCATGAATGCGCACATTATGCGCGTCGTGCCATTGCCATGCGGCATTAGCGTGACGTTGTAACTGCTCGTTCGTTGTCCAGACTGCTGTTCGTGGAGTAAGAAACTGAACACCATCAACCAGTCCGTCATATCCCTCGCGAAGGGATACAGGGAGTAGTGGAATAACGCCACAGGCGCAGTATGCTGCAAAAATCGATGACTTTGCGACGCAGATTGGGTCATACGGAGTAAAGCCATAGAGTGTACTTTGTAGCTTATCTATAAGATATTTTTCCGATAGAGTTCCGCATTGTTCAACTGCAATTCCAGGGATATCTGCTGGGAGCACAGTTCCAGGTCCAATATCTAAAATAGATTTAATGCCAAGCCTCCTAAGCATTGCCTGGCATCCACGCAACATCTGATAGGATCGCTTCCTTGATTCTTCAAGTCCGAAAACGATCATCTCCAAGTTTCTATTCGCGACCGGATTAAATGCAAGCACCTCTCCTATTGTAGAAAATACCGGCATTACGTGGATAGGCCGCGCAGGCATTCGAGCAGTATTGCGAATGATCCATTTTTCATATAGATGAATACTTGTTAAGAGTAAATTGCTTTGCTCAGCTATAGACCTCAAAACCTTTTTTTGACGACGAGAATTCCAGAATGCCTTTTTCCACGGCGTCAAGTTTTTATAGTACAACTCATGAAAGTATGTTGCGATTTGGAATCTTCCTGTTCCCTGCACCGTGCTTATAGCCCTAGCTAGACGAACTGGCGCACCGTCTTGAGAGTAGCCGTAACCGCTCAAATGAAGTAGCAGCGCAATTTTCGCGCTATGGGCTACGGAGAGACACGCATCTTTTATATCTTCTGTGCTGCAGTATATGGCCTTAAATTCAGAGTCGTATTTTTGGGTTGAGTTAAGCACGATAAACACTGTTTGAATTCCATGCGCTTGCTTTAATTGGTTTGCCAATAAAATTGCATGATCTGCTACGCCGCACTTGCCAGGGGTGAGTCGAGGAACAACTTGAATCAATAAACGATTTGTAAACAATACGTCTGCATTTTCCATAATGGCATAACTCCTCGAGCATAGGGGTATCGTATTTTTCATCTACGCGATAATATCGCAGTCCTTATCGATAGGATGCACGATAGGTTACCACAGTAGTTCCTATGCCTAGCATGGACGTAAGCGCCTGCATTGTTGCTGCTTTGCCGCCGCTACGTGGGACATAGAGAATATCCCCATCCTGCATTGCCACGTCCGCATTTTTTCCTTCGTTAATTTTTGTAATATCAACAACTCTCATCTCCTTTTTCCCATTTGCCTGCGTATGCACAAGTTGTGCATGCTTCAGCGATGATGCTGCGCGCTGCCCCTCGGCCAAGGCAATAGCCTTTTCAACTGTCATTTGGGTTCGCATATCCAACACATAGCCACCGGGATGATTTACATTGCCTACCACATAAATCATGCCTGCCTTTGGAACCATCACGGTGTCTCCTGGTAGTATCTGCACCTGAGGAACGACCGGAGATAAAACAGTCGGGTTATATTCCACGGTAAATGGGTGTCCAGGGTCGTCATGATGCCAGATAACTACGGAAGATGATGCTGCTGCCGTCACGCCTCCTGCCGTGGTCAAAATGTCATTCAACATACGGACACCGAGTGCAGGGTAAACACCTGGAGCTTTTACTTCGCCCGTCACAACGACACCTTGTGTTGCATACTCGGAAATAAAAACCGTTGCGTGAGCACTTTCGTGCCTTAGTACATCTGCGTCTATATATGATTTTTCAATAAGCCTCTGAACCTCATCTGCCGTTTTTCCTTGCACGCTCATTTGCCCGAGGAGTGGAACAGAAATATCCCCATTTTCGTTGACGCGATACCGCCCGGAAAGATCCGCGCTGTCATATACGGTCACGTCGATCATATCTCCAGATCCGATTCGTATGGCAGGTACCACGGGTGGCTGCGGAGCGCTTACCTGCTGTGCAGGCATGACTTTGATCGAATTCACGAGCAATACACTTACTACTACACAGTATGCCAACAAGTTATACATTGGATTCTCCATTGTCATCATTCTCATACCCATATGCTTTATCGGAATCTCCTTTTCCATAGCTATATCCGTAGCGGTAACCATACATGCCATAGCGATAGGTATAAAAATTTTCGAGGCGCATATCGACGTCGTTCACAACGACGCCCGTAATTTTGACATTCACGCGCCATAAGAGATCGCGCGCCCGTATGAGCGCGCGCCTTCTTGTAATTCCTGCTCGGGCGACCAATACAACAGCATCGGCCATCGCCGCAACGGCCTGCGTATCGGAAACAGCAAGGACGGGTGCTGTATCAATCACGATTCGATCGTATTCTTTCCTCCATAATTTCAACTGTTCCTGCATTCGTTTTGATGACAACATCTCAGCAGGATTGGGAGGCCTTGGCCCTGCAGGCAGCACATGCAATGTCAGCAGGTCATCCAGCGGGGCAGGAATACCAGAGTGTTCGTCGGCCTGCGATAGCAAGGTGGATAATCCAAAACTTGCATTCAGCATATTAAACACCCGCCCCAGACTGCCACGACGGAGGTCGGCATCAACTAACAGAACTTTTTCGCCGCGCTGGGCCAGAACTAGCGCACAGTTTACGGCTGTTGTTGTTTTGCCTTCCCCTGGAAAAGCACTTGTCAAAACGATCAACTGCGGAGGTTTATCGATTGACGAAAGCAACAAAGAACTGCGTAGCCCGCGGTATGCTTCTGTTGCCGCTGACTTCGGACTGCGTAGTGCCGTAAGCTCAAGTAAGTTAGAAGATGAAGAAGCTGGCACAGCCCCACTATCACGCCGGTGCTTTCCTGCGTCATCCGCAATGTGAGGAATTGTTGCCAATGAAGGCAATGCAGAAACAGATTCAACCTCTTCAGATGTCTGCAGACGGTCATCGATTGATTCAATGACAAAAGCGATGATACAGCCAATCAGCAAACCACCTAGCGCACCGAACAGAACAATTTCACCCTTGCGCGGGGCAACTGGAGACACGGGAACATGCGCTCGATCAATTACAGAAATATTGGCAGCCGACAATCCTGCCATCACTCCAGCCTCCTTCAGCCGCATCTGTAACGTGTCATACAGATCGCGGTTCAACTCTGCCTCATGCCGCAAAAGTGAGTATTGCGCCTCATCTTCATTGAGCTTGTAGGCGGCTTCTTCTTGCACTTCCAGGCGCTGGCGCAGAGATTGCTCCAAGGCTAGCGATCCCTGATATTCCTTCTGCACCTGTCGCTGCGCAATCTCGACCTCGCGATTGAAATTAGACTGTACTTTTTCAATCTGTATTTTTAGATCACGCATCCGTGGATAATTTTCTCCGTATTTCACGGCAAGCTGTGTGCGCTGCGTTTGCAAGTCGGTTAATTGATTACGCAGATTGGAAAGAGCGGGATTATCCCCCATCAGTGCAGTCATATCTGGAGGCATCTTGGAAAACTCTCGCAAGCGTGCTTCTTTCGTAATTCGATCAGCCTCGGCATTTTCCAGATCTGCGCTGATCTGCCCGAGAGTTTGCATGGTTAGATTTGAATTTTCATCTGCGCCTACGATATTGTGTTCTTTCTGATAATCTGCTAAGTGCTGCTGTGCATCTGATGCCTGCCTCTGTAGATCTTCCAACTGTTTTTCAAGCCATCCAGAAACGTGTATCGTTCGCTCGAATTTTGAGTGCAGATCGACGTCAGCGTATGTTTCGACAAGTTTGTTGGCAACGTCCGTAGCTAGTTGAGGATCGGTATTTCGGTAGCGGATTTCTATTACTTGCGTACCCTGCAGTTGCGCCACATTCAGACTTTTGCGAAGATATTTAATCATCGCCATATACAGGCGTGGCTGAATATCGCCATTTGCCGCATTCGTTGCGGACTTATTATTCGCTGCAAAAATACGGCTTTGAAGGTTCAGGGCTTGCGCTGTTTGAAACAGGACCGAATCGCTTTGCAGCACGTGCAACTCCGTTGCCAATTGAGTCGATTCAGCACCATCGCCATGCTCTTCATCAAGCAGATTCTGCAAACCTACGTTTGGCGCCTGATTTGGTTTGATTTCTATTCTTGATACGCTTTCATAAAGGGGCGGCGTTCGATAGGCATAAAACGCCGCGCCCGCAATCATAATCAAAGTCACCGTCAGAATTGTGTAGCGCTGTTTCAGCAAAGTGAGCCACACATCCATCAGCGACATCTTGCTGCCTTCTAAATGAATGGACGTCGGCTGTTCTAAGCCCTTGGGGCCTGGCTGAAACTCTGATTGTGCTTCGAGGGACATTTGCTCTCCTGATTTTTCCGTCTACTTCAACGATCAAGCTTTACTTTGTTCGTTCGCTTCTGTCACACGCATGTCTGCATTCTGGAAAATTATAGGAGGTTATATCTTTAGCTATAAATTGGATGCTGTCCGCGCGCATTTACATTTTTGGCACTCTCTAGATTTCACGCGCACCTGCGCTCTTCCACGGCATCCTCATTGTGGCTCAATGCACATCGGCTTCGGAGGCAATGAAAATGTTTCATTAATGGCCCTTGCCGCGCGGCTCATAGCATAGCGACGCAAAAAACTGGTGCGTGTTTTTTGCGCCATAGCCGCACGATCATCACGACTCATCTCAAGCCACCGTGTCAGCAAACGCCGCGTCCCCTCCAGTGTGTCGTCTTCCACCAAACCGACGCCATCTTCTTCAATTGCCGGATAAATGTTTACCTGCTTGCTGATAAGTACCGGCCGGCTCATCGCCAACGTCTCAACAACAGCGATGCCAAAATTTTCTTGATGGGAAGGAAGAACAAAGGCCTCGCAAGCGCGTAGCGCGCCCCATTTCACATCGCCGCTCAATAAGCCTGGCCAGTGCACGCGTTCCGCAACGCCGTGCGCTTCTGCGATTCGCTTGAGTTTTGTCTTCATGCCTGTTGGATCAGGACCCGCCACGACTAAATCCACATCAGGGGAGAGGCGGGCAATCTGCGCAAATGCCTCCACCAATAAATCGCATCCTTTCTTTTCATGGATGCGGGCCAGAAAAAGAAAGTATCGCCGACCACGTAGTCGCGGTTCAGATGCATAAAAATTCTCGATTTGTCGATTTGCGTCTGTTTCTGTACCCTCTGGATCAGTAATACCATAGGGAACAACAACGCCATTCCACCGATTCGGCGAAAAACTTTTTTGGGCTAATTTTCGTTCTTGCTCTGTTGTGAAAAATACGGCGAGCGCATCGCGCAAAATCGAATATTGACATGGCCAATACATTATCTTTTTGATGCGTTTGAGCGGATACTTTCGGTTAAACCATGGATCGAGCGCTCCGTGGACGAATATGCCATAGCGCCTTCCATGGCGCTGCGCAATGCGGCTCAGCGCAAGCCCTGGAAAGCTCCAAATTCCATTCATGACCAAGCCATCGAAACGATTCACATTCTCGTCCAGCCACCGCCACAACCGGAGAGAAAAAGCATACCGACCGAGATAAGACTGCCCGAGTGCATGCACCGGGCACGGCATATTTTTCAGATAAGCAGCGTCCGGGTTGTCCAGGCATACAACCTCGGTTCGATCTCCAATCTCCAGATATGCCTTGGCCAGTTGGCGCACGGCCTCAGGAGGACCGCCCCGGTCTGGAGACAAACTATCAACAATGTGAAGGATTAGCATAACTCGTGCTCACCATCGCGAACTTTTACTTGATAAATTTTTCGAAGGGAAGCTTGATAGAAATTTAAGCCCAGCTCCGCCGCAAGGTCTTTAAGCGCTTACACGATATTCCAAGTCATATCGAGATTCGACCGGCTCCAGATCCTCGCAACTGACTTCGACCGCAATACTGCGCATGATCAACTCCAACGTCAGCACCACGCGAAGACTGCCTTTATAGCGCACCACAACGCCTTCCATTCCAGCCAAAGCTCCGTACCGAATGCGCGCTCGCTCGCCTACCCCCAGAAACGGGTGCGGCTGTACAGCATGCTCCGCCAAGCCACCGCGAAGAGCGTCCACCGCAGTATCAGGCAGAGACAGCAACTCGCCACCGGTTCCGCACACAATCCGCACCACGCCGGGCAACTCCAACACCCGCACTCGCTCGTGGCGTTGAATATGTACAAAGATATATCCGGGAAACAGGGGTAACTCCAGGCTCACTCGCGATCCGTCTTTCCATCTTCGCGCCGACCGGTAAAGCGGCAGATAACATTCGATCGCACGCTGGTCGAAATACTTTGCCAGACATTTTTCCTGGCGTGACTGCGTATACACTGCAAACCATTGTGGTCCCCGGTTGAGTTCCAGATGGCCATTTTTTAGCATAGCTTCGCCGTCCTCACTTGGGTGGGATATTTTCAACAACTGAATTGCGAGCTTAAAAACCGCTTCCAGCAACCGATTGGTTGGCCGTGGCGCTCTGAAAGGGACTGCGAATCAATCGCCGGTGGCCTTCCCCGACGTCTATCGTTTAATTGCAAGCACTTTCATGCATCAAAATTAATTCAGTGGAACCGGCAGAAGAACAGCACATTCAATATAGCAGCACAAATCCATTTTTTGTATAGTGCACTAAGATTTAGCAATAAATTTTATAAACACCTAACAATCATTCCTCCCTGCCAAGGTCATCCTTGCAACAATTCGCAGGCAAAAGGGAAATGCTTCCTGCCGCGCGCAGAAAGCATTTCCCTCTTCTCTCCAAGTGGCCCTCAAATCCAGCCGATCAGCTTACAGGCTGCTTTTGAAAAACTCGAGCGACCGCTTCAGCCCCTCCCGCAGCGGAATCTTCGGCTCCCAGCCCAGCAAGCCCTTCGCCTTGGTTATATCCGGGCAGCGTCGCGTCGGGTCATCTTCGGGCAGCGACTCATACACCAGCTTGCTCGTGGAGCCAGTCACTTCCAGCACGGCCTGTGCGCACTCCAGAATCGTAAACTCGGCCGGATTGCCAATGTTGACAGGAAAATGCTCATCGCTGGCCGCCAGCCGCACGATGCCTTCAATCAGATCGTCGACATAGCAGAAGCTGCGCGTCTGGCTGCCGTCACCGTAGATCGTCAGAGGTTCGTTCCTGAGCGCCTGCATCATGAAGTTCGAGATCACGCGTCCATCGCTCGGATGCAACCGCGGACCATAGGTATTGAAGATGCGCACCAGGTGCGTATTCACCCCGTAGGTGCGGTGATAAGCCATGGTCAACGCCTCGCTGAAGCGCTTGGCCTCGTCATACACCGAGCGCGGCCCGACCGGATTCACATGGCCCCAGTAACTCTCAGCCTGCGGATGCTCGTCTGGGTCGCCATAGCACTCCGAAGTCGATGCCTGCAAAAATCCCGCCTCATACTTCTGCGCAATCCTGACTGCATTCTCCGTGCCAGCCGAGCCGACGCGCAAGGTCTCGATGGCCAGCCTCAGATACTCCGGCGGGCTGGCCGGCGATGCCATGTTATAGACAAAATCCACGTGTCCCGGGTCGAAAGGCTCGCAGATATCTCGCGCTTGCAGTTGAAACCGCGGCTCTGTGGCCAGGTGCGCAAGATTTTCGCGATTGCCGGTAGAAAAATTATCTGCACCTACAACAGAGTGCCCATCGCGCAACAGTCGATCGGTCAGATGCGAGCCTAAAAATCCGGCAGCGCCGGTTACTAAAATCCGCATTCTCAAAATTCTCCGTTCTCTCTATTTTGCGACAGGCCCCTGGATATCTATCCAAAAATCGAACAAGCGCAGTTCTCCAGTACACGTGCAGTGTTCAGTTGCGTGCAAGGGGTCTTTTTCTTCCACCCTGGCGATGAAGACCTGTCGCCAGAGACCCGGTTTTCTTGAGAAAAAAGACCCTCGACATCCTGCTTTCGCGCTACAGAAATTGGAGAAATTCCCTAAAGCACATTCGCCCGCGGCTTGCCCTGCAAACCTTGATAGGCTGTAGGCCGGCCCACGCTGACATAGGTAAACCCGGCATCAAGCATCTGCTTCGACTGATACAAATTCCGACCATCAGAATAATAACCGCGCCAGCATCGACCGCAGCCTCATAAGCAGAGGCCCGTACATCTTCTCGCTGGCAGGCAATACGGCCTGCATTCGCAGACTGGAACCCGCACGCACACGCACATCCACGCCCATAAAGATCGCGTCTGATTTATAAAAACAAAGATGGTGAAGAAGATACCTGGAACCGTACTTCATTCCCGCAATCGATCCGCTTCCGGCATGCGCTGCGCTCCATCGATTCCAACTGTTTAAAAAGATGCAGCCGTTTCTTTTTCAGATTATCTATGCCGGATTACAGGAAAGAAAAAGAAAACACCTTGCGGCCCATCCTACACTTTCTTGGACGGTTCTAAACTTGGTCTTCTTCCAAAATGGGCACGTTAGGAAAACTTCACGGAATCTACGCACGATTTTCTCCCTTCTTTCGGGCTTTTGCCCTCCCGCACGGCCTCTGGGCTACAATAAAGATCGGGTTATAGCATTTTCGGCTCCGCTCTGAAGCAGCAGATCGAGTGGTTGTTTTCACACGAAAGCCTCCACCTTGCCTACGCCAGCCACGAACAAGAGAATCGAAAACGCTCGATTACCGACACTTTTTCGCGCCCGCTACGCGCAACCTTAGCAAGGAGCTTCTACCCTTATGGCGATTCCCGCCACTCATCTCCGCCCTGGCATGATTATCAAGTTCAACGATGCCCTGCACCTGGTTTTCAAGGTCGAGCACCGCACGCCGGGCAATCTTCGTGCTTTTCTTCAGGCCAAACTCCGCAACCTCAAGTCCGGCGCCATGTTCGAGCACCGCTTCCGCTCGGTTGACTCCATCGACAAGGTGGTCGTCGACGAGGTGAACATGGAGTTCCTCTACAACGACGGCGAGGACTACTACTTCATGAACCCGGAGAACTTCGAGCAGACCGTACTCAAGGCCGATACCCTCGGCGACGCAGTCGAGTACCTGACGCCGAACCTCCAGATTCAGGTCAGCTACTACGACGACAACCCGGTCGGCGTCGAGCTGCCCGCCTCGGTCGAGCTGACCGTTATCGAGACCGAACCCGGCCTGAAGTCGGCCACCGCCTCGTCGGTCACCAAGCCGGCCAAGACCGAAACCGGCCTCATCGTCCAGGTTCCGCCCTTCATCAATGAAGGCGAAAAGATCAAGGTCGACACCAGCGAAGGCGCTTACCTCAGCCGCGCGTAGTTTTTTCCTTGTTCTGTTTCGCAGAAAAGCCACCGCACAGTGCGGTGGCTTTTCTGCATTTGTAGAACGGGCTACGCCAGTTCGGCGCGCAGCTTCTTTGCCGTGGCCACCATCGCCACCAGCGCGGCGCTTACCTCGGGCCAGCCACGCGTCTTCAGGCCGCAGTCGGGATTCACCCAGAGCTGCTCGGGCCGCAGAACCTCCAACGCACGTCGCAGCAGAGCCTCGATCTCCTCGTTCGACGGCACGCGCGGCGAGTGAATATCGTAGACGCCCGGCCCGATCTCGTTCGGATAACGCACCCGGCGGAAAGCGTCGAGCAACTCCATCCGCGAGCGTGAACACTCGATCGAGATTACGTCGGCATCCATGCGCGCAATCGCCTCGATGATGTCGTTGAACTCCGAGTAGCACATGTGCGTGTGGATCTGCGTGCGGTCGGCGACGCCCGATGAAGCCAGCCGGAAGGCATCGACGCTCCACTGCAAGTATGCTGGCCAGTCGGCGCGACGCAAAGGCAGCCCCTCGCGAATCGCCGGCTCGTCGATCTGAATCACGCCAATCCCCGCCGCTTCCAGATCGACCACCTCGTCGCGAATTGCCAGCGCAATCTGCCGACAGGTCTCACGGCGCGGCTGATCGTCGCGCACAAACGACCACTGCAGAATCGTCACCGGCCCGGTCAACATGCCCTTGACGGGCTTCTTCGTCAGCGACTGCGCGTACTTCGACCAGCGCACGGTCATCGCTTCGGGCCGCACCACATCGCCGAAGATGATCGGCGGCTTCACGCAGCGCGAACCGTAGCTCTGCACCCAGCCATTCTTGCTGAAGACAAAACCATCGAGCTTTTCGCCGAAGAACTCGACCATGTCGTTGCGCTCGAACTCGCCATGCACCAGCACGTCGATGCCGGTCTCCTCCTGGAAGCGGATGCAGCGCGCGGTCTCTTCTTCGAGAAAGCGGTCGTAGGTCGCCGCGTCGATCTTGCCCTTGCGGAACTCGGCGCGCATCCGGCGCACCTCGACGGTTTGCGGGTAGGAGCCGATGGTCGTGGTCGGCAACAGCGGCAGCGCCAGTGCTTTCTGTTGCTCCAGCCGCCGCTCGGCGTGCACGCTCTTGCGGCTCAGCATCGGCGCATCCACCGCCGCCAGCCTTTCCGCCACTTCGGCGCGATGAATCCGCGGCGAACTCTTGCGGTCGGCAATCGCGGCGGCATTCTCCGCCAGTTCCTTTTCCACCACCGCGCGGTTCCCGGTCGCCTTGGACAGAATCACGATCTCGTCGAGCTTCTGCCTGGCGAAGGCCATCCATGAGCGCACCTCAGCGTCAAGCTTCGTCTCCTCGGCCAAATCGAAGGGCGAATGCAGCAGCGAGCAGGAAGGCGCAATTTCCACGCGCTCGGCACCCAGCGCGCGCACGGCGGCCTCGGCCTGGACCAGCGCCTGCGCCAGATCCGCGCGCCACACGTTGCGGCCGTCGATCAGTCCCAGCGAGAGCGTGCGGCCCGCGGGCAGCTTTTCGAGCACCGCATCCAACTGCTCGGGGGCGCGCACCAGATCAATGTGCAACCCGGCCGTGCCCAGCGAAATTGCCAAATCGAGATTCGCGCCCAGCGCGCCGAAGTAAGTGGTCAACATCAGCTTAGGCAACGCCGACTCCGCCGCCAACTCCACGGAGGCCTCGCGATACATCGCCGCAGCCTCTGCGTCGAGGTCCAGGCACAGGCAGGGCTCGTCGATCTGCACCCACTTGGCCCCCTTGGTCGCCAGCTTCCACAACAGTTCTTTATAGAGAGGAAGAATCTGCTTGAGCACGATCGCGCGCGTCACGCTGGAGTTGGTCGGCTTGCCCAGCAGCACGAAGCTGACCGGCCCGAGCAGCACCGGGCGCGTCTCAATCCCCAGCACCCTAGCCTCTTCGTACTCGTCGATCACCTTGGTGGAGCGCAAATAGTATTGATGCCCGGCCTCGAACTCCGGCACCACGTAGTGATAGTTGGTGTCGAACCACTTGGTCATCTCCATCGCCGGCACATCTTTCGCGCCGCGCGCCATGGCGAAATAAGTGGCAAGGCTCACCGGGTTTTCCGCGCCTCGGTAGCGGCTCGGCACCGCGCCCAGCGTCACCGCCATGTCCAGCACCTGGTCGTAGAAGGAAAAATCATTCGAGGGCGGCACCGCGATGCCCGCCTCCACCTGCAGTTGCCAATGCCTCTCGCGCAACTGCTTTGCCGTCTGCAACAGCGCCGCCTCGTCGGAGTTGCCGTTCCAATAGCTCTCCAGCGCAAACTTCAACTCGCGCTGCCTGCCCATGCGGGGAAATCCCAGATTGCTCGCCTTCGCCAAACTCATTCTTTTCTCCTCGAAATCGGTCAGGCGCACGCGCCCAAGGGCCTGACGAAGACACAACTCTCCCCTTCGCCCGAACAGACGTCTCCCTGGAAATTCCTCAGGCCCGGCGAAAAAGGACAAAAAACTCCCGCCAGCTCCGTCGGTTTCCCTCAAGTCAAGTCAAAAAATGCAGCGGTGCGTAAAGCCCGCAACACCCGTTCTTCCCCTCGGAAGCGTGTGCATGTCATGCCGGTTCTTCGGCATGCTTCGCGGCAGGTCTTCGGACTTGCAGGCTGCCTACTGGCTCCAGCTTCCCAGTTCATGGCTGAACCAGTGCTCGATCGGAGCGTTCGTTCCTGCTTACCGCTGCGGGGCAGTTCCGGATTTTCACCGGATTCCCTATTAAGCCCGACCC
>Ga0255352_1000552_pt1 | contig 20917 bp, 19 predicted proteins | sample HBST0metaG_FD_189939 | JGI IMG/M metagenome (GOLD analysis project Ga0255352, IMG submission 189939) | Peat soil microbial communities from Stordalen Mire, Sweden - H.B.S.T0 | ecosystem: Environmental > Terrestrial > Soil > Wetlands > Peat | place: Sweden: Norrbotten County, Stordalen Mire...
AACCAGATCGAATCGCAGCTGATCATGCGCCACTATGACGGCTTTTCCCCGCGCTCCGGTCGCATTCGCGGAAGGAAAACCTGGTAATGACTTCATCTGAAGTTGCTGTCGAGGAAGGCCGGGAAGCGGGTCGCAAGACCGTTCCCGGCCCGATTCTTTTGTTGGGCGCGCCGGGCGTGGGCAAAGGCACCCAGGCCAAGGAACTGGTGAAGCTGTGGGGAATTCCACAGATCTCCACCGGCGACCTGTTGCGCGCCAATGTCTCCCAGGGAACCGAACTGGGCAAAGTCGCCAAGGAAATCATGGGACGAGGCGAGCTGGTTCCCGATTCCCTGGTCAACGAGATGGTAGCGGTTCGCTTGCAGCAGCCCGACATCGCCAACGGTTATATCCTGGACGGCTTTCCCCGGACCCTGACGCAAGCCGGTTGGCTGGATGGACGTCTGGCGGCGCAGGGCGGGCACCTTCCTGTGGTTGCTGTCAGCATCCAGGTGGACTATAATCAGTTATTGCGCCGCATCACCGGGCGCAGGAATTGTCCTGTCTGCCAGCGCATTTATAACATCTACTCGCATCCTCCCCTGAAAGAAGGCATTTGCGATGCAGATGGAGCGGCGCTGGTCCAGCGAGCCGACGATACGGAGCAGGTCTTCAAGGAGCGCATGCGCTCTTATGAGGCAATGACCGCACCGGTTGTCGAGCATTACCGGACCTTGGGACGATTTATGGAAGTGGCTGGAGACGGGCCGATCGCGGAAATCGCGGCCGGCATTGTTACCGCCGTCGAGCGGTTGCGGAAGTAGCGCAGCCGAACGGCGGGTTTGTGTGTGAGTAGCGAGTGGTCAGTCGTCAGTTCTCTGATGTTCGATGAGACTTTCGAGAGTTGATGGCTGACATCCGATCACTGAAAGCTGGTCTAAAGAGTGGCTGTTGTACTGAAGTCGTCTCAGGAAATCGAAAAGATGCGCCACGCGGGTCGGGTGACCCACGATGTGCTCCAGGTGTTGCGCGCCCATGTAAAGCCGGGCATTACAACCCTGGATCTTGACAAGTTGGCTGAGGAAGAACTGGCCAAGGTTGGCGCCAAGGCGGCCTTCAAGGGCTATGGCGGTTTTCCGGCCGTGCTATGCGCCTCGATCAACAGCGAGGTGGTTCACGGTATTCCTTCCGCCAAGCGGGTTCTCAAGGAAGGGGATATCGTTTCCCTCGACTTTGGGGCGTTTGTGGAAGGCTTCTGCGGCGATTCCGCCATCACCGTGATCGTAGGCGACAAGGTCGATCCGGAGACGGCGCGCCTGGTCAAAGTGACCGAGGCGTCGTTGCACGAGGCCATCAAGGTCGTCCGCCCGGGAGCCACCCTGGGCGATGTGGGTTCTGCGGTGCAGAAAGTGGTCGAGGCGGAGGGGTTCTCCGTGGTTCGGGATTTTGTGGGCCATGGTATCGGCGTCCACATGCACGAAGATCCTCAAGTGCCGAACTTTGGTCAGGCTGGCCGGGGCATGAAACTGCGCACCGGCATGGTCATTGCCATCGAACCCATGGTGAATGCGGGCAAGCCGGACGTGCTGGTGCTGGGCGACGGCTGGACAACGGTCACCAAGGATGGAAGCATGAGTGCTCATTTTGAGCACACGGTGGCGGTGACTGCCACCGGCGCGAGAGTTCTAACCGAGTAGCACACTCGGTCCAACAGGCCGGTGACGCTTTTGGGCGTGCTGGCGGAAGCGGGACACAGTTTGTCGAAGGAAGACGCGATTGAGGTAATGGCGGTGGTCACTGAGACCCTGCCCAATGCCATGTTCAAGGTCAAGCTCGAGAATAATCACGAGGTGCTGACCCATGTTTCCGGAAGGATGCGCAAGAACTTCATTCGCATTCTGCCCGGCGACCGCGTGGCCGTGGAGCTGAGCCCCTACGACCTGAACCGCGGACGGATCGTGTACCGCTACAAGTAGCCTTTGGCTTCCAGCTGGTTGGTTGGAAGTTGAAAGAGTATGTAATCGCAAGAATGAGGCTGGAGGCTAGAAGCTTAAAGCTGGCAGCTGGCAACTTTCGGGAAGGGCAGCAACAGATGAAAGTCCGTGCATCGGTAAAAAAGATTTGCGTCAAGTGCAAGGTCATCACCCGCCATGGAGTGGTCCGTGTGATCTGCGAGAACGCAAAGCACAAGCAACGCCAGGGCTAGTTCGTCCCTGACACAAGCGGAACCCTCCGCGTCGGTGAACGGTTCACCGACCCTTGGAAAAGGGGCTAGTTAGCCTGAGTCAAGGCTTGCGAGGAACCCCAGAGGCGATTCGCTCCACCCGTGCGAGCCGGTTAAGGCCGGAGGCACACAACACAGAAGCGGCAAAGGAATCAGAATGGCACGTATTGCTGGCGTCGATCTGCCCCGCAACAAGCAGGCACGGATCGCGCTCACATACATCTTCGGCATCGGAGATCCCCGTGCGCGCAAGATCCTGGAGAAGGCCGAAGTTGACGGCTTCAAGAAGATCCAGGACTTGGGCGAGGACGAGGTGAACCGCATCCGCCAGGTGATCGAGGACGAGGGAAATGTGGAGGGCGACCTGCGCAAGGACGTCCAGATGCACATCAAGCGCCTCATCGATATCCAGAGCTACCGCGGAACGCGTCACCGGCGTGGTTTGCCCGTGAACGGTCAGCGCACCCACACCAACGCACGCACCCGCAAGGGCCCCCGTAAGGGCACGGTGGCGAGCAAGAAGAAAGCGACGGCGAAAACCTAATGGCGAAACCAGAGCAAAAAGCCGGCGCCGGCAAGGCAGGCAAGAACAAGAAGTTCAAGAAGCGTGAACGCAAGAATGTGCCGTTTGGCATTGCCCACATTCAGGCCACGTTCAACAACACCATTGTCACCATCACCGACCAGGTGGGCAACACGCTGAGCTGGAAGAGTTCGGGTTCGCTGGGTTTCCGCGGCTCGCGCAAGGGCACTCCCTTCGCGGCGCAGCAGGCAGCCTCGAACGCTGCCAGCATGGCGCGCGACCACGGTTTGCGTGCGGTCGATGTGCGCGTCTCCGGTCCGGGTTCGGGCCGCGAGTCCGCTATTCGCGCCCTGGCCGCAGCCGGCGTTGAAGTCCGCTCCATCCGCGACGTCACCCCGGTGCCCCACAATGGTTGCCGTCCGCCCAAACGGCGGAGAGTCTAAGAAACAGCTACCAGCTTCTAGCCTCTAGCTTCTAGCTTGTTCGCAGGGATTGGAAAGTCTCCGCCTCGACAAGCAAATAAGCTAGCAGCTAGAAGCTAGCGGCTAGAAGCTAAATCGGGCCGGGATGAAATCTCCTCCGCGAGATGTAAACCGGCCGTCATCCGAAGTCAGGAGAAAGAATGGCACGTTATACCGGACCAGTATGCCGCCTCTGCCGTCGTGAGGCTACAAAGCTTTTCTTGAAGGGCGCCAAGTGCGCCAGTGACCGTTGCCCCCTGGAGAAGCGTAATTTTCCTCCCGGCATGCACGGCAAGGACCGCAGGGCCAAGATTGTGGGCTACGGCCTGCAGTTGCACGAGAAGCAGAAGGCGAAGCGCATCTATTTCACCCTGGAAAGCCAGTTCCGCGAGTACTACGAGAAGGCCAATCGCGCCGCCGGCGTCACCGGCGACCTGCTCATACAGCAGTTGGAGCGCCGCCTGGACAACGTGGTCTACCGCCTCGGCTTCGCCATCTCGCGCCGCCAGGCCCGCCAGGTTGTTCGTCACGACCATATCGAGGTGAACGGCCGCAAGGTCAACATCCCTTCCTATGAAGTGAAGATCGGCGACGAAATCGCCATCCGCACCCCCGCCAAGAAGTTCGTGATCGTGGAGCAGGCTGTGCAGTACGCCGCGGCCAATCCCATCCCGGCATGGCTTGAAGTCAACTTTGAAAACCTTTCGGGCCGTGTGCTCTCGCTCCCGCAGCGCAAGGACGTCGCCCTGCCGGTCAACGAGCAGCTCATCGTCGAACTGTACTCGAAGTAAGAAGTAAACTAGCTGCTAGCTTCTAGCCACTAGCTTCTAGCTCAGCTTCTCAGGACGCAATGACCTTGCTTCTTGTAGGAACTGAGCTGGAAGCTGAAAGCTAGAAGCTGGAAGCTGTATTTCAAACGAAGGAGAACTTGCGCGGCCGCCGCAAAATGCATCGCGACGTACATGCCGCGCGGGAAACGTGAGATTTATATGCTTTGGAGAGGATTTCAAAAGCCGAAGCGCCTGGCAGTCGATGCCGAGACGCTGACCAACACATTCGGCAAGTTCAGCGCTCAGCCCTTTGAGCGCGGATTTGGCACCACTATCGGCAACGCCCTGCGCCGCACCCTGCTCAGCTCCATCGAGGGCGCCGCAGTTACCGCGGTTCGCATTGAAGGCGTTCTGCACGAGTTCCAGTCGATGACCGGCGTGGTGGAAGACGCCACGGACATCATCCTGAACCTCAAGCAGGTTCCCTTCAAGCTCAACGGCGAAGGCCCCAAGGCGCTCTATCTGCGCGCCGACCAGCCTGGCGTGGTCACCTCCGGCATGATCGAAGCCGACGGCGACGTCGAAATCCTGGACAAGAGCATCTATATCGCCACCGTTTCCGAAGGCGGCAAGCTGGACATGGAAATGCGCCTCAAGCGCGGCCGTGGCTATATCTCCGCCGACAAGAACTTCGACGCCGATCTGGGCATTGGCTTCATTCCCGTGGATTCGGTTCACTCGCCCGTGCGTCGCGTCAACTACATCGTTGAAGCCGCCCGTCTGGGCCAGATCACCGACTACGACAAGCTGACCCTGGAAGTGTGGACCAACGGCGCTGTGCTGCCTGCTGACGCCGTCGGCCTGGCCGCCAAGCTGCTCAAGGACCACATGAACATCTTCATCAACTTCGAAGAAGAGATTGAGGCCGAAGCGCGCGGCGAAGAAGGCCGTACCCTGCTGCGCAACGACAACCTTAACCGTTCGGTCGAAGAGCTGGAGCTGTCGGTCCGCAGCTACAACTGCCTGAAGAACGCCAACATCCAGACCATCGGCGAACTGGTGCAGAAGACCGAAGCCGAAATGCTCAAGACCAAGAACTTCGGCCGCAAGAGCTTGAACGAAATCAAGGAAATTCTCGCTCAGATGGGCCTCTCGCTGGGCATGAAGATCGACGAGAACGGCAACGCAGTCCCCGGACCCACCAGCATCGCGCCCGCCGCCGCACTGGCCGCCAGCTATGGCCACTACGACGACGAGGACGAGCCCCTGGATTCCGTCGATCTCCAGTTGCCTACCGAGACTGAAAACTTTTAATAGTGAACAGTAGACAGTGAACAGTGACCCCCGGCCGCTGTTCACTGACCACTGACCACTGACTACTGATTCGAAAGAGAGCTTCACCATGCGCCATCGCAAAGCAGGAACCAAGCTCGGACGTAACACCAGCCACCGCCGCGCCCTGTTGCGCAACCTGGTCACGTCCGTCCTCGTGGAAGACCGCGTCGAGACTACCGTGGCCAAGGCCAAGGCGGTTCGTCCGCACGTCGAAAAAATGATCACGCTGGGCAAGAAGGGCGATCTTCACTCGCGCCGCCAGGCCCTCAGCTTTCTCATGACCGACAAGGCCGTTACGCGGCTCTTTGAAGTCGTGGCGCCGCGCTACGGCGATCGCCAGGGCGGTTACCTGCGCATCGTCCGCACCGGCTTCCAGAAGGGCGACGGAGCCGAAAAGGCCTTCATCGAACTGCTGGGCGCCGAAAAGCAGCTCGATGCCAAACGCCAGAAGCGCGACGATCTCAAGGCCAAGAAGAGGGCCGAGCTCGAAAAGCAGATGGAAGAAAGCAAAACCGACGAAGAGAAGAAGGAAAAGGGCGGCGAAGAGGCCGCGTAAAGCGGTTCCTCTTTGACGTTCCCCTTCTCTCGGAAGGCCACACGGGCGCATCCCCTCGCGGGATGCGCTCGTGTTTGTTTTGTTGGACTCCTTGGGACAGTAAGTCCGGCCCCAAACAGGGTCGCCTGCCTCACCCCTCGGCTGTCATCCTGACGCGCAGCGGAAGGATCTGCAGTTGCATTTCAGACGTCCATTCGATCCAGCGCTCTCCAGCAATCAGCAGGCGCACAGTCGTACCAGTCATGGCCCAGGTCCCGCGCAGGATCGCTACAGTATTTTCGATTCTGCTCTTTACTGAAACCGGAAAGCTGAGTGGCTTTTTCCTGACCGGGGCCCCCGCGGACGGGTCTTGGTCCGTGGGGTGGAAGTAAAAGCCACCTTGTATGCCGATGTAATGTCAATAAGTGAATCGAAAATGCTCTAGGCGGCGTAACTCAGTATCGAGTGGTCGCATTCTATTGCATCGCGGGTAGGCATTGATTCTATTCAGCAGCCCAAACTCTATTCGACCCTGGCCAGCCGCTTGGGCCTGAGACAACGCATGAAGATGTAAACCACAAACTGCAGCACCATCGCGCCGCAGCAATCCAGCAGCACATCCCAGGGCGTTCCTGTCCGATTGGGCAAAAAGGTCTGGTGGAACTCATCTGCGCTGGCCACCATCGCGGTTCCCAGCACCGCGAGCGTTGCGTCCGTCAGGAAGTAAGAATGGGGCATGGTCATCCACCACGCGCGCAGCCAAAGCAATCCGATCATCCCGTAGCCGAGGAAGTGGCCGCTCTTTCGGATGAGCATATGAAGGATCTCCCACGTGGCGTCGCCCACGTGCCCGAAGAGGTGCTCAAAGAGCCACCTCAACGGGCCGCTGGTGTGGTTAGATCCGAAGATCTCCGTCGATTCCAGCATGATCACGCAGATTCCGACCACCACCGGCAACCACGCACTCAGCCAGTAAAGAGCGCTGCGGCGGTTACTCTGCATGATAGTTGGGCGCCTCGCGGGTAATGATCACGTCGTGGACGTGGCTCTCGCGCAGGCCTGCGCCGGAGATGCGCACAAAGCGCGCCTTCTCCTGCAATTCCTGGATCGTGCCGCAGCCCAGATAACCCATTCCGGAACGCAATCCTCCAACCAGTTGAAAGACCATCGCCTCCAGCGGTCCGCGATAGGGCACGCGCCCCTCGATTCCCTCGGGAACGAACTTCCCGAGCCGGTTCTGGTTGGTGCGCTCGCGTTGCACCACGCCCTCCCCGCCCGCCTCGGCGCCGGCCAGGTCGGTCGCGCTCTGAAAGTAGCGTTCGCCCGATCCCTGGCTCATGGCCGACAGTGAACCCATGCCGCGATAGCTCTTGAAGCTGCGTCCTTGATACAGAATGGTCTCGCCCGGGCTCTCATCCACGCCGGCAAACAGGGAGCCGATCATCACCGTACTGGCGCCCGCCGCAATGGCCTTGGTAATCTCGCCGGAGTACTTGATGCCGCCGTCGGCAATCACCGGAACGCCACGCTCGCGGGCCGCCCGCCAGGCTTCGGAGATGGCCGTCACTTGCGGCATTCCCGCCCCGGTCACCATGCGCGTGGTGCAGATCGAGCCTGGTCCAATGCCCACCTTGATGGCGTCCGCACCGGCGTCAATCAGAGCTAGTGCGCCTTCGTAGGTGGCCACGTTCCCGGCCAGCAGCCCTACGCGCGGAAATCTCTTCTTGACCTCGCGCACGGCTTCCAGCACGCGCGACGAGTGCCCGTGGGCCGAGTCAATGGCCAGCACGTCTGCGCGGGCATTCACCAGCTCCGCGGCGCGCTCCAGATAGTCGCCCGTAGCTCCGATCGCTCCACCCACGCGCAGCCGGCCCTGATCGTCCTTGCTGGCGTTGGGATACTTCAGCTTCTTCTGGATGTCCTTGACCGTGATCAGGCCCTTCAGGTTGTACTGATCGTCCACCACCAGCAGCTTCTCGATGCGGTGCTTGTGCAGGATCAGTTCGGCCTCTTCCAGAGTGGTGCCCTCGGGGACGGTGATCAGGTTTTCCTTGGTCATCACGTCGCCGATGGGAATGTCGGTGCGGGTCTCGAAGCGCAGGTCGCGGTTGGTCAGGATTCCCACCAGCCTTTTGCCGCGCGTCACCGGCACGCCGGAAATCTTGTACCGCCGCATCACCTCCAGCGCGTCACCGATCATCTGATCCGGGCCGATCGTCACCGGGTCCACGATCATGCCGCTCTCCGAGCGCTTGACCTTGTCGATTTCGCCGGCCTGCTCCTCAACGGAAAGATTGCGGTGCACAATGCCGATGCCGCCCATTTGCGCCATGGCGATGGCCATGCGCGATTCGGTCACCGAGTCCATGGCCGAGGAGAGCAGCGGCGTGTTCAGCGTAATCTCGCGGGTAAGTTGGGTCTGTGTGTTCACCTGAACAGGGACCACATCGCTGTAGGCGGGCACCAGCAGCACATCGTCAAAAGTAAGAGCTTCGGGAAGATTTTTGATTAGCATATGTTCGGATGCGCCTGGCAGGCCGGGAATTCCACTCCCCAACGCGGCAGGCGCTTCCATCTATTGTACCGGAGGCCGCGGGGGCGCGCCGGAGAGTGCGGCAGCCCAATGCGCGGCTTGGCGCGAAACCAGCGACGACGGCAAACCGCACCCGAATGGATGCAACCCTGCTACACCCCCACCGGAAACGGCTTCGGACTCGACTCCTTCGGATCCACGCCGGTGCGCCAGCGCTCGAAGCGCCCTTGCAGAAGGCTCATCAGCCCTGTGTACCAGTACCCCACCACAAACAGAATCAGGAACGGTGCGGTGAAGTAATTGTGGTTTGAGAAAGTATAGATAATGGCCGCCATGAACCAGCAGCCAAGGAGCAGCTCGATCCATGGCACCAGCATCAGCCGCTTGCGGTACTTGGCGGCCTGGGACTTCTCGCCCTTCTTGGCCACGCGGTACTTGGGCGTGCGCACAAACGCGCTCTTGATGCCGAACAGAGCCTCCATCACCGCCTTGGTGTTGGTCACCGTCAGCCCGATGCCCAAGGCCATCAGCAGCGGCAGGTACCAGAGCGTCCTGATCCAGTTCTTGGGAAACAGAACCCGCTGGCTCACCACGTAAAACACCGCGATCGACAAGGTGGAGGCTGTGAACAGCGGAAAGTCGATCAGCAGCATCTGGAACCATCCCTGGTAAAACCGCACGATCATCGATGGAACCAGCAGCGCCGTCATGATAATCATCAGCGGGTAGCTCAGGTTGGCGGTCAGGTGCTGCACGGATTCCCACTTGTTGCGCCGGCTGGCTTTTGACTTGAACACCAGCGGCAAAATCTTGATAGAGGTCTGGATCAGCCCCTTGGCCCAGCGCGCCTGCTGCGTCTTGAAGGCCGTCATCTCGATCGGCAGCTCGGACGGGCACTCCACCTCCGGCAGGTATTTGAATTTCCACCCTGCCATCTGCGAGCGGTAGCTCAGGTCGGTGTCCTCGGTCAGGGTGTCGTGCTGCCAGCCGCCGCCGTCCACAATCGCCTTCACCCGCCACATTCCGGCCGTGCCGTTGAAGTTGAAGTACTCGCCCGAACGGCACCGTGCGCCCTGCTCCAGCACAAAGTGGGCGTCCAGCAGGATGGCCTCGATCTGGGTCAACAAGCTGTAGTCGCGGTTCAGGTGCGTCCAGCGCGTCTGCACCATGCCGATCTCCGGCTGCGCAAAGTGGTGGATCACCTTCATCAGCCAGTCCTTCGGCGGCACAAAGTCGGCGTCGAAAATGGCCACAAACTCGCCCTTGGCCACCTTCAGCCCCGCATCCAGCGCCCCGGCCTTGTAGCCCATGCGGTTGGTGCGGTGGATATACACAATCGGATGGCCCAGCGCCGCGTAGCGCGCCACAATCCCAGCCGCCACCGCCTGCGTCTCGTCGGTCGAGTCGTCCAGCACCTGGATCTCCAGCTTCTCGCTCGGGTACTCCATCCCGCACACCGCTTCGATCAGCCTGTCGATCACAAACTGCTCGTTGAAGATGGGCAGTTGCACCGTCACGCGCGGCAGCTCGTCGAAGTACCGCTGTGGATTGGGCTCATAGTTCTTGCGGTTCTTGTAGTACCGGTAGACCATCGTGTAGCGGTGAACGCCGTAGACCGATAGCCCGATCATCACCGCGAAGTAGGGAAGCAGCAGCGCCAGGTCAAACCAGTTCCAGTGGTAAAGCCCCTTGAAGGTTTGATCGGTGTTCTGCATGGCCTTCAAGTAGTGGCGCAGGCCGTTCTGGGAGCTGAACAGCAGGAAGGTTGCTGCCTGATGTTGCAGCCCGGCAAACAGACTGGCGGGAGATTTCAAACTGGCGAAAAGCGCGGCGAACAGGGCAAGCCTCCATGGTCCGGATACCCGTCCATTGTATGCGATTCAACGCTCTGCGCGAGGCGGGAAACCATCGGCCCGGCACAGGCCGGGCAGGGCAAGCTGTCCTGCGTACCTCCCCGGTCGCAAAGGCGTGAGCCGTTCACCCACCTTATCGGTTAGAATCCTTCCGTGTGAGATTGGTAGGCATAGGTTGCCTCGCCTTGCGCTGCGCAAAGAAGAGGAAAAGGTTTTTCCAATGAGCGAGATGCCCCTTTTCGAAGAACGTCCGGTGCGCCGGGTTTTTCACAATGAGGAGTGGTGGTTTGTTCTCACTGACATTGTCAGTGCGCTGACTGACTCGCCCGCTCCCTCCGATTACCTGAAGAAGCTGCGCCGCCGCGACCCCTCTCTCGCCGAGGCCTTCAAAGGGGGGGGACAATTTGCCCCCCCCCTTGCGCTTCCGTTTGAAACGGCGGCGGGATGGAACAACAGGTAGCGCGAGAACGATTCTTCCAGACTTTATTCTTCCTCTCCACCCTGCTCTCTTGTCCATTCAACAAGTTTTTGTTGCAGTTCTTCTTTGCTTGGCAGGTAGAGCTGGTATTCGCGGGCGTGAATGTTGGCGTCTTTGGGAAGGGTAATCTCGACCAGAGCGGAGTTCTTTTTCTTGCAGAGCACGATGCCGATGGTGTGGTTCTCCGCCTCCGTTCTGACGTGGCGGTCAAAGTAGTTGACATACATCTGCATCTGGCCAAGGTCCTGATGCGAGAGCTTGCCAATCTTGAGGTCGATGAGTACGTAGGCACGCAGCAGCCGGTTATAAAACACGAGATCGACGAAGAAATGTTCTTCGTCGAAGGTGAACCGCTTCTGCCGGGACTCAAAGAGAAAGCCCTTCCCCAATTCAAGCAGAAACTTTTCAATGTGGGTAACGATGGCCGATTCCAGATCGGACTCGGAGTAGCTGGCCTTTCCCTCAAGCCCGAGAAACTCCAGCACGTAGGGGTCTTTGAGCAGGTCTTGCGGCTTGGCCACATGCTGACCCTGCCGCGCCAGGTCACGTATTGCCTGCTTGTCGCGGCTCAGGGCCAGCCGCTCATAGAGACCGGCATCGAATTGGCGCCGGAGTTCGCGCAGAGTCCAACCTTGCTGGGCAGCCTCAATCTCGTAGAAGGCGCGCTCCTCCGGCTTGAGCCCGATCAGGAAGACGTAGTGTGACCAACTCAAAATAAATGGCTTGTACGTCGTCTCTACCGAAGTCTGCAATTCACCAGACAATGTCTGGTGAATTGGGGCAGACAGTGTCTGGGCAATCGAAAAGGCCGGGAATTCGCCAGACACCGTCTGGCGAATTGGCGCAATGCGTCCAGGATAAGCCAAGTAGAACTGGCGCATATACCTGAGATTACTAACCGAAAAGCCGTTGCCAAACTCGCCGGCAAGCCGCGCAGCCAACTCATTCAGAAGCTCCCTGCCATACTGTGCACGGTCCGCGCCTTGCTGTTCCTGCTCGACGATGCGCCGGCCAATCTCATAGTTTGTGTAGACCTGCAGCAAGTCCACGCCCCGTGCGGCGTTCTGGCGAGCCGACAATACCAGGCTGCGAATGCCGTCATAAAGCGGATTGGAATCCTGGCGCTTACTCATAGCAACCCCCGAATGCCCTGCAAGATTTCGGCGCTCCCGGCATCGAGCGTGGATTTCTTGCGGTTGGCGAACTACGCATAGGATACCCCGGCGAGAAGATCGGAGAGGGCGGGTGGCCCACTCTTTCCCCGCCACCGAAATGGGTGCCCCATCCTTTCCGCGTCGTTTGCGGAAAGGGTGGGAGACCACGAACCTTGATCCGTTCGTTGCCGGGTCTCCCACCAACCTCGCCCTCGCGCTTTTCTCTGGCGCGGACCGGCCGAAGTCAGCCAGCCGCACCGCAGGTGCTTGCAGATCATTCAACGCATCGCGCACAACGGAAGGTAAGTGAGCCCATCCCGGTCTCCGGCCAGGAAATCGGGAGGTCCGAATGCTGCCCCAAGACAGACGCAGGTCCTTTAACTCTCTTGGGAGCAAAAAACATTCCCAAAAGAGTCAAAGGACCTGCTTGTTTCAGAACCCAGCTGCTAGAAGCTGAAGTGAACCGCCAACTGTGCGCTGCGCGGACCGCCGCCGCCCAGGTACGGGTTGCCGCTGCCCACATCCGGCGTCGCCGTGGTGCCCAGGAATTGCGCTCCGCTGGTGCTTGGGTCGGAGCCCGCCACCAGGCGGTTTCCCTCGGTGTGGCTGTTCCCAAAGACGTCGATGCCAAATCCCGGCAACAGCGGGTTGCTGAAGTTCGGGTGGTTCAGGATGTTGAAGAAATCGCAGCGCAGTTCCATGGTCATGGTTTCTGTCAGGTGGGAGGTCTTGGTCAGCGAGAAATCGAAATTCGTGTAATTTGGAGAATTGAAGGCGTTGCGGCCCTCGCTGCCCGGGTGTCCGTTGGTGCAGTTCCCGGTGCTGTCGATGGTGCATGGCGCGGCGAATGCGGCCAGGTTCAGCAGGTTGGTTCCGCGGGTGCCGGCGTGCGGATCGCCAATGATGTCGGGCCGTCCAAAGTACTCGCCGCTGCCGTTGTAATCGCCTTCAAACAGGTAACTGACCGTGTACGGCTGGCCGGTTGCAAAGTTGAACATGCCGTCGAGCGCCCAGCCGTTGGCGATCCATTTCGCCTGCTGGGACTTGGGAAAATTGTAAGTCCAGTACCACTGCAGGCGCTGCCGCACGTCGAAGTTGGAGCTGGCGTGATCGGCGCGGGGATTGAAGCTGTTGTCGGGCTGCGAGGCGTTGGGGACGAAGTCCAGTCCGTCGCTTGCATTGTCAATCGAATGCGCCCAGGTGAAGTTCAACGTGGAGGTCAACCCGCGCCAGTTCTGCACCTTCAACGTCGCTTGCGCGGAATTGTAGTTGGAAAACGCGCTGGTCTCGATCTGGTTTACATAGTAGAGCGGAATGTTGAGATACGAACCGATCGAGTAAGTCGGGAAGCACTGTTGCCCATAGCCGATGCTCTGGCCGTTTCCGCAACTGTCGGTGCTGCCGGCAACATTATTGAACTGGTTGAGGTCGCGGAAGTGGAAGAGGTGACGCCCCTGCGATCCCACGTATCCAATCTGGAGCGCAACCTTCTTGGTGAGCTGCGATTCGATGTTGAGGTTGTAGGAGCCATACCTGGGCGTCACCAGTTTCTGGTCCACGGTGAATACGCTGCTGGGCGTATAGTCGCCAAAAACCGGGGTGCCCGTGGAAATCGTCGAGACCACCGGCGAGGCGAAGCCGATGCCGTTGAAGGCCGGCCCAGCCTCTCCGGCATTGGTGTTGTATGCCTGGTTGCCCACGAAGAAGTCCTGCGAGGGGCCGTCGTAGTAAATGCCGCCGCCGGCTCGAATCACCAGCTTGCCGTCGCCCATCACGTCGTCGGCCACGCTCAGGCGCGGCGCAAAGTTTGTCCAATCCTTCGGATAGAGGGACGAGGGGCTGCCGGCGGCTCCTATCGTCTCGAGTCCGCCGGTTTTTGCGCTGAAGAGGCTGAAGGCCTTGTTCTCGGCGCCGATCACGCCGAAGTAATCCCAGCGCAAGCCATAGTTGAGGGTAATCCGGGGGCTCACGCGCCAGGAATCCAGCAGGTAGGCTCCGCTGCCGTTCTGGTAGGAGTAGCGCGTGCCGTCTCCGTAGGCTGAACTGCCGCCGTCGATGGCGCCGGAGAGGAAATCGTCGAGGTTGGAAAAGACCAGCTTGCCCCGATGCCCCGAGTTGATAAAGCTGTTGATGAACGTCCGCCGCCATTCGTAACCAGCCTTGAAGCTATGCAGGCCTTTGATGTACGAAACGTTTCCGAAGAGCTGATAGTTCGAGTCGATGCGGCCGCGCGAGTCGCTGGCCGTCGCGCCGATCGGGCTATAGGCGCCAACGTCGATGGTCGGCAATCCCAGGTCGCGCGTGCTGAAGTCCGGGGGAAGTGTGTTCAGGCCAAACGCATCGTTCGGGTTCAGGCCCGCGTCCTCAGGGATGAATTGCTGCAGGAAGCGGTTGTACCCGCCGCGGATCTCGAAGATCAGGTTCGATTTCGGAACGGAAGTATAGGACAGCGAAACAATATTTACATGCGTCGGCGTTGAAGTGTTGTACCCTGGTGCGCTCGAGCCCGTGTAGAGCATGCCCAGGGGAAAGCTCTGCATGCCGTGGCTATAGAAGTAACGTCCGGTCAACAGGTCGCCGGGGCTGAACAAATGCAAATGCTGGTCGGCCTTGGCAATCACGTTATCGCTGTTGTTGCTGAAGGGCGTGGTAAAGGTTTCGCTGCCGCCCGTAGCCGGCAAAGTTCCCCACGGCTTGCTGTCCAGCAGGCTTTGTATCACCGGATTGATGGCTCCGCCCCCGGCTGTATAGGTGTCGATGTCTCCCTGGGTTGGCACCGTGCCCAACTGGGGCAAGCCGCCGTTTTCTCTCTGCCCCTCGTAGGCAATAAACCAGAACGACATGTCCTTGACGATGGGACCACTCGCCGAACCGCCAAACTGATGGTTTGAGAACGAGTTCTTGGGCTGGGCATCGGTATTGAAGTAGTTGCGCGCGTTCATTGATCCGTTGCGGAAGTATTCAAACGCGCTCCCGTGGATCCGGTTGGAGCCGCTCTTGGTCACGATGTTGACGGTTGCTCCCGAGCTGCGGCCAAACTCAGCTTCCGGGCTGCCCGTCACTGGAATCTCCGCCAGCGCGTCCACAGGAAGAATGGTCGAGGGACAGCCCCACACACCCGCCTGGTTGATCGACGGCAGGTTGCGGTAGCCATCGTTCATGTCGGTGCCGTCCAGCAGATAATTGTTCGAGCGGCCGCGATTGCCGTTCAGGCTGAACAGTCCATACGAGCCGGCCGATTCTGTCGATCCCACCGGATCGCTGGACGAGCCCGGAACCAGTTCCAATAGCTTGGTAAAGTCGCGCCCATTCACTGGCAGTTCCGAGGCCTCGCTGGCTTCGATCGTGCCGCCCGTCGAGTTGGACGTGGTTTCCACCAGCGGCACATCGGCGTTCACCTCGACCACTTCCTGCACCATCCCCGTGGCAAGCTTGGCGTCGGCTCGGGTCGGCGACCCCACGCTGACCGGAATCTGCGTCAGCGTCGTGGTGCGGAAACCCTCCTTCGCGATGGTTACGCTATAGATGCCGAGCGGCAGTTCCGCGGCCGCATACTCGCCCCGGTCATTGGCCGTTACTTGGCGCACCAAGCCAGTGGACGGGCTGAAGACCTTTACCTGCGCCCCGGCTACAGCGGCTCCGGTGCTATCGGTAATGGAGCCCTGGATGCTTCCCCGGAAAGTCTGCGCAACAGCAATCGATGCGGTGACGGAGGCTAAAAAAGCGAATAAAAATGCAATCGCGCCTGAGAAGGCAATCGAGCGGCTTTTCATGAGGCCGTACTCCTTGGATTTTTCCTGGTGAATTGGGCGAGAACTTACTGCTGAATTGCACGAATAATAACACGAGCGCAGGGAAACCCGTATAAGGATGGTATAAGGAAATGCCCGGTAACACTGACTCTCTTCGTGATTGTCAGGAAGGGATCGCCCGTGGTTGCTCGCCTTCGCCCGACTGTCGTACTGTGTTCTGGCAGTAAGGAGATTCGTCTTATGTCCTCAAATGCAGCTTCTCCGATCGTTGCCGCCGCCGGCGGCAGTTTTCTGCTCGAAACGCGTACTCCTGAAGAAGTCTTCACTCCCGAAGACCTGAACGAGGAACAGCGCCAGATTGCGGCCGTTGCCGCGGAGTTTGCCCGCGTCGAGATTCTGCCCAACGTCGCAGCCATCGAGGCCAAGGCGCCGGGCGTCATGGCGCGGCTGCTGCGCAAGGCCGGCGAACTCGGATTCACCTCCGTGGACATTCCCGAGGAGTACGGCGGAATGGGCATGGACAAAGTTTCGTTGACGGTGATCGCCGACCACATCTCCGTGCTGGCCAGCTTCTCCACTGCCTTTGGCGCGCATACCGGCATTGCCACGCTGCCGCTGGTCTGGTACGGCACTGAAGAGCAGAAGCAGCGCTACCTGCCCAAGCTGGCTTCCGGCGAGTGGGTGGGCGGCTATGCGCTCTCTGAGGCCAGTTCCGGCTCCGACGCCATGAACATCCGCACCCGCGCCACGCTCTCCGCCGACGGCCAGCATTACACCCTGAACGGCGAGAAGATGTGGATCACCAACTGCGGCATCGCCAGCATCTATACCGTCTTTGCCAAGATCGACGGCGACAAGTTCTCCGCCTTTCTGGTGGAGCGCGACGCGCCCGGCCTGACCGTAGGCGCCGAGGAGCACAAGCTGGGCATTCGCGGCTCGTCCACCTGCCCCCTGGTTCTGGACGACTGCCGGATTCCCGCCGCCAACCTGCTGGGAGAAGCGGGCAAGGGCCACCACATTGCCTTCAACGTGCTCAACGTGGGTCGCTTCAAGCTGGGCGTGGCCTGCATCGGCGGGGCGCGCCACGCGCTGGGCCACATGATCCGCTACGCCAGGGAACGGAAGGCCTTCGGCAAGTCGATCTCTGAGTTCGGCCTGATCCAGCGCAAGATTTCCACCAGCGCCACCCGGCTCTACGCCGCGGAAAGCATGGCCTACCGCACCGCCGGCATCATCGACGCAGCCCTGGCGCAGTTGCCGCCAGAGAAGGCTCACTCGCCGCGCGAAACGCAGCGGGTCATCGAGGAGTGCGCTGTCGAGTGCTCCATCCTGAAGGTCTACGGCTCCGAGATGCTCACCGTGGTGGCCGACGAGTTGATCGCCACCATGGGCGGCTACGGCTACGTCGAGGAGTACCCCGCCGAGCGCTACTACCGCGACGCCCGCATCAACCGCATCTTCGAGGGAACCAACGAGATCAACCTGCTGATCATCACCGGCTGGCTCATGAAGCGCGCCCTCGGCGGGAGTCTACCCCTGCTCCCGGCCATCAAGAAGCTGATGGACGAGGTCACCCAGCCGCCTAGCTTCGACGCGGGCGCGGAGGATGGAGTGGTGCTGGCTCGGGAGGCCGAAGCCTTGGCCTCGACGCGGAAGATCGCGCTCTTCTGCGCCGGCGTGGCCAGCCAGCGCTTCATGACGGGTCTGCAGGAGCAGCAGGAGGTGATGGCCGATCTGGCGGCAATCATCATGCAGGTCTACGCGCTGGAGTCGGCGCTGCTGCGGGCGCGGAAGCTGGCGGCGGCGGGGCACAAGTCGGCGGAAGCGGCTGCGGCCATGACCGGGCTGTTGGCCGATGAGAGCATCGCCCTGGCCGAGCAGTGCGCGCGCCGGGTTCTGGCGGCCTGTGGCGAAGGCGACATGCTCCGCACGCAGTTGGCCATCCTGCGCCGTCTGGCGCGATTCACCCCCGCCGATGCGGTGGGCCTGAGTCGCACCGTGGCCCGGCATTGCATTGCGCTGGAGAAGTACCCCCTGTAGCGGCAACGACGAGCACCCCGAGTGTCCTGTCTCCTAAGTTCGCCCTGGAACCATTGTCATCCTGAACGCAGTGAAGGATCTGCATTTCAAACGCTTTCCGCACAGTCACCAGGCTTCAAGTTATGCTGCGAACTTTAGAGACAGGACACGGGGAGTGGCAAGGGGATGCGGAACGCCCCGGCCAGAATCCTTTGCGGAGAATTAGGCCCCATGAGTGCACAATGTTCTTGGTAGGGATGAGACGCTGGCCTTCCGGCCGCCAGATTGCCTCCGAGCGAGGGACACTTCCTGTGGGGTTCACACACCCAGGAAGTGTCCAATTTTGAGGCCGATTTTGACGAAAAAACTCGCCAAAATCGGCTTGACCTCCACCCCCCTACCTGTTTTTTACCGCATTTCTCTTGCCAAACTACACATAAAACGTTAAGAATGATAGCTATACATAAAATAATAGTTAACTGATAAGTAACTGTAACTGGCCATTTTTGGCCCTTTTTTAGGCGTTTTTGCCTGATAATGCCCCAAATCGGGGCCAAAATGCGACCATTTTTGCCGCTCCTGCACAGTGTCGGGAATTGCGAAATGGATAGGCTTTGCCGCTTTGGAAACGGCCCGCTTCTCGTGGCGAGGAGCGGGCCGCAGTCTTTCCGGGGATGGATTCTCCCGAGGACGGAACAAGAGAGTTATTGCAGCAGCGTGGCGGTCACCAGCATTTGCATACTGCCCTTGGTGTCCAGGTCGTCGGAATTGAAGACGACGGTGGCTTTGCCAATCGGAATCAGAACCCACGATTCCCACCTGTTCTGCCGGGTGATGGGTTCACGGAAGTTTGCGACAACGTTTGCGGACCCGCCAAGGCTCTTTACATCCGCGGTCAGGTGGAGCGTGAGCTGGCGGCCGATCTCATGGGCGTGGCGGACATCGATCTGCACTCCGACGTCCTGGTATGTGAATTGTGTGTTCACCAACGGCGCCCCTTCGGCAAAGGTTCCGGAAGCAATCGGAACCCTGGAATTGGCGCGGATGACGGACGTTTCGAGAGAGTTGGTGGCTACTGTGGTCGAGTAAGCGCGGCTGTTGACTGGCTTGCCGTCTGTGCTAAGTTCCTGGACCACGAAGTCCAGGTGATAGTAGTGCACCGGAGGCTCCGGCGGTTTTGCGGCGTCTTTCGTTTGGGCTGCTTCCTGGGCAAAGGTTTTGTGCCCAAGAGGCAGGATCAAGGCCAGAAGGCAGCAGAATAGGGCGGTTTTGCGCATGAGAATCTCCTTAGTTTGTGTCCTTGTCAGGTGAATCAAGTGGTGGAATTTCGATGGCCGCGATGCGTAGCGGCGCCTCAGCCTGCTTTTGCGCCTCGATGAAGGACTGGCGTTCGGATTCAGGAGCGCGCAGAGCGAAGACGACGAGGGCCTGCTCTGCCGGAGTAAGCGGCTGAGGGGTCGGGAAGATATCGAGTTTGGGCAGCGCAGCGGATCTGTTCGCTTGTTTGCCTGGCCGAGATGGCGGTCTGAATAGGACGTGCCTGATCAAGGGGACCGGTTCCTGCCGAAGAACTGGCAGTGGCTCGGCAGGAGCGGTGATGTTGGGAACCTGCTGCGTTTGGGCCATTCCCTCCGCAACGCTGGTTGGTGGATTGGCTGTCTTTGGACCTGCAAGGAAAAGGAAGAAAAGAAGCAGCCCGGCGGCGGCAGGCAGGCCAATGGCCCAGGGCAGCCAGCGACGGCGCTGCGCGGGCGCGACTCTGGCCGAGGCGTGGGCAGACGAGATGCGGGCCAGCACTCGTTGGTCGAGACCGGAGTCGGGGCCGGGGTCGCCGTAGGTTGACAGGGCGGAGTCGATCAGGAGGTCGAGTTCGTCGTTCTCACGCATAGCGAGTCTCCTGGATATTGGTGAGTTTCTGGCGGAGCAGTTGGCGAGCGCGTTGAAGGCGCGTCCGGACGGTGCCCTCGGGAATGCCCAGGATGCCGCCAATCTCGCGGGAGTTGAGTTCATCGAAGGCAGAGAGCACGAGGGGCAGGCGGAGTGCTTCAGGAAGGCCGTCGATCATGGAGTAAACCATCGCCTGCTGGTTGGAGAAGAGCAGGGTCTGCTCCGGGCTGGGATCGGGCGAGGTCGGTTCGTCGGCCGCGGCGGCATCCAGGGCAGGGCAGGGTGGCTGAGATGAGCGGGGACGCCTATCGACCGCGATGCGCCACGCCACGCGGGCCAGAAAGGCGCGCTCGTTGTCCATGCCTTGCCATCCGCGATTGCGATAGAGCTTCAAGAAGGTCTCCTGAACCACGTCTTCGGCATCATGGGCATTGAGCAGCACGGCGTAGACGACGCGGAAGACGAAGCGCGACTGGCGCTGGACAAGTGCCGTGAACTCTGCTTCTTCGTCCGTGGTCAAGACTCGAGCGCTCCCTCAGGGTTGCAAGCGGGCGCTATGCGCCAGGCGCAGGGTATACTCCGCATCTTAACTTCCCTGTACACACGCTAAGACGGCCGGCGGAAGTGAAGTGTTCGGCTATTTTGCCAGGTGGCCTCCAACCCTTGCGACAGTTCTTGTTCAAATACGCAGCCGGACGGAAGTGATACGGGGCATTTGCGTGGCAGGCTGAAACTGCTGGGAAGCCGAGGGGTTGATTGAAAAGACGAAACGGCCCGCTTCTCGTGGTGAGGAGCGGGCCGTTGGGGGTTGAAACAGCTAATGCGGGTTACACCTTGGCTGCTGCTGCTGCCGCTGCCGCTGCTGCGGCGGCGGCTTTTGCTACGTCGGTGGCCAGGGCGCCGAGGTCGGCGGCCAGTTTCTCGGTGGAGAAGGCTTCGATCAGGTCGCCTTCCTTCAAGTCGCTGAAGTTGTTGATGCCGATCCCGAACTCCATGCCGTTGGTGACTTCCTTCACATCGTCCTTGAAGCGCTTGAGGGAGCCGATCTTGCCCTTGAAGACCTGTTCGCTGCCACGCATGACCTTGATTTCCGCGTCGCGACGGATGGATCCGTCCTGAACACGGCAGCCGGCGATGGTGCCCACCTTGGGAATGTGGAAGACGTTGACCACTTCCGCACGGCCCAGGTAGTTCTCCTTGAAGGTGGGTTCGAGCAGGCCCATCATGGCCAGACGCATCTCGTCCTGCAACTCGTAGATGATGTTGTGCAGGCGAATTTCCACGCCCTCCTGTTGCGCCAGTTCGGCGGCCTTGCGCTCGGGGCGCACGTTGAAGCCGATGATGATGGCGTTCGAGGCAGAAGCCAGCAGGACGTCGCTTTCCGTGATGGAACCGACGCTGGAGTGGATGACCT
>Ga0255352_1000553_pt1 | contig 20898 bp, 23 predicted proteins | sample HBST0metaG_FD_189939 | JGI IMG/M metagenome (GOLD analysis project Ga0255352, IMG submission 189939) | Peat soil microbial communities from Stordalen Mire, Sweden - H.B.S.T0 | ecosystem: Environmental > Terrestrial > Soil > Wetlands > Peat | place: Sweden: Norrbotten County, Stordalen Mire...
ACCCTGTCTTCGTCCTCGCCGACGGTTTCATCGGGCAGATGATGGAGCCGGTTGCCTTCGCGCAGCAGGCGACATTGCCCGATCCTCCCGCCTGGGCTGTGCGTGGAACGGCCGCCACGCGCGGCAACGTGACCAACTCGCTGCAACTGGACTTCGAGAAGATGGAGGCTTTCCAAAACCATCTTGAGGCCAAATATCGCAAGGCTGAGCAGGAAGAGACGCGCTTCGAAGAGGTCGCGCTCGACGACGCGGAGCTGGTGCTCGTCGGCTACGGCATTCTCGGGCGCATTCTGAAGGCTGTTGTGGCCGAGGCGCGCGCCGAAGGCATCAAGGTCGGGCTACTGCGGCCCATCACGCTCTATCCCTTTCCCACGCGGCAGATCGAGCGGCTGGTCCGCACGGCGCAGCGTTTCGCGGTAGTCGAGATGAGCAACGGACAGTTGCGCGACGATGTGCGTTTGGCGGTCAACGGCGCGCGCCCGGTCGATTTCTACAGCCGCGTTGGCGGCAACGTGCCCGCGCATGACGAGGTGCTTGGTTTTGTTCGCACGCTGGCGCATGCGCCGGAGAAGGAGTTGGCCCGTGTCTAGCGAAGTGATCTCCGGCTACACGGTCGCGCATGGCCGCCCGCAATCGATCTTCAAAAGCTTCGAGCGCAAGCAGGAGCTGCAACACCAGACGCACTTCTGCCCGGGCTGCGGTCATGGCATTCTGCACAAAATGGTCGGCCGGGCCATCGACGAGCTGGGCATTCAGAACCGTACCATCATGGTCGGCCCGGTCGGTTGCTCGGTCTTCACTTATCACTACTTCGATGTGGGGCACGTGATGGCCGCGCATGGCCGAGCCCCGGCCGCGGCCACTGGCGTCCGTCGCAGCCGCCCGGAGAGCATCGTGCTTTCGTATCAGGGCGACGGCGATCTTTCCGCCATTGGGCTGGCCGAGATTGTGCATGCCGCCAATCGCGGTGAAAACATCACCGTTATCTTCGTCAACAATGCAATTTATTCGATGACCGGCGGCCAGGCCGCGCCGACCACGCTGCTCGGTATGAAGACGGTCACCACGCCGCGCGGGCGCACCGCCGCCAATGAGGGCTATCCGCTGCACATCAGCGAGTTGCTGGCAACGCTCGAAGCGCCGGTGTATATCGAGCGCGTCGGTCTGGGCGACAACCGCCAGATCACGCAGGCGGGCCGCGCCATTCGCCGCGCGATCGAGAATCAGGTGAAGGGCCTCGGCTTCTCGCTCGTCGAAGTGCTCTCGCCCTGCCCGACCATCTGGAAAAAATCGCCGGTCGAGGCGCAGCATTGGGTGAGTGAGGGGATGGAGAAGACCTTCCCGCTCGGTGTTTTTAGCGACCGCACAAAAGATGCCGAGCCGCGTCCCGCGCCTGATCCACCCCCTTCTCTCGCCGAGATTCCTTCGATCCTTGGCGTCGCAGAGGCTGATCTGCCTGAGAGTCGTGCCGTCGCCGCTGTGGCCCGTGAGCCGATCGATCTTGAGGTGCGCGTGGCCGGTTTCGGCGGCCAGGGCGTGCTCTTGCTGGGCGAGGTGCTGGCCGAGGCTGGACTCGATGTGGGACTCGAAGTCTCCTGGCTGCCGAGCTACGGGCCGGAGATGCGCTCGGGAACATCGAATTGCCATGTCCGCCTCGCCAGCGAACCGATCGATTCGCCGTTGGTCGCCGCGCCCGGCCTGCTGGTCGCCATGAACGAGCCTTCGTTGCGCAAGTTCGCCGCACAGGTTCGCCCCGGCGGCTGGATTCTCTACGACGGTCGGGAATTTCCCGCCGATCTGGTGCGGCCCGGTGTGCGAGTTCTTGCCCGTCCCTTCACCGAGATGGCCTTCGCGCTCGGCAATCCGCGGGCGGCCAACATGGTTCAGCTCGGTGCCTTGCTTGAGGTCGTCGGTGTGCTGCCGGAGTCCAGCGTCAGGGCGGCGCTCGGCCGCCTCGTCCGCAACCCCAAGTGGCTGGAGCTGGATTTGCGGGCGCTGGCGCGGGGGCGGGAACTGGTCCGCGAGGCCTGATTGCTTCCCAATCAGGAAAAACTCCCCGGCGTCGTGGCCATGCCGGGGAGTTTTTGCGCATTTTTGCCTGTGGCGGTAAGTTGAAAAGAGAAAGAGATTTCCTGTTACAGCACTTGCCGTTCCACATTCTGACCTTCGACACGGATTTACCACTGAACGGTTCATAGAATGGGATGAGCGGAGAGAAAATAGATCCGGACGGCTTTTAGATTCATCAACTCCATAGCTGGACGAGATTGAAAACTGGTAGGTTTAGGTAAGAAGGATTTTTAGGCCTGAAATGATGACAAATCCGTATTTCGCCTTGGTGATTTTGTTTCTGGCAGCACTTGGCTTCGGTCTGGGTCCGCTGGGGCTGGCTTGGCTTTGGTCGCGATTCTTTTCGCCCGCCAAACCGAATGCCATCAAAAACGCTATCTATGAGTGCGGTCTGCCCTCGAAGGGCGACGCCTGGGTCCAGTTTCGCTCGGCCTACTATTTGTACGCCATCATCTTTTTGATCTTCGATGTCGAGGCGGTCTTCCTACTGCCTTTCGCTGTGGCCTTCACCAGCCTGGGCGTGGCGGCCTGCCTGGCCATGCTGGTCTTTGTCCTGATGCTGGTCGAGGGCCTGGCTTGGGCCTGGGCCAAGGGCATCCTTACCTGGGCGTAAAAAGACGCGCGGTTTTTACGGCGAAGTTTTTGAGCAGCCTTCACCGCCGCGCGGCACGTACCGCATTTGCTGAGAACTGTGAACTGGAGCACCGCGACACCATGGCTGTCGATGAAAAACTGAAAATCGAGCTCGGCAAGCAGGGCATCGTAGTTACGACCCTGCAGGAGCTTTACAACTGGGGCCGGCGCAATTCCATCTGGCCCATGCAATTTGGTCTGGCCTGTTGTGCCATCGAGATGATTGCCACCACCATGGCCCGTTACGACATCGCCCGCTTCGGCGCCGAGGTCTTTCGGCCCTCGCCGCGTCAGGCCGACCTGATGATCATCTCCGGCACCGTGACCAAGAAGATGGCTCCGCAGGTCGTCCGGCTCTATAACCAGATGGCCGAGCCGCGCTACGTGATCGCGATGGGCGCCTGTGCCATCTCGGGCGGACCGTTCAAGCAGGGCTACAACGTTCTCAAGGGCATCGATCGCTATATTCCGGTCGACGTGTATATCCCCGGCTGCCCGCCGCGGCCCGAGGCGTTGTTGCAGGCCTTCATCACCTTGCAGAAGAAGATCGACGCGCAGCACTTGACCGGCGAGGGACGCCCGCGCCATCTCGACGCCCATGCGCAGGGTGAATTTCCGGTGCCTGCCTTCGGTGCGCACGATCTTGAACCGAGCGCCAACAAGCTGGTGTGGCCGCTGCCTGCCGAGCAGCCTAAGGAGACGCGCGGATGAAGACGATCGAAGAAATCAAGGCCATGATCGAGAGCGCTGTTGTCGGGGTGCAGCTTGAGATCGTTCTCAATCCGAGTCCCGTGGCGCAGCACTCGCTGGTTGTCGATCCCGCGCACGCCGTGGCCGTTGCCACCTACCTGCGCGATGCCGAGGAGCTGCAATTCGACTTTTTGTCGAATCTGACCGGTGTTGACTGGCTCGACAAAAAAGTCGAAGAGACCGCAGGCGAGGGCAACAAGCGCGTCGACCCTGGTCATCTTGAGCCCGGCCATCTTGAGGTCGTCTATCACCTCTATTCGATGGCCCTCGGCCATGGGCCGCTGGTGTTGCGGATGCGTACGGTCAATCGTGCCGATCAGGTCACGCTGCCGTCGCTGACCCCCGTCTGGCGCTCGGCCGAGTTTCAGGAGCGCGAGGTCTTTGACCTTTTCGGCGTGGTCTTCGACGGCCATCCGGACCTGCGCCGCATTTTGATGTGGGACGAGTTCAAGGATCATCCCATGCGACGCGACTATGTAGAGCCGGATGACTTCGAGTATGAGCCGACTCCGCATGATGAGGTTTTGAAGCGCGCCACAGAGCATCGCGCCGAGGCGCAGAAAGAAACGGAGGCCGCCCAATGACCGCGCTGCTTGAAAAACATCTGCCCGGCTGGAATCGTCCGCCCGAGATTGCTGCCGACGACGAGGGCGAGCTGCTCGAAGTATCCATGGGGCCGCATCATCCTTCCACGCACGGCGTTTTTCGGATGGACGTGGCGCTCGATGGCGAGATCGTCGTCAAGCTCAAGCCGGTCTTCGGCTACCTGCATCGCAATCACGAGAAGATTGGCGAAAGCTCCAGTTATCTGGGCATGATGCCCTATACCGACCGGCTCGATTACTTCTGCTCGCTGACGAATAACTGGGCCTATGCACTGACGGTCGAAAAACTGGCGGGGATCGCGGTTCCCGAGCGCGCCGAGTATCTGCGCGTCATTCTGGGCGAGCTTACTCGCATCCAGAATCACGTCTCGTCGGTCGGTTTTCTGATGCAGGAGATGGGCTGCAGCGGAACGCCGCTCATGTACGCCTTCCGCGAGCGCGAAAAGATTCTTGACCTTTTCGAGCGGCTCACCGGCGCGCGCATGATGTGCAACTACATGCGCTTCGGCGGCTGCCGCGTGGACGCCACCACAGTCTGGCTCAAGGACGCGCAGACGGTCGTCGCCGGTTTGCCGGGTTTTGTCGACGAGCTGGAGGCGTTGCTTTCGTCCAACGAAATTCTGATGGCCCGCAGTCAGGGCGTGGGTGTCATCAAGCCGGAGCTGGCCGTGAATGCCGGGCTGTCCGGGCCGATGCTGCGCTGCACGGGCGTCAACTATGACGTGCGCAAGGTCGACCACTACGGCATCTACGATCGCTTCAAATTCGGCGTGCCGCTCGGTGCGCATGGCGATGTGTACGATCGCTACATGGTGCGTGTGCTGGAGGTTCGCGAGTCGATCCGCATTCTTGAGCAGGCGCTGCACGATATTCCCGATGGTCCCATCGTCGATGCCAAGGCCAAAAGCCGCGGCATTCGTCCCAAGGTCGGCGAAGCCTATGGCCGCATCGAGGCTCCCAAGGGCGAGCTTGGTTTCTATCTGATCAGCGACGGCACCGGAACCCCGTATCGCTACCGGGTCCGTCCGCCCAGCCTGATCAACCTGACGATTCTTGAGGACATGTGTCTGGGACACAATGTGGCCGATGTGATTTTGGCCTTCGGTTCGGTCGACATCATATTAGGCGAAGTGGATCGATAACAGGGAACAGCAGACAGTGAACAGAAAACAATGTTCACTGTTTGCAAGGCAAAACTCAACAGGCGGTTCACTGCTCACTGTGAACTGTTCTTGGAGGTTGAAGTGTTCGGCGAAGGAATTTTGAAAGGCATGGCGGAGACGGCCAGGAACTTCTTCGGTTCCTATGTCTCGAAGGAGCGGCTGACGACCGTTCAGTACCCGGAGGAGAGACTGGCTCCGGTCGAGGACGCCCGCACCTTCCCCTTCCTGGTCTACGACGAGGGGATGAAGGACGGCGAGCGGCCCGACTGGCAGGCCGGTCTGCGCTGCACCAGTTGTCAGATCTGCGAAAAAGAGTGTCCGCCCAAGTGTATCTACATCGAGAAATCGAAGGATAAGAAGCCGGACTTCTTCGGCAAGCAGCAGTTTTATCCGACGCGCTTTGAGGTTGACTACGCGGTTTGCATGAGCTGCCAGATCTGCGTCGAGGTCTGCCCCTTCGATTCGATCAAGATGGATAACGTCTTCGAGAAGGCCACCGACGATCGCTTTGGTGGTCTGCTGATTCCCGTCGAGCAGTTGGCGCATCCAGACAGCTACTACCGTTCGATTCATCCCACCGAGGCCGAAGCCATCGACGTCGAACGCGCCAAAACCCGGGCCGCTGCCGAGGCCAAGGCGAAGGCCGCTGCTGAAGCCGCTGCCGCCAAGGCCGAAACCGATGCCGCCGCGAGGACTACCGAGGCAAAGCCGGCCGGGGAGGAAGCTTAGCCATGTTCGAGAATCTCGATCAAATTTTTCTTTTGCTGCGCGACTGGATTGCCGGTTTTCTGCCCGTGTTCCTGCGCCCGCTGGTTGGCACCGTGCTTGGCGTCGTCGGCATTGCCTCGGTCTTTCCCGCACTCTTCGCGCTGACCACGGTCTTCGAACGCAAGGGCCTGGCCCGGATGCAGAACCGGCTAGGACCCAATCGCGTCGGCCCCTTTGGCCTGTTGCAGCCAATCGCCGACGGCGTCAAATCGCTGACCAAAGAGGATGTCGTTCCCTTGAGCGCCGATGGCGTCGTGCATTTTCTGGCGCCGCTGTTGCTGGTCGTCGCCGTTTTCATGGGTTTTGCCGTGCTGCCGGTCGGCCGCAACATGGTGCTCGTCGATCTGGACTGCGCCCTGTTGTTCTATTTCGCGATGGGCGCATCGAGCGAGGTGGCGGTCTTCATGGCCGGCTGGTCGAGTCGCAACAAGTATTCGCTGCTCGGCGCCATGCGCGCCGTGGCCCAGATGATCAGCTATGAGGTCGTGCTGCTGCTCTCAAGCGTGGCCGTGGTCATGATCACCGGTTCGATGTCGCTGACCAGAATCGTCGCGGCGCAGAATCAGTACTCGGGCGTGTTGCCGCACTGGTACATCTTCACCCCTTGGGGGTTGGCGGCCTTCGCCATGTACGCGATTGCGGGCACGGCCGAAACCAACCGCTCGCCCTTCGATCTTCCCGAGGGCGAGTCGGAGCTGATCGCCGGTTACCATACCGAATATTCGGGCTTCAAGTTCGCGCTGTTTTTCCTCGGCGAATATCTGGGCATGTTTTCGATCTCGGGGTTGGGCGTGACGCTGTTTCTCGGCGGCTGGTCGGCTCCGTTCTCCTTCCTGGGCTGGATTCCCTCGTGGATCTGGTTTTTTGCAAAGGTCATGCTCTCAATCTTCGTCTTCATCTGGGTGCGTGGCACCCTGCCGCGTTTGCGTCAGGATCAGTTGATGAACTTTGCATGGAAGTTCGTGCTGCCTTTTACTCTCTTCAATCTTCTGGTGACCGCGCTGTGGCGTTTCATGGGCGATGGCTGGCTGCGCTGGGCGGTCTGCTCGGCGCTGCTTGCCGCCGCCTACCTTCTCATGGCGCGCACGGGCATGCGCCGCGAACAGTTCACCTCCAGGAGTTACCGTTATGCTGAGTAATTTTTTGCGGATAAAGGGAAGGGAGGCGGCCCGATGAATTTTGTCTTTTGGATTCTCGCGATGTTGACGCTGGGCAGTGGCCTGGCCGCCGTCGCGCTCAAAAACACCGTTCACTGCGCGCTGGCGCTCACCGGAGCCTTTGCCGGACTGGCCTTTCTGTTTCTCTCGCTCGGCGCGCAGTTCGCCGGCTTTGCCGAGATTTTGGTCTACATCGGCGCGGTGGCCATTCTGGTGGTCTTCGCGATTTTGCTGACGCGTGGTTCGGAGACGCCGATCGGATCGGTCTTCAGCCGTCACTGGTTCTGGGGCCTGGTTGCCGCCGCTGCGGTCTTTGCCGTCTTCGGCGGTGCGGTGCTTGCCAGCGTGCGCGTGCTGCCCAACGTGCAGGCCGCGCCCGTGGCGCCCGTGCAGGCGATCGGCTTCGCCTTGGTGGGCCGCTACGTGCTGCCTCTTGAGATTCTGGCCGTGCTGCTGACGGCGGCCACCATCGGCGCGGTCATCATCGCGCTGCACGAACTTCCGCAGGAGTCCCTGCCACAGAAGGAGGAGCAATGACGCCGCTTGCCGCTTATCTCCTCGTCGCCGCGCTGTTGTTCGCCATCGGTCTGGCTGGGGCGCTGGTGCGTCGCAACGCCATTCTTGTGCTGATCGGCATCGAGCTGATGCTCAACGCCGCGAACCTCAACTTCATCGCCTTCTGGCGTTATTCCCCGCACCCCGAGGCTCTCACCGGCATGATGTTTGCTATCTTCTCGATTGCCGTGGCCGCGGCCGAGGCCGCCGTTGGCCTGGCGCTGGTCATTGCCATCCATCGCCAACTGCACACCACCGACCTCGACCAGATGAACAGGATGAAGGGATAGAACGATGATCGAAGCTTTGACTCCCTATCCTGCCACCACCGGCGCTGCGGTTTCCTGCGTCACGCGTCTGCTCTGGCTGATCCCCGTCGTGCCGATGCTGGCCTCGGGCATCATCGCGCTGTTCAGACAGCCGAAGAGAAAACTCTCGGCCACGCTGGCCATCGGTTCGATGGCGTTCTCGTTGCTGCTGTCGCTCGTCGCTTTCGTGCACGTGGCCTCCGACTGGTTCGGCGGCATCGCCACGCGCGAGACGGTGAACCTCAGTTGGCTGGAGTTCGGTCACACTCAGGTCGAACTCGGCTGGATCCTCGATCCGCTCTCGGCGGTGATGCTGGTTATGGTCACCCTCGTCGGCTTGCTGATCTTTATCTACTCGACCGGCTACATGGCGCATGACGAAAACGCGACGCGCTTCTTCTGCTTCCTGGCGCTGTTTGCCGGATCGATGCTCACCGTCGTCCTCTCCAACTCGATTCTGCTGTTCTATATCGGTTGGGAGCTGATGGGACTCACCTCCTATCTGCTGATCGGCTTCTGGTATCAGCGACCGGCTGCCGCAGCCGCCGCGAAGAAGGCCTTCCTGACCACGCGGGTCGGCGATGTCTTCTTTTTCCTCGGCATTGTGTGGCTCTTCGCGCAGTCGGGCACCCTGCTCTTCTATAACCACGGCGCGGGTTCCATCGAGTCCGCCTCGCTGGCGACGCTGCTTTCGCAACATGCAGCCTTCGGGCTGAGCGCGGCCACAGCCATCGCGCTGCTGTTGTTCGCCGGAGCCACCGGCAAGAGCGGTCAACTTCCGCTGCATGTCTGGCTGCCGGATGCGATGGAAGGTCCGACGCCGGTCTCGGCGCTGATTCACGCGGCCACCATGGTTGCCGCTGGCGTTTATCTGGTGGCCCGCGTCTATCCGCTGATGTCGGCGGGGATGCCCGTGGGCGGCACCACGACGGCGCTCACCGTGGTGACCTGGATTGGCGCGGCCACCGCATTGTTCGCCGCATTGATTGCCGTCGCGCAGAACGACATCAAGCGCATTCTGGCCTACTCGACCATCTCGCAACTCGGTTATATGATGGCCGGTCTCGGCATGGGCGGCGTGGCCGTGGGCATGTTCCACCTGATCACCCACGCCTTCTTCAAGGCATTGTTGTTCATGGGCGCCGGCTCGGTGATTCACGGCTGCCACGACGACCAGGACATTCGCACCATGGGCGGGCTCGGGAAGCAGATGCCGCGCACCTTTGTGCCCTATGCCATCGGTATGCTGGCCTTGTCGGGCTTTCCAATCTTCTTCTCCGGTTTCTGGTCGAAGGATGCGATTCTCGAAGCGGCGCAGCATTGGACGGTCGCTCGCGCACCCTTTTACATGCTGGTGGCAGGCGCTCTGCTAACGGCTTTCTATATGACCCGTCAGGTCAGCTACGTCTTCTTCGGAAGCTGGCGCGGCCACAAGGCGGCGCATGAGAGTCCGGCGGTGATGACGACTCCGCTGGCGATTTTGGCCTTCTTCGCCATTGCCCTCGGTGCACTCGGCACTCCGGCCTGGCCCTGGTTCCGCGCCTTCCTTGGGGGCCACGCGGCACCCATCGGCCTGGAAGGTTTCGCCGAGCCGGGTCTGTTCGCGCTGATGCTCATCTCCTCGCTGATGGTCTTCCTCGGTCTGGGGATCGGCTGGATGCTCTACGGCAACCGTTCGCCGCGTGCCGAAGAGCCCGACGCGCTTGAGGCAAAGATGCCTCTGGTCTGGCGCGTGCTTCAGAACCGCTTCTATATCGACGAGTTTTACGGCGTGACGGTGATCGCCCTCTACAAGCTTCTGGCGCGGGTGGCCGACCTGCTTGACCGCTTCGTCTGGGGTGGCGCGGTCTGGCTGGTTGCCAAGCTCTTTGCCGCGCTGGCTCACCTGAATCGTTTTCTGGATACCGCTTTCGTGAATGGCGGCTTTGATAAAACCTGCGAGGAAATATCGACCGGGGGCGGGCTGCTGGCCCGCATCCAGTCGGGTCGCGTGCAGTCGTACCTGCGCATTCTGGCCGCGGCCGTTGTCCTCCTCGCCGCACTTCTTGTTTGGAGCAGCCGGCCATGAGCGGATTTCCCTTACTGACATTGCTGACGGTGCTGCCGCTTGCCGGCGCGGTCGTCGCTCTTTTCTCCGCAAGCCGGGCCCGTGCCGTGGCCCTGCTCACGGGGTTTCTCTCGCTGGCTCTGGCGCTGGTTGTCTGGACGCGGATTCCGGCCAATGGTTCGATCGGACTTGTCGAACAGTTTGCCTGGGTGCCCTCGCTGGGCATTGAGTATCACCTCGGCGCCGACGGCCTGGGTGGGTTGATGCTGGTGCTGGCCGCGATCGTCTCTCTGATGTCGATTGTTGCCAGCTTCCGCGTGCATCATCAGCCGGGCCTCTACTTCTCGCTGGTGCTGGCGCTAGAGTGCGGTTTGTTCGGCACCTTCACCGCGCTGAACTTCTACCACTGGTTTCTGTTCTGGGAGCTGAGCCTGATTCCGGCCTTCTTCCTCATCAAGCTCTGGGGCGGGCCGAAGCGCGGCCCTGCGGCCACGCAGTTCTTCGTCTACACCATGGCCGGCTCGGCCTTCCTGCTGATCTCCTTTCTGGCCGTCTTTCTTTCGACCGGCTCGATGGACTTCATTCACCTGGGCCTGTTGGCCTCGACCGGCGAGCTGACCCCGATGATCACCGCGCATCTCGGCCCGGTCTCGCTCTGGCTGGCGCTGGGCTGTCTGGCCGGATTCGCGGTGAAGGTGCCGCTGGCTCCCTTCCACACCTGGCTACCGGCGGCTTACTCCGAAGCGCCTTCGCCGGTGACGATGCTGCTGACTGGTGCGATGTCGAAGATGGGTCTCTACGGCCTGCTGCGCATCGTGGTGCCGATCTTCGGCGTCCAACTCGCCTGCCTGCGCACGCCGCTGCTCATCCTGGCCGTGGTCACCGTGGTGATGGGTGCCTGGGCCGCTGCCGCGCAAAAGGATCTCAAGCGCGTCTTCGCCTACTCCTCGGTCAACCATCTCGGCTACTGCATGCTTGCCATCTTCGCGCTGGCGCTGCCGGCGGTCGATGCCGCGACCCGCGCCTCGCAGGCGGCGGCGCTCGACGGCGTGCTGGTGCAGATGTTCAACCACGGTCTGACGGCGGCGGCTCTGTTCTGGTTCATCGCGCTGCTGCAGGCTCGAACGGGTGGTCTGCGCGGCATCGATGATTTCGGTGGCCTGCGCAAGCCCGCGCCGATCTTCGCCGGACTGATGGGCATCGCCATTTTTTCTTCGCTGGGTCTGCCCGGACTCAATGGCTTCGTCGGCGAGTTCCTGATCTTCCGCGGCGTTTTTTCCTTGTCTTGGGTGAGCGCGTCGGTCAGCATACTCGGTCTGCTGGTGACGGCGACCTTCCTGCTTACCGTGATTCAGAAGGTCTTTGCCGGTCCCACGCCCGAGCGCTGGGCCAGCTTCCCGGATCTGCAACCGGGCGAGTGGCTGGCGCTGGCTCCCGTCATTGTTCTCATGTTCCTGCTGGGCGTTGCGCCCCGGCTCATCGTGGATAGCGTCAATCCCACGGTTGAATTTCTGCTGGCGCACTGGAGATTTTAGATGTTGGCCTGGACGATCTATCTCTCGTTTGCCGGAGCGCTGGTAGAGGCTCTGCTGCCGCGCTCAAGCGCGCGGCTGGCGCGCTGGTTCGCGCTGGCCGTCGCCGTCGCGGGCCTCGCCGTCGCTGCCGTGGGCTTCTTTGCCGCCGCCGGTCAGGGCCGTTTGGTCCTTGTGGACCTGCCCTGGGTTCCCGCGATGGGCATTCACTTCCTGCTTGCCGCCGACGGCATCAGCCGCGTGCTGGTGTTGCTTACCGGCCTTGCCGCTGTTTCCGCCACCCTCTTCAGTTGGAATATCGAGGAGCGCACCAATCAATTCTTCGCCTTCTTCCTCGCTCTGATCGGCGGCGTCTACGGCGTCTTCCTCAGCTTCGATCTCTTTCTGCTCTTCGCCTTCTATGAGATTGCGATCGTGCCGAAGTACTTCCTGATTGCCATCTGGGGCTCGACCCGTCGCGAGTATGGCGCGATGAAGCTGGTGCTCTACTCCTTCGTCGGTTCCTCGATGGTGCTCATCGGTCTGCTGGCCGCTTATGCCAGCTCCGGCGCGCACTCTACCGGCCTGGTCGCGCTGGCGCACGCCAACCTGCCAGTCGGTCAGCAAATGTGGCTCTTCCCGCTGGTCTTCATCGGCTTCGGGATTCTGGCTGGTATGTGGCCTTTCCACACCTGGGCCCCGACCGGACACGTGGCCGCTCCCACCGGCGCTTCCATGCTGCTGGCCGGCATCATCATGAAGCTTGGCGCTTATGGCTGCCTGCGCGTGGCCATGACGCTGTTCCCGCATGGCATGGACCCGTGGGGCTTTTCGCTCTGCGGACTTGGTTCCTGGCGCGATCTCTTCGCGCTGCTGGCGGTGATTGGCATCGTCTACGGCGCGCTGGTTGCCCTCGTGCAGACCGACTTCAAGTTCGTCATCGGTTATTCGAGCGTCAGCCACATGGGCTTCGTGCTTCTCGGCTTGATGACCCTCAACCAGATCGGCCTCGACGGCGCGGTGTTGCAGATGTTCTCGCACGGCATCCTTGCCGGACTGCTCTTCGGCGTGGTCGGCCGCATCGTCTACGCTCGCACCCACACGCGCGAACTCGACGAGCTGGAGACGATGCACCTTGCGCGACGCCTGCCCTTTGCCGCCGCAGCCTTCGTCGTGGCCGGAGTGGCCTCGATGGGCCTGCCCGGCTTCTCGGGCTTCATCGCCGAGTTGCAAATTCTCGTCGGCTCCTGGCGGATGAATCCCGTCTGGACCATCGCCACCGCCTTCGGCATCGTCATCGGCGTGGCCTACACCTGGCGCGCGATGCAAAAGGCCTTCTTCTCGGATCGATTGCCCACCCCGGACGAGCACCCCAAGACTGGATGGCCCGACCTCGGTGCGATCACCTGGCCGGAGTACACGGGCGTCGCGATTCTCACCCTCGCCAGCCTCGCAGTCGGCCTTTATCCGCGCCTGCTGCTCGATTCGATTGAACCCGCCGTGAAGGCCCTGCTTGCCGGAGGAATCCAATGAACTTCGCCGACCTCTTCCGTGTCACGCTTCCTGAGACGGCGCTGGAAATCGCTGCTCTGCTCGTTCTCTTCGTCGACCTCGCGTTTCTGCGCAAGGCCGTGCTTGCGACGCGCGTTGCCGTCGCCACGCTGATCGGCGTGGCCGGCTGCGTGGCCGCGCTCGCGCTGCTTCCTGGCGCGGGCTCTGCGGGTGTCTCCTTCGGGGGCGAGTTGTTGTTGGCCTCGGGCGGCATTGCCGCCGTGGCCGAAGCCGCGATTCTGGTCCTCACTATTCTGACGCTGCTGCTGTTCGTCGGTTCGACCTTCACCCGCCACACGGCCGAATATGTCGCCGTGGTGCTGATGGCCGCGGCTGGCGGTCTGGTCGTCTCGGCCGCGCGCGATCTGCTGATCATCTTCGTAGGCCTGGAACTGCTCTCGCTGGCGCTCTATATTCTGACCGCCTTCAACAAGCATTCGGAGAAGAGTGCCGAGGCGGCGCTGAAGTATTACCTCTTCGGCAGCATGTCTGCGGCCTTCCTGCTCTTCGGCTTCAGCTATCTCTACGGTTTGAGCGGCAGCACCAACCTCGACGCCATCGCGGCGGGCATTGCGGCCACCGGCCCGACGCCGCTGCTTTATGTTGCCTGGACGCTGGTCGTCGTCGGTCTCGGCTTCAAGGTCGCTGCGGTGCCCTTCCATCTGTGGGCGCCCGATGCCTACGAGGGTGCTCCGGCTCCGGCCGCGGCCTTCATCGCCTCGGTCTCGAAGGTGGCCAGCTTCGCTCTGATTCTCACCTTCGTCTCGAAGCTGCTGCATGGAACGCTGGTTGCCGAGCCGCTGCTCCGCAACCAGTACCTCACCTGGCAATCACTTGGCGCGTTGTTGCTGATTGTGGCCGCGGCCTCGATGGTTCTTGGCAATCTGGCCGCGCTGGCGCAGTCGAATGTCCGTCGCCTGCTGGCCTACTCGGCCATTGCGCACGCTGGCTACATGCTGCTTGGCGTGGGCGTCCACGCGAGCTTCGCGGGGCAGGGCAGTGCCGTGGGCTTCTTCCTGAGCACGGCTGACGCCGCCTCGCGCAGCGCCAACGCCGTCCTCTACTACGTGATCACCTACGGCCTGACGACCATCGGAGCCTTCGGCGCGATTGCCGTGGTTGAGCGCGCCACCGGGTCGAGTTCGCTGGAGTCCTTCTCGGGACTTTACAAGCGCAACCCGCTGCTGGCTGCGGTGCTCCTGGTCTACTTTCTCTCGCTGGCCGGGATTCCACCGCTGGTGGGCTTCTGGGCCAAGTTCAACCTCTTCGCCGCCGTGCTTTCCTCGGGCGCGGGGCCCGCGCCCTTCGCGCTGGTGGTACTGGCCATCGCCATGAGCGCCGTCTCGCTCTACTACTACCTGCGCGTGCTCAAGTGTGCCTATGTCGTCGATGCCGTCGATGCCTCGCCCATCCGGGTGCATCCGGTCACGATGTTCACACTGGTCGCCATCGCCGCCGCGATTCTCGTCTGCGGCTGCTTCCCGGCGATTCTGCAGAACTGGATTGCTTGCGGTTTCTGATCGCACAACTTCACACTGCGCAGCCAAAACCAAAAGGAGAACGCCCGGGGAGCAATCCCCGGGCGTTCTCCTTTTGCTCGATGGCGAAGGCGGCAGGTCGACTTGCCGCTTCCCGCTTGTTTTTAGTACTTGACGATCTTTGCGAACGAGTCGGCCTTGAGACTCGCGCCGCCCACCAGAGCGCCGTCGATGTCTTCCTTGCCGAGCAGCGCCGCGGCGCTCTCCGGCTTCACCGAGCCGCCGTAGAGAATGCGGATGTTCGCCGCGATCTCGGCACCCAGAATCTTGGCCACCTCGGCGCGAACGATCTTGTGCGTTTCCTCAGCCAGCTCCGGCGTCGCGGTCTTGCCCGTGCCAATGGCCCACACCGGCTCATAGGCGATGACGATCGGCTTGGCCTCGGCGGCGGTGATGCCAGCCAACGCACCCTCAATCTGACCCTTCAACACTTCGGCGGTTTTGCCCGCCTCGCGATCCGCCAGAACCTCGCCGATGCAGACCACCGGCACCAGCCCAGCGGCGAGCGCGGCCTTCAGCTTTTTGTTGACGATCTCGTCGGTCTCGGCAAAGTACTGCCGGCGTTCGGAGTGGCCGATCAGCGTATGCGTGCCGCCCACGGCCTTCAGTTGCGCAATCGAGGTCTCGCCCGTGTAGGCGCCCTCGGGGGCAAAGTGGATGTTCTGCGCGCCCACCAGCACATTCGATCCCTTGGCGGCGTCAATCACCGTCGGCAGCAGCACGGGAGAAGGGAACAGCGCGATCTCGTCGCGGCTATGGCCTTTCACCAGGGGCAGGAAGGCATCGAGAAAAGCCTTGGCTTCGGCAGGGATCTTGTACATCTTCCAGTTGGCGGCAATCAGCGCTTTACGCGGCATGGTTAAATCTCCTCCCGGTCATTGTATAAAGCGTGGGGATATTTTTGGGGGTGATGAGGAACACAATGCGGAAAAATTTATCGAATACGAGATAAAACGATTTAAAGCCAGAAAATCTTCGATTCACAGCGCATTGTCCCGCAGCAGCCGACGGAAGAGTGCAATACCCGGCACGGCGTTGCTCCGCTGCCAGTGCAGCCGCTGTTCCACCTCGATTGGGTCGCCGAGAATGCGTCGGTAGATCACTCCTTTACGCGGCAGGGCGAGCGAGGGGGGAAGAATGGCGATGCCGACCTCGGCGGCCACGAGTCCCGACAGGGTTTGCATGCTCGGCGAGAGCGTGTGCAGCACCGGAGCCAGACCGGCGTGGAGGCAGGCTGTCGTGATGGTTTCATATAGCCCGAAAAAGGAGGTTTTTTCCGGGACCAGCAGTGGTTCGCCATCCAACTGTACCAGTGTCAACGGCCGCCGTCCGCGCGCCAATCTGTGGTGCGTCGGCAAGGCCAGCACGCAGCGTTCGCGGTCCACAAGTGCTGCGGTAATGTCCGGCTCAGCGATGTGCCCGTGCAGCACGGCCACGTCCACCGCGCCCCTGCGCAAGGCCTCGACCAGCGCATCGGCAGAAAATTCGCGGAAGACCAGTTGCGTGTCGCGCGCGGCGACGTGAAAGCGGCGGATGAGGTCTGGAATGCGTCCGTAGAGTCCCGCGCTGGTAAAGCCGAGAACCAGATTCTTTTGCGAGGAACGCGCCACGCGCATCGTTGAAACCACGGCCTGATCGAGCCTTTGCAGCGTCTGCCGCGCATGTTCGTAGAAGTTGTACCCGGCCGGCGTCAGTTCCACGCGCCGCGTGCTGCGTTCCAGCAGCGGCGTACCCACCGCCTCTTCGAGTTGGCGAATGCTCTGGCTCAGGGCTGGTTGAGCCAGGTGCAGACGTTCGGCCGCGCGCCGGAAGTGCAGTTCTTCGGCCACGGCGATGAAGTTGCGCAAGTGACGTGTCTCGATCATCTATTGATAAGAATAAACGATCAATCTATTGAAATAAACGATCACCCCACTTGCTTCCAAGAACCATAATCAGAATTGAACGAAGGAGAACCGATGGCGTTTTTGACACTACGGGATTTTTTGACAGAACTCGAGCGGCAGGGCCAGCTTTTGCGCATCCAGGACGAGACCCATCTTGAACCCGATCTGGGAGCGGCTGGCCGCGCCATCAGCAATCTGGTCAAGGACACCGCGCCCGCGCTGCTGTTTGAAAATCTGCATGGCTACAAGGACGCCCGCATTGCGCTCAACGTGCACGGCTCCTGGTCGAATCACGCCATCATGATGGGGCTGCCCAAAACCACGCCCGTCAAAGAGCAGTTCTTTGAGTTTGTGCGCCGCTACCAGAGCTTCCCCGGCGAGGTGGTCGAGCGCGCCAACGCGCCCTGGCAGGAGGTCGTCGTCGAGGGCGCTGAAAACATCAATCTCTTCGATGTGCTTCCCCTTTTCCGTCTCAATCGCAACGACGGCGGCTTCTATCTCGACAAGGCCTGCGTCGTCAGCCGCGATCCGGACGACCCGGAGAATGTCGACAAGCAGAACGTCGGCATCTATCGTCTGCAGGTCAAGGGCCGCAATCGCATCGGCATTCAGCCGGTGCCCGAGCACGATATCGCCATTCATCTCACGCATGCCGAAGAGCGCGGCGAGGACCTCAAGATCGCCATCGCCATCAGCAACGATCCGCTCCTCAGCGTCGTCGCTGGCATGCCGATTCTGCCCGACCAGTCCGAGTACAAGATGGCCGCCGCGCTGCAGGGCGAGCCGTATCCGATCATCCACTCCAGCTACAGCAACCTCGATCTTCCCTGGGGCTCGGAGGTGGTTCTTGAGGGCGTTATCAAGGGCCGCGTGCGCGAGATGGAAGGCCCCTTCGGCGAGTTCACCGGCCACTACTCGGGCGCGCGCCGTATGCCGGTTATCGAGATTACGCGCATGTCGTACCGGAAGAACCCACTCTTCGAGGCGCTGTATCTTGGCATGCCGTGGACCGAGATCGACTACTACATGGGCATCAACACCAGCGCGCCGCTCTACGTGCAGCTCAAGGAGAGCTTCCCGGAGGTGGTCGCCGTCAACGCCATGTACACGCACGGTCTGGTGGTCATCATCTCCACCAAAAGCCGCTACGGTGGCTTTGCCAAGGCCGTCGGTATGCGCGTCATGACTACTCCGCACGGGCTTGGCTACGCAAAGGTGGTCATCATGGTTGACGAGACCATCGACCCCTTCGACCTGAATCAGGTGATGTGGGCCATCTCCACCAAAATGCACCCCAAGTACGATCTGGTCACGATTCCGAATCTTCCCGTGTTGCCGCTCGATCCCGGTTCCGAGCCCATCGGCATCACCGACAAACTCATCATCGACGCCACTACCCCGATCGCTCCCGAGACCCGCGGCCACTACGATCAGCCGCTTGACACGCCGCTCCATACCGATCTCTGGGAGAAGAAGCTCAAGGAGATGCTCCATGGCAAATAACGCATCTGCGCAGCCCATCTGCCCGCGCTGCGAATCGCACCAGACTCAGATTGTCACCGCCTCGCCCGTCGAGGGTGCCTGGCTTGTCTACAACTGCCCGGTCTGTTTCTACACCTGGCGCTCGACCGAGCCGGAGTACGCGACCAGCGTCGCGCACTACAACCCGCACTTCAAGATCCGTCCCGAAGAGATTGATCAGTGCATCGTCGTGCCGTCGATTCCTCAACTGCGCGAACAGAAATAAGTTTTCCTTGCAACATTCGGGCAGTTTCAGCCTCGCACATGCATCCGTGTGCGAGGCTTTTTGTCTCTATGTCGTTTTTGGAGGAATCTCCTCCTGAATCGTGCTAATATGACCATGGTCAGTGACTATAGGAGTTTAACCATGGCAACCACCATTCCCGCCGGAGAGTTCAAGGCCAAGTGCCTCAAATTGCTCGATCAGGTCGCTGAAAACCGCCAGCCGCTCATCATCACCAAGCGCGGCAAGCCGGTGGCCGAACTCGTGCCCATCAAGCCCAAAGAACAAGCCCTCTTCGGTGCAATGAAGGGCAGTGTCCTTTACATGGGTGACATTATCTCGCCGCTCGATGTGGAATGGGATGCGATGAAATGAGCGTTTCGGAAGAAGAATGCAGCTCTCTTCTGTTGCTGGATACGCACGTGCTTCTCTGGTTGATTGAGGGCTACGGCTCTTTGAGAGCCGTAGCCCGAGCGCAGATCGAGCAGGCTGCCGATGAAAATCGCCTGCGCGTTTCGGCAATTACCCCGTGGGAGATTGCGCTGCTCGTCAGCAAAGGCCGCCTGAATCTGGATCGTGACGTAATGATCTGGATTGAGGAGACGCTGACAATGCCGGGCATCAGCCTTGTCCCGCTCAGCCCCGAGATTGCCGTGGCCAGCACGCGTTTTCCTTTCGAGATGCACTCCGACCCGGCCGACCGGATTCTGGTGGCTACGGCACGCCAACTTGGGGCCATGCTGGTCACCGCCGACCGCGCCTTGCTGGCGCTGGCCACGCGCGCCTGCTTTCGCGCACTCGATGCCGAGCAGTAACTATCCCTTGCGCTGCAGGTGGGTCACATCCGGCGGAACCTCACCGTTCAGGAAAAACTCGCGCTGCTCCGGGTCGCCCAGATCCATCGTGAAGCTGGCCCAGGAGTCCTCTTCGAGCACGGCCATGCTCCAGGGCCCGGAAACTGTCTCGGCAAACTGCCAGAGAATGTGGTGGCCCTCTTCGTTGGTAAAGCCCTCGTGGTCGGCCTGCAAAATGGCCTCGCCGCGCTCCCAGATGAAGTGACGCAGCGCGTGAATCGCCGCCGAACCCTCTTCTGTGCTCGCCCCGTAGAGCGTGCGGAAGGCGTAGACGGTGCGTACCTCGTCGAGATACTCCTCAAGCCACGCAAGCGCGCTCTCCGGCCCCGCCTCGCGCGCGTCTTCCAGCAGATCGGCCATCTCGTCCTCGCCGACCGAGCCACTCAAGACCGGCAGCCTCTCGATGACGGCGATCTCGGCCTCGTCCTCGCCAGCCAACAGTAGCGACTCCCAGCCTTCCTCGTCGCCCGACTCGATGGTCAGACGGCAGTAAGGATGCCCCTCCTGGATCAGTTGCGCCAACTCCTCGAACTCCGGCCAGTCCTCGTGCTTCGTCAAAACTCGTGTGCAGTAGTCCATGCACTGTGTATCTTAATCGATTCGAGGTTGAAGTTCTCGCCAATCGCGTGCGACGTGGAGAATACGCAGGACTTGGACGGCTTCGTCGGTGACTGCGTAGATCAGCAGATAGGGAAGAGGCGCAAGGGGCAGTTCGCGGGTCTGCGCAATGCGGCCTTTGCGTCCAGAGTCGGGAAACTGCTTGAGCTGCTTTGTTGCGGCATAGATGCGGCGGATGGTCGGCCGTGCAAAGTGGGGGTGGTGCTCTTTCAGATAGGCTGCAATCTCATCGAGATCTGCGGCGGCGGTCGGGGACCACCGAAGTGCTTTCATGCGCGCAACAGGTGTTCGACGCGCTCATTCATCGCGGCCTCGTCAAGAAACTCGCCGTGCGCAAACTGGTCGATCCCCACCTGTACCTGCTGTGCGAACCATTGCTCGTCGGCCAGCAGCTTGTCGACGGCTTCGCTGAGCAGTTCAGTCGGGCTCTTGCGCACGCGTAGCGCAAGCTCGGCAAGCTGATCGAGTTGGCTCTGTGGCAACGAGAGTTCCATAGACTTCCTGCTTTCTTTAAGCGGCAGAGCGCTTTTTGCCCGGACGCTTGGCCGGGGATGGAGCCGCGTCCGGCACAACCACGCGATGCGGATCGGAAAGAAGAGCCTGCAGATCGGCGGGCAGGGCAGAGAAGGGCACCGCGCGTGCGAAGTCTTCGTCGGTTCACTCCGGATTGTCGTCGTCGATCAATTCAGGATCTGGAGCTGGCACGCTGCCCCCCTTCTTCACGGCTGGCTCACCGCTGACGGATGACCCTCAGTCTACCGCCGCGCGGGGTAAAAACCAAGGCGTAGAGTACATTCCCAATCAAACCAATGGCGCGGATACGAACCTCGCCGTAGTCCCGCCTGCGGTCTTCTGTGTAATCGGCATTCGTGAAGTCGAAATCTCTGGTGATTTCAAAGTCGAAGCCGCGTTCCCGCCGGTTCCGTTCGCTCTTCTGTGGATCATACGTGATTTCCACGCTGCGATTGTAGCGTGGAATGCTTTAAACATCCATAACAATGGCCGCACCCAGCAAAAGCTGAATGCGGCCATTGTTGTCACTCAGGCACGGACCCAAGGCGCGCAACGCGCGCAGTTGGCCCCACCGCAGGTGGCAGGTGCTACTTGTCCGTCAGGGCAACCACGCCGGGTAGCTTCTTG
>Ga0255352_1000554_pt1 | contig 20873 bp, 16 predicted proteins | sample HBST0metaG_FD_189939 | JGI IMG/M metagenome (GOLD analysis project Ga0255352, IMG submission 189939) | Peat soil microbial communities from Stordalen Mire, Sweden - H.B.S.T0 | ecosystem: Environmental > Terrestrial > Soil > Wetlands > Peat | place: Sweden: Norrbotten County, Stordalen Mire...
GCGCATCATGGACTTCCTTCGCAACCTCTGAACCCAAAACTTATGTGGCGCTCGTGCGCAACCAACCACGCGTCTCTACGTCCGCCCCGCCATGAACGCCACATAAATCTCCGCGCCACATAAGTGTGAAAGTTCATGGACCAAAGTGGAAAACTCTTCGGCTGTTGACTGGCCGGGAAGCAAGACGATCTTTCCGCCGTAACTGGCTCCCAACGCTGGGGCGATAGACTCCTTGAACTCAAGCTGAATTCCCTGAGCGATGATGAAATCAATCAGCCGTTCCCGCCGTTCGCCTACATCTCCGCTCACCTTGGTTGAAAGTTCGGGAAGCTCTTCGCCGTCTGTTTGGCTCACATCGAAGACATAGGCCGAACGGAAACCCACCAATACCCCATGATTCTGTGTGCGTATGTCCTTCTCGGCCTCTTCATCCTTCTTGCGCTTGATGCCAATCACCGGAGCAAGAATGCGGATGCCTCGCTCTCCCTTCCTCACTCTCCGTTTAAGCTGGTTCCACGCATACAGGCCAGCAACGCGGGTTGCATCCGGCTTCTGCCGTGCAATCTCCAAAATGTTGCCAAAGCTGTAGTTGTGAAATCTTCCCATCGCGGTTAGATAGGCGGTAAGTCCTTCGCTGTGTCCCTGCTCCAATTGCTCGATCAGGGCTTGCACATTGGCCGCGATTGCTTCTTTCGCGGTCTGCTTCTGCTGCGGCTGGTTGGGGTTCTGGGTGGACGTGTTGACGCTGTTGTCGGTGGTAATGGCTGCGCTGCTCATCGGTGATTCTCCTTTGTCTTTGCTCTTGAATGGTTTTGCTGTTGTTGTTCACACAACAACGCCTTGGCCCAGGCCCACGCCTGCGGGGGTAGCAACTGCAAGGGGAGGGGAATCTCCCAGGGCTTGCAACGGAGCGCAGCGAGAGTGGAAAGCCCCTTGGTCTGCACAAACGGAGCGCAGCGCAGTGCGGAAGACTGGGGATACTCCTTGCGGGCGCGAGGGGCGGAGCTCCTTAGGAAGGGTTTCTAAAGGGCAGGCGTTGCGGACAGGACACAGGTCCGCTAGAGGGGTAGCGCAAGACGTGCCGTTTTCTACTGCGGCGCGCCTGGAGCGTAGGGCAGGAGCCCTCACTGAAACGGGTAGAAAGTAATATATGTTTCTTTGTAAGAGTTAGTAGCTGTGCTAAAGACCTGTCATTTATGATCCTGGACATACCTCAAAGATCACGATGTTGCCCATGACCTTATGAATAATGCAGTAGACAATTCGTCGGACTATTTGCGCGGCGCGATATAAGTACCTTAATTAATAAGTCGAGCTGTCAATCGACGACTGAAGTCAGTTTTGCTCAAGAACCTCTCAAACATATTGCAGACTTTGGAATGTATCGGCAAAAACATCAATCCCCGGGCACATTGAAACCCAAGAATCGTAAACCCTTCGCTATACGACCGTTCACAGGCGGAAATTCGCTGGGTTTGATCGTTCCAAACAGCTCCAATGAGCAGAACCTGCCGAAGTTTCGAATCTTCCTTTCCGGCTTATACAGTACATCATGCAATCTGGAAATGAACTCTCCTCCGCCGAAGAGTAGGTATTTAAGACGAGTCCTCACTATATCGACTTTGCCTTCATTTTCATCCCAAAAAGTGCTTGCAAGATTTATAGCACCGCCCGAAGTAAATCTCTTTTGTTCGTGAAATGCGTGAAGGCACATCAGGCCCTCAGATAGTTGGGACTGGCTGGCATTATCGATAGCATCGCGAGTCCCAAATGTCTTCTGGACTGTTCGGAGCCAATCGATGTAGTCATCTGGAACCTGGCTTTTAGACGCTTGTTTCCATTCTTTTCCTAGCTTCAGGATTAAACTTCTCCGATCATCCACAGATTGAAAGGGAGCATCTTGCCAACTTTCTTTACCGATGGCGTATGTGAGTCTTACCCAATTCACGAAACGATTAGTCTCATTGGCAATTCCAATGTCTTCGAGTTCAGCTCTTCGTAATTGATTTTCTTCGATAATCTTTGTTACTTCGTTGAAGGAATTACGATACTGATGTACCGTACGGCGAAGTTCCTCATGAAAAGCACCTTTCGCAGATTTCTTTGCACTGCCCACATTCGCGTTCGCAGGTTCGGCCTTTCCAACTGCGCTTTCAAGTAGGCCGTCAATGTCAGGTTTGTTTCGAGCTATAGCGTTGTATTTCAATGTGAAGACTTCTAACGTTTCTGAAGTCAGAATCGAAGCAGCATTCCACAATTCATTGAAGAGGCTTCGCACCTCATCGAGATCGTCCTGCTCGTCGACGATCATAGTACCTTCTCGGTTCAACTGCATCCCACTTAAGGTCAGATTCGAGGAGCCAATCAAAGCCGAGTTGTCAAAAAGATAAATCTTGGCATGAAAACGTCTTGTAAAATAGCGAATTTCGCAGCTTGCCAGATCGAACACCGCGCTCAATGCCTCTGGAGCGGTGCAAGCATTCAAGCCAACCAAGAGGCAAACTGATTTGCCTTTGTTGGCAGCTTCAACCAACTCGTCAGTCTTCGAAACGTAAGGAGCCGCGATCCAAAGATTCTGAGATGCCTGTACCATCGTTCTAAAAGGATTGAGTACAAAATCCTTTGTAGGTCCGTTGGAGAAAATACGACTCATGCTACGACCTGCCCCTAGAGATTGTTAATCTCTACAGAAATTTTACTACTTTGAGTAAACCTTCATTGAACCGAGTACCGGATTGCCCTTTAGCGGGCAGAGAAAAGGCGACTCCGAAGAGCCGCCTCCAGGTTGCGCGGGTGCTACTTGGCTTTCTTAGCGGACTTGGCGGCCTTGCTCTCGCTGGCTTCGATCGGTGTCGAGTAGTCGATCTTGCGGATGTAGTCGGTCTTGATTGAGAACGTCTTGTGCTCCACGCCGTCAGCCGTGTACGTCTCGGGCTTGATCTTGCCTTCAACGATGACCGGTGTCCCGGCCTTGAGGGTGGCGGCGAACTTCGCCAGCGGCCCCCATACCTGAACCTGGAACCAATCGGTGTTCTTGTGTTCTGCGCCTTCTTTGTCTTCCCACTGCTCGTTGACGGCAATGCTGAAGTTGACTACATCGCCGTTCGGGGTGGACTTCTTTTCGGCGTCTTTGCCGAGGTTGCCTTCGAGGTGGACGTTGTTTTTGTAGCTGAACATGATGTTTCTCCTTTTGAATTTGGTCGCGAGTGAATCGGGACATACTGCCGGAACGGACATGGGGCGCAGTGAACTCCCAAGTGCCAAGCAAATTCTTTGGCGGAGAGGGACCACAGCTTGCCTGGGGAGAGGAATCCGCAAAGCGCAGCGAAAGAATTTGCGCCGCCGCCGCAGGGCGAGAGCGTTCTTGACGCCTCCATGATGGCCGAGTTGATTGTGACCAAAAAGGAGATCGCGCCTCAGCTCAAAGAGTCCACCGGAACCTCGCGGGCCAGGACGAAAAGCCCAGGCGCGGGTGGTCAGCGATTGCCGTTGGCGGGAAGACATGGGGCCGAGCATCCCATTCTTTGACTCTTTGGCTCCTTGGTGCGGGGGCGCTCTTGGCGGCGGGGTTCGCCGCCTCAGTTCGGACGCCGGTTGAAGGGAAGAACGGGGCGGACACGGCGGAGTGGAGACGGTCATTCAAGGCCATTCGCAAGACCGGTTGCACGGGAGTCGCCAGTGGGACGGCGACGCTGGCCTCCATATAGCTTGCGGGGCCACCGCGCAACCGGGGGCGCCGGGTGGGGCGGCGCAACCGCTGCAATCCACAGGGGCGCTCTGGGAGCTACCTTGTGGGAAACGGAACCGCACCAGCGACGAATTCCGAGAGCTCTGCTCGAAGAGGCAGAAATCCGGCTCCAGTTGACAGCAAACAATCTGGCGAACGCGGTGGATTTTTCAACACAACATGACATGCTGGCGAAGGAAATGCGCGGCATCTGTTGTATCGGAGCGATCACCGTTTATGACGCTTGGCCCCGTCTGTGACCGTATTCTGGAAGGGCGCCGGCACTCGTCTATTTGCACTCCGGGACAAAAGCTGGAGTTGCTGCTTCCGGCCTCAAAGGCTCAATTGTCCATCCGGAAAAGCCGCGGTAGGCGTTCTCTCTCGCCTGACAGGGGCAGAAATCGAAGATTACCATTGTATATGCAAGAACGACCAGTGCTCTATGCGAGACCGCTCTTGACCAATCTCAGGATTTAACATCATCCCTGTAATGGTGGTGCAATAAATCCGCAGCAAGAGCGCAAAAAGACGCGGTCAGCGTGGTTTTGACAAAAAAGAGGATCGAGGTTTACGATGCCATCGAGAAGCGCCCTTTGGGATATGTTGAAAGGCGGCTACCCGGAAAATGTAAGAGCTGCCATCGGTTGGACGGGCTCGACTGTTATCTTCGGCCTGTTGCCCATGATACTGTCGCTGGTTGGATTCCTAATCGTAAATAGGCCTCAAGAAATACTTGTGCTTCTCACGAACGGCGAAGTCCTCATGGTCAGCAATACGATTGTTTGCTCCGCTGCCATTCTTTTAGGAAAAGATCGCTCCCCAACGGGCAAGCATTTCGGTCGAGTGCCATACATCCAGTTCGCAACCATCATTGTCGCAGCCACTAGCTTTAACTATGGTGTGATACGCACCCTTCAGATCATCCATTACACAAATATAAACGGCACCCTAGTAGTCAGCATGACCGTCGGCCTGTTCCTGGTTGGATGTATCTACGCCCTCATCGTAGTTACGTTAGACGAAAGTCTTGAGCCACAACAGAATTTTGAACAGGTCTACGACAAAGCTGAAGCGAAGCTTCAAGAGGACTTTCTCTCAGCCACCGGACGTGTGCCCGCGGCGCGAGCACGTAGCTTTGAGAAGAGTCACATCGGTGGCGACGACGAATATAGGAGTGACTCTAATGACTGACGCACAGGACTCAAAACCCTCTGTTATAACCTGCCGTTGCTTGGAGATTGCGCAGCCAATCGGAAGCTTTTACATAGCAGTACTAGCTTCCTCAGACGTTGTTGACATCTCCTACGCAGATATTCGACTGATTGAGAGCGGAGGAAGAGAGATCGAATCCATCTCCGGCATCCAGCGCAACCTTTCACCAAAAAGAGTCGATGAGCTCGCCAAATACGTGAACACCATGGACGCATCATTTCCAACGGGAATAATACTCGCCATGTCATCGGAGGATGTGGACTACGATGCCGAGAAGGCAACCCTGACTATCCAACGACATGATCGCGTCGCAAAGATCATCGATGGCCAACATAGAATTCAAGGCCTCAGGAGTTTCAACGGCGAAACCTTCCAGGTCAACGTTACAATATTTATCGACATGGAAATCGAGTATCAGGCGATTCTATTTTCAACGATCAATCTCAAGCAGACCCCCGTCAATAAATCCTTGGTCTACGACCTTTATGAGTACGCTGAAGCTCGAGGCCCGCAAAAGACATGTCATCTCATTGCACGGCTGCTTAACAGGACACCCGGCAATCCGTTTGAAAGGCGGATCATGATCCTGGGAACCGCTACTGGTTCAGCGAAGGAATCGCTCACACAAGCGGCATTTATCGAGCCTTTGCTAAAGCTTATATCTCGTGATCCGATGACCGACAGGGACCTATTCAACCGGAACAGGAAACCAAAGCTTGCGGATGACAGCGAAGTACGGGCGAAAAACCTTGTTTTTCGCAACTGGTTTATCGACGATAAAGATGCAATGATTGCCGCAACGATATCCAATTATTTCCAGGCAATCACAACTAAATGGACAACGGCTTGGGACATGAAGCAGAGAGGGCTCATCCTTAACCGAACAACGGGATATCGGGCTTTAATGCGATTTCTTCCCTTGACCCTTTTCACTCTTGGATTAGATACCTTACACACTGTTGATGAATTCTTTGGGATCATCGATAGGGTTAACCTAATCGATGATGACTTCACCCCAGACAACTTCAAGCCTGGAAGTAGCGGCGAGGGAGCCCTGTTCCGTCGTCTGATAGCTAACACTGGAATTCAGGAAAACGCGGCATGGAAGGGACTAAAGCCTAAAGCCTGAGCTTGTCGCCTGGGGGTCCGCTCAGAAGATTTAGCTCAATTGAGATCGGGAGTCTCCCTTCAGCAACGAATTTGGCGTATCCAGCGGGGCTAAGGAGAACAATGGCATCGTACCTTTTAGCGACCGCGGCCTTCTTCAGTCTTGCATCCAGCTTCCATCTCCATTCAAGCAGCTTTAGAGATTCGTCTCCTGGATATTCAGGTGGAACGACACGAAGCTCAGTATGAATGGTCTTCTCGTCTCCGATGATCGGATTAAGAACCTTGACACGGATCGGTTTGTTTAAAGAGCGGCCCCAGAACTCCGCTTCACGGAATGTTGAAGCAAGGAACATCCCGCGCTTCTGATACGCCTTCGGATCGGACGGAGGCACGTGCCACCAGTCTTTGCGATTGATGCGAGCGATCAGCTTTTCTATGGGTCCGCTTTCCATGAATTGTCCCACGCCTAAAAGATTATGCTCAAAAACGGTCTCCTGCAACGTCCTGAACAATCATCTCCAAAGCTCAGGATCACCCACTGAAAGACGATAGTCCAAAAAGGATATCATCGCGTGGGAAGACTGTGACAACTCCTTGATTTTGTAGTCGAGGCCGAGGCCCGCATCATCAACAATTTCCGCGTAAGTTAGGTTCTTGGCCCGACCTGTTGGATCATCCGGTATAAAGACCGTATCCCAATAGAATTTTCGGTTTCCGCGCGGCTGATCGGCAATGGTTCCTGCTCGCTCACCGATGAAGGTCTTTACATGCATTCCGTCGCAATAGGCAACTACAGCCCTAGCTGTCGCCCGGCGACCGGCAGAGTGGGTTTCCTCGACAAATCGCTCTCGAAGGGTATCCCACATTGGCTTTGTTAGTCCGCCCGGATAGGATCTGTCCTTGTAGTCATCAAAAATGAGACCGGCGTGTTCAACGATGCAAGGGACTTTTAGTTGACAGTATGCGGAGACCACTTCCGCGGAGACCATCGTCGTGAGATCGACATCAAGTATTTCTTGGATTGGAACCTCTCTGATGTCAAAGTCAAAGTAATCCGCGACGCGTTGCCCGTTAGACAGAGAGCAAGATCGGATGAACACACCATTCTCGTCCCTCTTGAAAGAGCTACTGGTCACATAGACAATTGTTGTTTTACTGATCGCCATGGTCAGCTCCGAATTTCATTCAGCAACGCTGCGATTGCATCCGTGCGCACGGGCGCTTGAATCGGGATGACTTCAATGTTACGCTCCTGGAACAGTCTTCTCTCAAACAGAGAGGGATCCTGAATCACAATATACGCGCGCCTCCCTGAACTCGTGTTCGGCAGGTCGGCAAACTGCTCTTTGACCTGACGAAACAGATACGCAACGTTGGGATCTCTGAAGCTGTAGCCGAGAAACAAAACGGACCGATTGAGCAAATCGCTCCAGAGCCTTCGGTCCATCATGGATTTGAATTCCATCCTCTTTTCGTAGTCCGATTCCGTGAGGACCATTCGATCCGGGTGGTTCCAATCACCATGGAACTTTATTACCTCAGTTACCTTCGAACTGCGTGTCATGTGCTCTTCAATCGCCACCGCTTGAAATGCTCGACCGTTCAGTCCAAGGCTTCTCTCGATGAAGTCATCGAAGTTTGTCGTGTACATGGTCATGCACTTCGTCATGGCAGAGAGCTCAGCGTGGATCACTGAAGTCTCTATGGCAGCGTCTGGGGGATTCATGTTCAATAGCAGCCAATTCGTTAATCTGGTGTGGCCGCTGAACTTCAGCTTGTAGTACTCAAGAATCTGAAGGTCAGTACCGCGCACTCTCAGCAATTCCGCTGAATCAAAACCTAGCTCCTTTGCAGCTCGCTCCACGAGTGCGCCCCAAGATGGACCTCGCTTCGTGATCGCTCCGTCCGTCCATTCCACGGACGCAGAGATTCCAGCACCAATGAAGGGCAGTATTCGGCCATCACGATAAAGCGTCTTCAGTTCCAACAACGCGCTCATTGGGTCCTTTCCTCGCAAGAAGTCTTGTCATGGAGTGGGTATGCTCGATGTTATTGTGAGGATGCGTTTCGACGAGGTCAGAGTCGCTGCAAGAGATGATGTCCCACTCCCCAGAGTATGCACCGAGATAGTAGTCATGCGCCAACAGCGTCGGTGAGAATCCAGGGTGCGCATGGAGTTCCTGGTGCCGACTATTGAAGGCGCAGATCACGTTATACCCTCCGCTACGAGTCGCACCTTGCAACTTCTTCAGTACCTGTGCAATTTCGTTGACAGACGACAAGCAATGGAGCAGCCCATAAGCTACAACCACATCGAATCTGTCAGGCTCCAGTTCCACATTTCTGATGTCCCCGCTGTGCCACTTGATTAAGGGCTCTTGAACCCAGTGCGCGGAACGATTCTGAAGAGCCACATCTGATATTTCGAGCGCTTCGACTATTCCTTTGTTTGCCGAAATGAATGCAGCATTCTTTCCCTCGCCGCAGCCCACGTCGAGGAATTGCAGCCCTTCAAACGACTTCAGTCGGTCCAACAAAAGCTTGACGTAGCTCCCAGGCTCCTTACCCCAAAAGCACGAGCAATTTCGGTAGCCATCGTCATACCCCCCATTAGTCATTGCTACGCTCCTCGATACCAAGATTTTTCATCATGAGCTTAATCGCGCGGCGGTAATCAGGTTTACCTGTCCAATTGTAGAGAACTGCATCAGCACTTTTGATCAAGTCGCCAACCTCAGTTTCTACTGGAGCGTTTCGAGCTGCCAAGAAGTCGATGATCGAGGCTCCTTGCGCCTGTCTTTGAGTGTAGAAGGAATAGGCAACGTCCGGCGGGGTCTGAACAAACATGACGCCAACCCTAAAAGGGCGTAAGAGGTGGCGGATAAGATCCAGAGTCGCCCGTTGACGGAGCCCGTCAACAAGAATTCGAGGAGCGTCTGCGACGTTGGCCATCTCAACGAGCCGCATTGCGAGTCGTTTCGGCCCATCCGGTGTCTGAATGAAGCGCCATGCCTTGATCTGAAACTCTGATCGCGATGTCTCGGGAACAGCAGGAATGTCAAGCAACTCTGCCATCACCCTGCCCGTGTTTATCTCGATGTACCCAAACTCCTCTCTGAGCACGTCTGTGGCTAATGTTTTCCCACTCCCCACAGGGCCAATAATGCAAAGCACGTGAGGAGGCTTTAGAGAGGCACGTCTAATCAATCTGTATGCTGGCCTTGCAAGCGTCAGGCCAGCAGCGAACTCCCGGAGACACAACTGAGACCAATATTCGAAGTTCCACAGCCACACTGTTTGAGGGCTGTTTTTTGACACCCATCGCAATTGTGTAATGCCTTTTTCACCCCGCTCTGGGCTGTCCCAATATGTGTCTCCACTGACGTCGTACCTCATTACAAATGCGAGGTGTCGTCTTCCAACGTCGGTTGAATCGTCGTTGATAATCCCGATCATCCTCAATCCCTCGTGGTTCTTGAGGCGCTCAATGTCAGCTTCTGGCATTCGGAGCTCTTCGGTCAGCTCTCTTGCGGCACTGTCGTAGACTCCCAGAGTGTCTGCATTGAAAAGATTCAAGTCCCCTTCGCTGACATGCCCCCCAAACCCAACGCAATAGGCTCCGCGAAGATATTGATCTACGCGATTGTAAGTTCCTCTGCGATAGGTGAGTACCGAGGCTCCACGACAAACCAGCACATACGTGACAATCTGTGTATATGCATCATCCTGTTCGACCTCGAAGCGCTGCCGATAATCTGGCGACAGGCTCAGAAAGATGCGCTTCGAGACACGACGCCAATTGGTCTGGATGCCTTGCCAAGTTGTGATCTGGTCGAGCTCATCCCGACGAAATACAAGAACATTCTCTCTACTTTGCGGCGGAGTGAAGGGCTTTGAGTCAAATGCTGGTACCGTACCGTCCATCAATGAAGACAAATAAAACCGGCCCGGCTGAGTTCGAACAAAGGGAGAGTGCTTGCCAAAGCGTCGTATGTGAACGCTCAGCTTTGACTTCATGGTTTGATATGGAGTACTGCCTGCAATATTGTCTGAAAATAGTTGGCGGTCGTGGGCAATATCAACTAATTCCCGCGCAGACATGGACCTGCGCTCTGTTTCCATGAGAGTTTTTGCCACGACAAGGAATTCACTTTTCAACTGCATCTCTCTACACGGATCTCTTCAGTTGTGTAGCCCCTCGGTGTGAATGCGCGACCCTAGAAATTAGTTACCAACAGTTCAGTAGCGCCCCGACGATAGACCGGATCTCCTGCCAAGACGCTTGAACGCGAAAGAGTCTGGTGAGTACCAAAACCGCTGTACAACTCCCTGACGCTTTCGTGGTCGGCGTTCGACATCATTATGAGTGCGCCCCGCTGCCCGGCGGCTTTGATTGCAGTAGCGAGTCTTGCTTGGTCTTTCCATGAAAACAGTTGGGCATTGTATTTCACAAAGCCGTTGTTGTTGTGCATGACGGTATAAGGCGGATCAATGAAAACAAAGTCGCCTTCCCTGGCCTTCCCAATTGCAACTGCGAAATCCCGCTTCCTAATCCGCGCATTCTTGAGAGCCTTCGCGACCTTTTCAAGGTAGCCTTCTTCAAAACTAACCTCATCTTTGGTGCCAATCGGAACGTTGAACTTGCCCTCTTTATTGACGCGGTAAATGCCGTTGAAGCAAGTTCTGTTCAAGTAGAGAAACCGCGCTGCTCTAGCGATGGGATCCTTGGGATTCTTCTTCCGCACCTCGTAGTAAAAGTCTGAGTCATGCTTCTTGTGGAATCTTGCAAGACGTTGCTCAACTTCCGCCCAGTCGTGTTTGATCCGATTGTAAGCATTGATAAGCTCTCCATTCGCATCAGACAGATATGCATCTACCGGGGAGAGAGCGAAAAATACCGCAGCCCCTCCAAGGAAGGGCTCAATGTAGTTCCCATAGGTCTTCGGGAACATATTCAGATGGCGTGCTGCAAGCCATCTTTTCCCGCCAGGCCACTTGAGGAATGGTTCAATCATCCTCATCACCGCCGACTGCCGAGAGGACTATGTCCGTTTCCTCCATTGCGGTAAGCAGTCGTTTGGTGAACTCATCATGGATGAAGTCGATGTACTCAAAATCTTCAACCTTGTACTTGCGCTCTTTTGCCGGATGCGCGGGGATCCGGCGCAATTCGTTGACGCGCTCCATCCATTTCAGGTTCTTTGCTTGCCCTTTCTCTCCTGGTTCAGGGATGTTGAACACGGGCTTGAAAAGCGGCCAGACTGATTTTGCCTCTACGACCTTCTTCATCTCAAGAACTTCGAGATAAGTCTCCGGCGGGAGGCGATCTTCTAAGTCTAGATCGAGCGACCGATTGTAGGCAGCGAGCTTCACTGTCTTGTCTGTGATGCCCTTTTCCCAATAGGCGTCCTTTGCACTGCCATATAGTTTTCGGAAAACACTGAAGATGTGGTCCCGCATGTCCGAGACAATGTCCTTGAGCTTGATGTCGGCGTCTTTGATTCGATCTTCAGACTGCTCTGCCTCCCAGTCCGCCATGCCATCAGGCTGGAAATCTGCGTATTTCGCCTTAACCAGTTTGCAAAGCCGGAAGTAATATTCGGGTGGCCCGCCGGAGCCGAACTGAACCTGAAAGGCGTCTCTGATTTGGGTCGGGGTGCTCGCCTCAAGGAAGTCGCGGATAGGCTTGACATACTCGTCAATGCCCATGAGGACCTCTTCAATTTCCATCTCTCTGGCATTCGATGCGGTATTGGTCTCCCAATACTTCACGAGAGAGCCAAACAGCATGATGTAGGCCTGCACTGCTATGTTCGTGCAGAGGAATCCGTCACGCCCGTTCTGCCATTCATGCAGGTTTGCATTGGTAATCAGAGAAAAGAATTCGTTCACAGCTGACCGCGCCCTGTCGAGCGTCTCAGCGTCTGAACTGCCACACAAGGGACCGTGGTCATAGACCTTGTTGTTGAGCATGGCCCTTCCGAGGAGACCGGACTTACGGAGAGCATCCTTCAGAGCAGGGATAGTTAGGCTCGTGCGGCTGGTCGTCGGCATGCCCTGTTGCGTAATGCGATTGTGGAAGGGTTCACCTACGTCGGTGTTCAGCAGATTTACAAGCCTTGCGCTGATTGATCCAATGCGCTCGCTGGGGATATCAGAACCCCACTTCAGTTCACCCTCTAGATCGTCTAGCAAATGCTTGGGTACGGACTTTTGTTCATGATTGATCGTAACGAAGAGGTTTGCTTCCTCAGTCTTCGATAAGTTCTCAAATGCGACGACGATTACATTGTGGTTAAGGTACTTGTCGTCAATGGGAGCAAAGCCATACAAACGATGCTGGCCGTCGATGATCCAGGCGGATCTGTACCTGTCCGGTAGATGCAGATGGCCAAACTGAATCCCGGCGGTTTCGTCTGTGGCGGCTTTTTCAAACCGGACAGGTCTAACAAAGTTTATTAGGAGATTGTTTGGGAAATAACCACCGCCCTTGATGAACTCGCCGATGTCCCGCATTCGGGTGCGGCTCACAAGTCGCTGGTAGGTTGGAGCACCTTCAGGGTCATTGAGTGAACGGTGATTAACAAATGAGATTTTGAGTAGGTCTCGCGGAGTTGTGACGAAGCAATAGAACGGCTTCCCGCCAAGCTTGCCACGTATCGCCGCGACAGTCTTGCCGCTTAGCTCTGGAATGACCTGATCTTTGAGAAATTCGGCAAGAAACTGATACCTGGCAGCCTTCCCAAGGTGGTCTGCAACCTGTGCATAATATCGGAGTTCTCTCTCAGTGATGATGCGAATCTGTTCGCCGCTGGCGCGTTGCTTGTCTGGCGCGGACCAAATAATGTTTTCAGTGACGAAGAGCCAAATAATCTTGAGTTTCTTTTCCTCGCCATAGTGCTTACGAATTGCAGAGGCGATGGGCTTCTTGAGGTTGGCAAACTCCTCTATGTCCTTTTGCAGACTTCGCCTGGTGAAGCTACCGGATGCTTTGCACTCCGCAACAATCACCGTCTCGTCATCTTTGGCGAATATATCTACTTGTTTTCGCAGGGGCTCCGCGCCCTTCCTGTCGATCAGCATCGTGAATTTGCGACCAGAGTTGATTTCGGGATAGCCCAACCTGGCTAGCAGCATCCAGAACCGGTTTTCCAGGCGCTCATCGATAGCTTTTGGTCGCTTGACACGAATCGAGCGTTTCATTCTCCTATCGACCTGCCAACCGTCAGTCTCGTACGCGGGGATCTCTTCGGCAACGATGGATTTCTCATCAAACTGTTTACGCCGGTGCACAGCTTCGCGCTTGATTTTCGAAGGATCGGCAAGCAGAGGACCAAAAAACTCGAGGGTTTCGCTCTCTTGATTCATACAGTTCCTTCACGGATGGCCAAATTGCTCAGACGTGCCTTGCAAGAGATCGCTGGCTCACGGGCTGCATTTGAGGACTGCACCATTCTATATTGAGCCTGCTAGGGTTAGGAACTTTTAAGTGGCTCCATGCGCGATTTGCCATTGGGTATCGAGCGGATATAAATGGGTATAAATGGATACCCATTGTCTTCGGCTATGAAATGGGTGAAAATGGGTAAAATTGGATACCGCCTATGCGCGACATCAAGAACATCACGATCACGCCAGAAATTCTGAAGCTCATCGCCGATATCGACGAGTTTAAGGGGCGTTGGAAGGTCATTGAGACCCTCGCGCCCGAAAAGCTTACCAGCCTGCGACGTATTGCCACGATTGAAAGCGTGGGATCATCCACACGCATCGAGGGTGCCAAGCTTAGCGATGTGGAGGTGGAGAAGCTGCTGTCCGGGCTTAAGACGAAATCGTTTTCCAGCCGCGACGAGGAGGAAGTAGCGGGCTATGCCGACGCAATGGATATGATTTTCGAGGGCTACGAAGCCATCACGACCACCGAAAATCACATCAAGCAACTGCACGGCGTATTGCTCAAGTACAGCACCAAGGACCAGGACCATCGTGGCGAGTACAAAACGGTGACCAACCACGTCGAGGCCTTCGGACCGAACGGCAAGAGTCTGGGCGTGGTATTTGAGACCGCCACGCCGTTTGAAACGCCTGGATGGATGAAAGAGACCGTCGATTGGTTCAATCAATCGGTACAGCAGGAAAGCCACCACCCACTGATACTGATCGGGATTTTCATCGTAGTGTTGCTGACAATCCATCCGTTCAAAGACGGCAACGGCAGGCTCTCGCGCGTGCTGACCACATTGCTTCTGCTGCGTGCCGGGTATAGCTATGTCCCCTACTGTTCGATGGAAGGCGTGATTGAGCAAAACAAGGACAGCTACTACCTCGCGCTGCGCCGTACCCAGCAAACTATCCGCAAGGAGGAGCAGAACTGGGAAGCCTGGCTGGTGTTTTTTCTGAAGATGATGGCGAAGCAAAAAGACAACCTGGCCGCAAAGGTCAAAGAAGGACAGGCGCTGCGTGCGTCCCTGCCCGCGCTATCCCGACAGATTTTGGAATTGGTGAAAACTCGCGGCGAGATCACCGTCAAGGAAATCGAGGATGCGACCGGCGCCAACCGCAACACCATCAAGGTGCATGTGAAAAAGCTTGCCGAGCAGTACTACCTGGCGCAGGTCGGCAAAGGACGCGGCGCGCGCTACATGATCAAGTAGGGCTCGTCGCGGCGGCTACGCATGGATCGATTGCCGGTCTGCTCCGGCTGAGACACTACCAGTCAAAAAGTCTGCGGCCAACTGGTTGGCGAGCATTCTCGGACGATGCTGCCGACAATCGATGTGGTTTACAGACCCAAGCCAAGATCGGTGGCGTATTTGCTGCCGGACTGCACTTGGGCGTTGTCGCCCAACGAGTGAGACGAGGTTTGGCCGGCTTGCTCTAGAGCAGTTTCTCGCGTGATCGGCTGCGCCTGGCGGTCGTAGAACTGGCCTTGCGGGTCGATGTGCAGCCAATTTCCCGCGTGGCTGTGCTGGTAGCTCTGGACTTCGCCGGTCTCGCGCTTCCACTCGTAGTCTGCCGCTTCATTTGGAATGGCTGCTTGGATTGGAGCATGGTGCCGGTGTTCGATGTCGGCAGTGGTGCTGACGTTTTCGGGTGCGTGAATAATCGTCTCGGCAGGAGTCTGGCGGCGAAGTTCCTCTTGCGAATGCTCTCTGCTGTTGGTCATGGGGGGCTCCTTTGTCTGGGTCTGCTCGTTACTGGTCGGCTCGACCTGGGCTTTCTGAAGGTCTATGGCTGAGGTCTTTGTCACTTCGGTACTGAGACGTTCACTCAGGACAGCAACGTCGTTGGTGTAAATCCGCACGTCCTCGGAAGCGCGGGATACAGAGACATAGGCGAAGCGGGTGTTGATGAGTTCCGGGTGCACCTTCGTGTCCATATTCACCAATACCCTGTCTGCGGTTAGCCCCTGGGAACTGTGCGAAGTCACGGCGTAGCCATGATCGAAATGCAGCATTTGAGTGGCGTCGAATGTGATTGTGCGCTCTTTGGTGCCGTCCATCTTTACGCTGATCTGATTGCGTTCGATCCGTTCGATGGTTCCCATATCGCGGTTCGAGACGGCAAGCTCGCGATTGTTGGCTGTGAACTGGATGCGATCACCCTGAGCAAAATCGCGGTCCATCTCGCGGTAAGCCGCAATGCCTTGCAATCGCTTTGGGTCATAGGTGGCTTGCTGGCCGTCCGGCTTCTGGACGGTGATCTGGTTCTCTTTGTGGTTGGCGGAGATCACTGTTGCGTAGCTGCCTTTTTCAATGCCGTGTTCCTTGCTGCCCCGCGTGTAGTGGAGAACGTCGTCTGGCTGGTATCGCGCCGCCCAGCTTCGGTCAACGCTGGTCATGTCGGATCGCGGCGTCAGCACGTTTATGCTGTGATTCTCTTTGGAGACGACTCCAGCGGTCTGCAATTCAGTACGAATTGCATGGTTGATTTCCTGGCGGCTGGCGTTGTCGGGGGAGACGACCAGCGTGTTTTCAGGCTTGGCGACGTAGTCCTTGGCGATGGCCTCGATGCGTTGGGCATTGTCCGGTATCTCGGTGACGCGGCCCTGCTGTTGCAAGAGCGTCAGGCCGATTGCAGTCTCGTTCTTCGATAGGTGTTCGACGGCGCGAAGCAGTTCAGGGTCTTTCTGGCGCATGATCTGGTCAAGTTGCGAGGTTTGCATTCCGGCCTGCTGCATCTGCTCAAAGGGTTTGCCAGCATCGACGCTCTGATGTTGGCGCGTGTCGCCGATAAGAAGCACTCGATCTTGCGGCCCAATCTTCTCCATAAATGCTTGCATCTGGCGGGTGCTGGCCAGACTGGATTCATCCACCATATAAAGGTGGCGGCTGTTGGGATCGCCGCTGAACTGCTCTTGGCCGCCGCGTGCAAGAAAGCCTTGCAAAGTGCCAGCGGTGAGGCCAGCGTCGCGGAGTTGGGCGGCGGCGCGGCTGGTCGGGGCGAAGCCCTCAACCGCGTAACCGCTGCGCTCTGCGCCCTCCCGAATCGCTTCCAATGTAGTTGTCTTGCCGGACCCGGCAAGCCCTTGCAAGCCGTGTACGCGGTCGCGGCTGGTCAGCACTTCCTCGATGGTTCGGCGCTGTGCGGGATTGAGAAATTCGCGGGTGGCCGCGTGAGTTTCCGCCTCTTCTTTCGGCATGATCGGCGCAACGATATTCTGGCCGTGTTGCATATGGCCGACAGTCGCAAGCTCTGCCGCGATGGTCTCGCGAGTGGTGAACTGCCGTCCCGTCTCGTGCTTCTGCCCTGGCGCGATTTTGAACTCGCCGGAGCTATGACGCTGGTCGAAGTTGTCGCGTACCTGGCTGTAGGTGAGGTCGCCCATGCCACGCCGCAAGGCGTCGCGCATGATCGCTCGTTCGTCCGTGACGGCCTCCCGTTCAAAGCCGCGATCCTTGGCAAAGGTGACGGCTTCTTGCGCGCGACGGAGCGCATCTGGCACACGATTCTGTTCCAACGTTGCGGCGCGTTCCCTGGCCTCTGCGACAACGCGGTCGGCCTGATTGCCAAACTCATTCGCAATCTTCCGATGAGCGGCGAGCACCTCGGAAGACGAGAGAATATCCTTTTTGTCGCGTGTGTTGTGGGCGGCAATCTGCGCGGCCTCCGGCCCACTGAAGCCGCTCCGCGCGACGGCCTCTTCGATCTGCTGACGGCGCGGGCTGGATGCCTCAAGGTATTCTGGCGTGTATCCCTTTATGTCAGGCGCGCCGCTCTTGCCAGCCTCGATCTGGTAGCCGAGATTGCGAAGCCGGAAGGTCAGCTCCGATTGATAAACAGCGGTTGCAAACTGCTGGCTATCGAAGAAGCCGCGCTCCTGTAACGCGCGAGTCGAGCCGTCTGGCCGCTCGGTCATATTGAAGATCACGGCATGAGTATGAAGCTGTGGAGCGGCGTACCCATCGACCGGACGAGCGGTGTCATGCTCGAACTTCGCGGCAATGAATTTGCCAGTGGTCTCGGCGGAATTGTTGCCGCCGATGCGCGCTTGCGTATACCGCTCCAACTCCGTGAGTGCGATGGTCACGGCCTCACGATGAGCCGCACGAACACGGTCATCGCCTCCGACAAGTGCGGTCAGGGAAACCGATTTTGGAGCTGAAAACGTAGCGTCCCAACCGGCCCGATGCTCAACCGGCTTGACGACCGCCCCATCCGAATTCGTGTACTCCTGCCCAGTGCGATGGCGAACAAGTTGCTCGCCCGAATGGGGGTTCTGGCCCTCACTCAACCGGGCAAAATGCTGTGAGTCGATGGCTCCTGCCAGCCCGTACTTCGCGGCCATCTGCCCCTGCCATTCTCCGAGAATCGCGTCGCCCTGCTTCCAATAATTCTGTTCGGCAGACATGAATTCTTTTGCATGGTACGTCTGGGCTTGGCCGGAACTGAGGGGTTTGGAGATGGTGAGCATACGGCCTCGCTACTGCTGAAAGGGAAACGAAGATTGTGGCTCTTGATCGCCATCGGCCTGGGCTGTATCTTCCGTGACGCCGGGAGCGGTAGGAATCAAGGAAAACTCCTCTTCGCCGGGTTCGTCTAGCTGCAATTGCTCGGCCTCGGTATCGTCTTCTTCAGTTTCGAGACGAGCAAGCATCGCCGCGCTCGGCTGCTCAGCTTCAAGATCAATCTCCGGCGCTTGGCTTTCAGAATTCTTCGGCTCCAGCGTCTTCGGATCGAATGGAAGTTCATCTTCATCGCCCCTGCGCGGGATAAAGCCGGGAGTGGTCAACGGCAGGTCCATGTACTCGAAGTGGAAGCGGGCCACGTTGTTTCCCAGCTTGAGAAAAGCGTGCCGATTCTCCAGTCCAGAGATTTCAGAATCCATCACGAGCGGTTCGACCTGCCGGTCAAGACTGAAGTTCCTGCCAGACCGGCTGCCGTCGAAGTGGGTTTCTTTCATGCGCTCGATCTCGACCTTCCCGATTGCATTGCTGACCCACTCTGCCGCCTTGGGTTCTGTCGTTTTGAGAAAGATTTTGGTGGCAGGTTGGGAGAGCATGACCTCGGCCAGATGACCGTAAATCACTTCAAGCTGCGCCTTTCCTTGGAAGCCAAGTACAAGCGGGTTCCTGCTCTTCCGGTTCTCCGTAATCGCCGTGTGCAGTTGAGGCAGGCGTTGCAAGCTGGCCAGTTCGTCAAGGACAAACCAGACGGGTGTCTGGTTCTTCTGCGGCGCGGTCAAAAGCCGCATGACCAACAGATCAATCCAAAGGCTGTGCAGCGGGCGCAACGCCTCGCGTTCGGTTGCGCTCGACGTGATGAAGATCCAACCGGAGCGGGTCTCGGCCCACTCCGTGGCACTCCACGTTTTGCCGCCCGCCTGCTCCCTGGTTGGCAGCATCCGAAGGCTGTCCGCAACCAGTCCGAGCGAAGCAAGGACTCCGTTGCGCTGCTGCTGCGCGCCCTTCGCAATCATGGCTTCCATTTCGGTGCCACGAACACGCAGATCGATTTCCGCCGGGTTCGAGAGCCACGCAACCAACTCCTCCGGCGTCGGGCCTTTGGTGAGGAGATGGGCGAAAATCTTCTGCGGTGTCTCCGTAAAAAACTCGCCCTTCTTGTCGCTGGTCGGCTGATAGAGAGAGGCTGCAATCGCCTTCGCCTCAGCCTTGCGCCGCAGCTCTTCGGACGGCCCCCAGTAGGGGCAACGGTCGTCCAGCGGGTTCAACACAATATCGCCACGTTTTTTAGAATAGAAGCGTTGAATGAATTCGCAGGCCGGGTCATAGACGATGGCCGCGTGCTCGCGGCCCTGAATCTGACGGAGTATCTGCATGATGAGCGTTGTCTTGCCTGCGCCGGTGTCGCCCATCAGTTCGATGTGCTGCGCCTCGGCCTGAAGCGGTATCCGCATCATCTGCTTTGCTTCGGTGGTTTTGAAGCCGATACCGTCCCCGTTCACGGTCTGGTTGAACTCCTTGGGCGTGAGCATGACCGGCCCTTTGAGCAGTCGGCCGTACTTCAATTCCTTGCGGCGCTTGATGTCTTTAGTGATTGAAAACGGGAGCTGCGCCAGCAGCGAAAGTAAGCCAAACAGAAGCGGAAGCTCGTAGATGTCCCGCAGTTGGTCGCCGTCAAACACGCTCTTCTTCAGGTACTCATGCAGAGTCGCGTCAAGATAAACCTGCTGCGGGCCGCGATACAAAGCACGGAGTCCTTGCCCCGCTGCCGCACTCGAAAGTGCCAGTGGGATTTGCTTGCCTCCTGGCGCGGGAGTCGTGCCAGCCTGCACGTCGCCTTCAACGGCCAACCGCCCTGCTTTCGTTCCGTCGCCAACGTACAGCAGTTGGTATTTGCTGTGCTTCTTGAACGCGCCGCCTGCCGCCGTCCGCGCATAGATCGGCGTATAAAACTGCTGCAAAGCAGACTGGCCGAAGCTGAAACGAAGGTACAGAAAGCAGCCAGTCAGCACGAACGCGAGGAACACCGCGCCGTAGCTGTAGATCGGGGAATGCGGCGGGAAGATGATCGATTCTTTGCGGCCCCAGTGGGTTGTTGCCATCACGCACGCTCCGCTTCCTGCCGTGCCTCGATGGCCACGGCCTTCTTGCGCTTCTTCACTTCCGTCATGATGCTGTCGAAGACTTCAGGCGTGAGCTTCTGTCCTGCAGCAAGAGGCTTCAGAACGTTCATCAGCATGAGTCTGATCCCGACGAGTTCGCTCAGCTCTGCGCTGGCGGTCGGCTCGCCGCTGTCGCGGGTCAGTTCGTCAAGAATGATGTGGCGAATGAATTCGCCGCGCTGTTGGCCGCGCCGCTTCGCCAGGCGCTCAACGTCCGTCACTTCACGCGGACTGAGCTTTGTTGTGACGCCGACTAGCCGATAGGTCTCGCGCTTTTCTGCTTCGGCGGCTAGTTGATCTTCGCTTATAAGTGGCATAAAGGTTCTCTTTCCGGGCTGGTGTCCTTGGGTGTCCCCGCGTGTCCGTAGGGACACCTGACGGCCCTAAGTGTTTGTATCTATTCGGGTGGGTTCAAGTGTCCTTTGGTACACCCAGCACGACCCTTGGAGGGATGGAGTGTCAATAATCACCCGGTGCGTAGCACCATTCCAATTGCCGCACAAATGATTGCTGAGAGAATGCACCCTACCTCACCGCAGAATGAACCACTGAAGCAGGTATCGGGGCAGGTACAGATGCAGCAGGCTTGCGCCCCGGTCGTCCCTTCGGCGCGTTATCTCCATTTCTCTTGATGCGCAGCGGATGTAACGGCTTTGAATCATTTGGTGAGCCGATGAACTTCTGGAAGTCCTTGTCTTTGGTGAAGACGTATTCCAATGCTTTGTTCACTACATCGTCTGCGGCAACGCGGGTGAATGC
>Ga0255352_1000558_pt1 | contig 20753 bp, 18 predicted proteins | sample HBST0metaG_FD_189939 | JGI IMG/M metagenome (GOLD analysis project Ga0255352, IMG submission 189939) | Peat soil microbial communities from Stordalen Mire, Sweden - H.B.S.T0 | ecosystem: Environmental > Terrestrial > Soil > Wetlands > Peat | place: Sweden: Norrbotten County, Stordalen Mire...
GCTCTCTTTATGAACGGCTTTAGCCGCGGCGGACGTTTTTTGTGCTACGGGGAAAACTTTCTTCAGGGAAGAACCGCCTCAATTTGCCTCGGGCTTTTCCGCGTGATCGACGACGTACACCGTGACCGGCCCTTTGGTCGCCGTGAGCTTCAGGCCGAGCTGCTCCTCAAGCGCGCAGAGCAGCCGCGCGTGCACCTCTTCGACGTCCTTTGCTGGTTCCTGTGATGGTGTCAGGACGACATCGTACAGGCCCGTCAGTCCGGTCTGGTCGATCACGTGTTCACTCAGAATCTGCGACAGATTCGTGGCCAGCATCGTGAGCGAGATACCGTGGAACGCGAAGGAGTTAAGGCCCCAAAAGCCCTCATCGGCAGGTTTGCCCACAGGCCATGGTTTGATCTTGATTCCGCCACGGGCCTGATGGATCTCGTACACAGGCCGTATCCGTGTCTCCGTGTGAATGCGCAGTTTGAAGACTTCGACGAGCAGTTGCTGCTTCATCTGCTGTTGCTGTTTTTTTCTTTCTTCGGGCGCGAACTGTTGCAGTGCGGCGTAGTCGTCGTCGCGCATGCGCGCCTCGATCGTGAAGCAGGCGGAGTCGCCCCAGGCTGGCAGGCCTTCGACGTCCTGAGGAAGTTCCGTCGCGTAGGCGGAGTACATCAAGAAAAACAACGTGGCATCATGGGCCACAAAACGATTGCCCTCAAAGCCGATGTCGCCTCCGCACTCCTTGCTGGCGTGCACGGCGTAGCTCTCGAAGGCGGCCTTAGCTTGCTGCGCGTGCAACGGGAGCTGGGCAGGCAGAACGCAGCCAAGACAGAGCAAACGCGCGAAGCGGGCAGTGTTCATCGGCATCTCCTGGGCTTTGCTCGTTGGACGCAGTAGCGATCATTCGGTTTTGTCACTGGCAAGCAGTGCGATGGCTCCGGCGACGGTCGGCGTCTGCTTCAGCAACGTGAAAAGCTTTTGCTGTGTATCGCCCGCGTTAGCGTTTTGCGCGGCCGTCGCTGTGGTTTTGGCTGCAGTGCCTGTCAGCGCCGCGGCCGGCGTCAGGCTCAGGGCCAGTACAAAGCCGGCCAGAATCATTGTCGTATGTCCTACCATCCTGCGAAGTTGCATGGCGTTCCTTGCCTCCCGGTGCTTCTACCCGTACAACGGATGGGCGGCCGAAAGGTGAACAGAATACCGAAAGATTTTTCCGACTGGTCCCTGGTTCGGCTCCTACGCGATGAGGGTTTATCATCGAAGAGGCGCAGCCGGGTTCGAGCCGCGCCAACCTCCTTCCGTTTACCGAGCAGGTGCCTGTGGCCCGAGGGTCGCGGCAAATTTTTTTGCCTGCGGAGAGATGGCGAGGAGAGGACTTCAAGGATTCGAGGATTCATGCGAGCGAAGACTGCGGTTGTGCTGGGTGCCCAATGGGGCGATGAAGGCAAGGGCAAGATTGTCGATGTGCTCAGCGAGCGCTTCAGCGCCGTTGCCCGCTATGCCGGCGGACACAATGCCGGCCACACGGTCATCATTGACGGACAAAAGTTCGTTCTGCAGCTGATTCCCTGCGGCGTGCTGCGGCCGGGGTGCAAGGGCGTCATCGGCAACGGCGTCGTGCTTGATCCGATGGCTTTTTTGAGTGAGGTCGGACGACTGCGCGATCTGGGCCTGGAGGTGGATGGCAACCTGTTTGTATCCAACCGCGCACAGGTGATTCTGCCCTACCACCGCATGATCGAGCTGGCCGCCGAGTGCGCGCCCGGCCGTCAGAAGATCGGCACCACCAGCAAAGGCATCGGCCCAGCCTACGAGGACAAGATGTCGCGCAGCGGCCTGCGCGTCGTTGACCTGCTGAACACCAAGCTTTTGAAGAAGCACATTGAAGCCGCCTGCGCCGAGAAGAACGCAATTGCCAAGGCGCTTTACGGCTCCGAGCCGATCGACGCCTCGAAGATGTTCGACGAGTACGCCGACGCGGCAGAAAAGCTGCGCCCCTTCGTCACCGACACCGGCCGCAAGCTGCACCGGATTCTCTCTGACGGCGGCAGCGTCATGTTCGAGGGCGCGCAGGGCACGCTGCTCGACATCGACCATGGCACCTATCCGTTCGTCACCAGTTCGTCAGCGACGGCCGGTGGCGCCTGTACCGGCACTGGCGTGGGTCCGGCGGCCATCGGCACGGTCATCGCCGTCACCAAGGCCTATGTGACCCGCGTCGGCGAAGGCCCGTTCCCGACCGAGATCTTCGACGCCGTAGGCGAAACGCTGCGCACGCGCGGTCGCGAGTTTGGCGCCGTCACCGGCCGGCCCCGCCGCTGCGGATGGCTCGACATCCCCCTGCTGCGCTATTCGAATCAGATCAACAGCGCCGAGTGGATGGTCATTACCAAGCTCGACATTCTCGATGAGCTTGACGAGATTCCCGTCTGCACCGGTTATGAGGTCAACGGCAAGGTCACCGACGAGGTTCCGGCCGACGTCGAGGGTATGGAGTCGATCAAGCCGCACTATACCAAGCTGAAGGGCTGGAAGCAGTCGACCGAGGGCATCACCGAGTTCGACAAGCTGCCCAAGGCCGCACAGGAATATCTCCACTTCCAGGAACGCGAGAGCGGTGCCAAGGTCGGCATGGTTTCCACCGGTCCTGATCGCACGCAAACCATCGTGTTGCCGGAATTCGCTGCGGCGCTCGAACAGATTCACGCCTAAAGCAGTTTCGGGAAGGGTACGGAGTGGAGCACATCTGCAAAGTCGGCGCGACTCCCAGAGAGCGACGACTTTGCAGAACGCTGGTGGCTTTACCCCGTTCCTGAAACCGCTTTAAAGCGCCGATGCCTCCGCCGGTTCCTGGCCGGTGGAGGCTTTGCGAAAAATAAAAGAGGAAAAATTCATGGTCAGTTTCATCGTCCGCTATCGGTTTGCTTCAGAGGATCGTGCAGAGGTGGTCGAGACCGCGCGCCAGCTCGCCGCCGCATCCCGCAAGGAACCGGGCAATATCGCCTATTTTCCCAATCAGGTCGACGACGATCCCGACACGTTGATGATCTTCGAGCAGTACGCCGACGAGAAGGCGCTTACCGCGCACCGCGAGTCCGAACATTTCAAAAAATATTGCATCGGCATCCTTTATCAAAAAATGAAGGATCGTGCCATCGAAAGCCTGGTCTCTCTCGCCTGACTCCCGCACATTCCGGGCGCGATTCCGCGATAAGCTGTGGAATCGCACTCGCCAATAGACCCACCGTTGACCTGCCCTATGCTGCGGCGCTACTATCCCCTCAGTTCATGATGGGCAGAAGCCACAATGCGCGCTCGTTGACCGCCTTTGCGAAACGGCGAGCGGTCCTGTTCGTCCTTCTGGCGTTCCTCGGCACATTGCCGCTTTTGGCCCTTTCGCCCATCCCGGTCATTCCGCACAAGCACGACAATCATCGCCAAATCGAGCGGCTCGAAGAAGTTTGGCGTGCGGCCATCCTCGTGGGCGACACCGACGCCGTAGCCCGCCTGCTGGCCGACGACTATATCGGGATTACGGCCAACGGCACCCTGCAGACCAGGGAGCAGGCAATCGAGAATCTCCGCTCAAGTCCCTTTCACCTCACCGCCATGGAGATCTCAGATCGCAAGATCCGCTTCTACGGCAAGACGGCCGTCGTGACCTCGCTGGCACAGGTCGAAGGCACCAGTCCTGAGGGCGCGGTCTCCGGTGAGTCCCGCTACACGCGCGTCTACGTGCGCAACCCTCAGGGCGAATGGAAGATTGTCAGCTTTGAGGTCAGCAAGATACGGCCTGTCGGCACACATCACTAGATCTGAAACAAGGCGCCATGGGCAAGAGCAAAGACGAAGACACTGCCACAGGACCGTGCCTCCGCCATTTTGGACCGAAGCGGTAAGATTTAGGATAGAGGCTTCGAGGTCCAAATATGCCGGAACTCCCCGAGGTGGAAACGGTCGCGCGCGGCGTCGACGAGCGCGTGCAGGGCGACCGTATTGCAGAGGTTTGGTTCAGTCGTTACCCGCAGCCCTTCAAGACATCGGCGACGAGCCAGGTGCACGGGTTGAAGGGGCGCAAAATTCTCGCCGTGCATCGCACCGGCAAGCACATTATTTGCGAACTGGGCGAAGCCAAGAAATCTATCGAAGCACAATGGATCGTACATCTTGGCATGACCGGTCGGCTGCTGGTGACAACGCCCGAGGCTCCCGTCGCCAAGCACACGCACGCACGGCTCGAACTGGCCAGCGGCAAGGAACTGCGCTTCGTCGATCCGCGTCGCTTTGGCCGGCTCGAATGGCGCGACCTGAAAAAAGCCGAGCCCTTTGCAGCAGCCGGCGCCGAGCCGCTCACGATTGATGCCGACTCCTTTGCTACCCTCTTTCGTGGCCGTTCGCTGGCCATCAAGGCCGCTCTGCTCAATCAATCACTGCTGACCGGCGTGGGCAACATCTACGCCGACGAAAGCCTCTTCCATGCCGGCATCCGGCCACGCCGGCGGGCCGGTCGCTTGACGCGGGCCGAGCTGGAAAAGCTGCGCATGGCCCTCAAGCAGGTGCTCGAAGACTCGATCCGGCTGGGCGGCTCCTCGGTCTCCGACTATGTGGACGCGGTCGGCGTACGCGGCTTTTACCAGCTCGAACACTGCGTTTATCAACGCGCTGGCGAACCCTGCCGCAGGTGCCAAACGCCCATTGAGCGAATCATCGTGGCCGGTCGCGGCACTCACTTCTGCCCGAAGTGCCAGAAGTAGGGAATAGGGAACAGCCAAAGATTCATGGACACGCATTGTCCCTATGGTTTTCAGGATATTTAGAGGAAAACGCCTACGGTATACCAGAGAATCCAGAGCACGACCATTCCGTAAGCTATTGAAAAATAAAGACGAGAGGAATGGCCTAAAGATTGCATAAAGAAAGATGCCAGTGATGATTCGGCCGTAGAAGAAATTCTTGCGGCCACCGTAAAAACGGCCAGCCGGCATAAGAGAGCGCCCCTTCCAGAGGGCAGCCCAGCCGGAATGGCAGTAGTGGAGCGAAAAGATTCGCCCACAATTTTTGGGAGGCCAGTGGCCTGTACAGGAGACACAAGGAGCCATTCCGCGAGGAATGGTTTCTTGTTTTTCCGGCTTTTTCCCCTTTCCCCTTTTCTGCCCGTCCGATGTCCCTTCCTTCAATCTCCCTCTTGCAAGTCGCAGCCTGATCCTTGTAGTATCGGAGTTGCCTTACGAACGGCTGACGCAGGCCTTCCGAAAATGGAAGAGCAAGCTCGCCGTAGCGGATGGAGGCTTCGCTTGCAGGATGCAGCGCAGGCCCGCCGCGAGGCTCGAGCAATAAAGGCAACACCCAGCAGAAATGTACTCGCAGCAATGCTTGAAACAGCCCGTTGAAGTCGCTTCCGGACTGAATTTGCATTCGAGGCGCATCGAGCGTTTTTACGGAATTTGAAATGCAAGCCGCTTGGAAGCTGAACCGGCAAGGCCTGCTTGGTCAGAGGCCCTGGCGTATAGCTTTCTGGCGTGAGGGGTTAAGAGCGGCAGAACCATAGAAAGCCGCGGACTCACAAGGTAACCGTCCAACGCACAATCTCTGTTTCACGGTGTTGACTGTGGACCGCTGGCTCTTTGCCGTTTGCCTGTAGAAGCCGATCTTCGCTTCGCTTTGCCCGTCAAGGACGCTTAGGACAAAACGGAGAATCCGCCGCGTTGTCCGAGGCTCGCATCGAGCCCCGTGGCAGCGAAGCATCCGTACGCAATGCATCATCAGCAGCAGGAAGTAACGCATGACGACAGAAACAACCCAGGGCCTTCCCGAAGTAGGGCCCGCCTCTGACAATGGCCAGGGGCAGTCGCAGGGGCACCGCCGCCGCCGCCGCCGTCGCAAGAACAAAGCCGGTCAGCCAGCCGTAGCCGCGGCAACGGTCGCGCAACAGCCCCAGGCGCCACAGCCAGTCGCTCCGCAAGCCCCGCAGCCCCACAGATCTCAGCAACCGCACCAGGGGCCGCCTCAGGGGCGGAAAAAGAAGAAATTCTTCCCGAAGAATACTTCCTTGCAGCCCGGCAACAACAATGCGCCGCCGCAAAATCGGCGCAAGCCCAAGCAGCAACGGGGACCGCGCGAGTTTGTGGGGCCCATGGACCACAGCTATCGCACCGCCAATGGCAATATCGACGACGGTCCACCCTCCACCATCCAGATCGGCCTCGGCCGCGCCACTGCCACCCATTGGGAAGAGCCATCCATGCCACCCGCACAGGTTCGCGAAGATGCTCCGGTCCGTATCTACTGCTTCATTGAGGACCTGTTCTTCCTGGCCAAGATCCAGGAATCTGCCCGCAAGCTTGGCGTGAAGGTCGAGTTCGTCAAGGGCGCCGATAAAGAGGCGGTCGCGCACGTTCTCAATCTTCCCGAGGAAGAAAGACCGGCGCTGGTGATCTTCGATCTGGGCAATGCCAACGCCAAGCCTTTGACTCTGATTCCGAAGTTCAAGACCAAGTTCAAGAAGTCGGTTTCGGTCGTAGGCTTTGTTTCGCACGTGCTGGGCGACCTGAAGATGAAGGCCTCCGAGGTGGGTTGCGATACGGTGATGCCGCGCTCGGCCTTTTCGCAGGCACTGCCGAACATGCTGCGTCGCTATGGCATCGAGGAAGAAGAAGAGGAAGAACTCTCGGAACAGCCAGTGTAGGCAAGGCAGGGAACAGGGACTAGGGAACATGAGAACCAAGGCCGCCTGAACTGGCAAGGAAAACAGAAACGGCTCCAGTGCGAAAGCACCGGAGCCGTTTTCTTTTTGAGCTGCAAACAAAAGTGAGCGGAACCTGTTTCCTTGGCACAATTCTCTGCCCCGTGGCCAGCTCACTCTGTTCCCTAGTCTCTGTTCCCTGTTCCCTAGAACCAGCCTTTACCCTGGGGGCCAGGTGAGTGAGCGGCCGCCGAGCAGATGGACATGCAGGTGCTGGACCGTCTGGCCGCCGTCTTCGCCGGTGTTGAGGACGACGCGGTAGCCTTTGCCGAGGCCCTGCTGGCGGGCGATTGCGGCGGCGGTCAAAAGCAGGTGACCGAGCAGCGCCTGCTGGCCGGCGTCTGCCTCATCGAGCGAGTCAATATGCGTGCGCGGCACAAGAAGCACGTGCGTGGGTGCCGCTGGATTGATGTCGGCGAAGCCGTAGCACTGCTCGTCCTCATAGACCTTGTTCGAGGGAATTGTGCCTGCGATGATCTTGCAGAAAAGGCAATCCATAACGCCTTCAGTGTACACGCGGCGGCAACCCGGGCGCAGACGCCGGATTTCTTCGTAACCAGAGCGGCACTTGCCGAATGATCCATCTGGCGCTGTAAGCTGTTGGCCATGACATGGACGACCCTGCCTGTTCTTGCTGTGATTCTGATTGTCTTCTGGTTGGCGCGGCATGCGACGCAGATTCCGGAAAGAGACGCGCTGGTTTTGCTGCAAGCCGGCGCGCTGGTCATCGACGTGCGTACGGCCGGCGAATTCGTCGCCGGGCACCTGCCCGTGGCCGTGAACCTTCCGCTCAACGAGATCGAGCGCAGCGTGACGCGCCGCGTCGAAAGCAAGGATCAGGTGCTGCTGCTGCACTGCCAGAGTGGCACGCGTAGCCAGCAGGCGGTGAAGAAACTCCGCGCAATGGGATATGAAAAGGCCTATAACCTGGGCTCCTACGCGCGCGCAGAAAACATCGTGGCGCACAAGGGAGCCTCTTTGCGGCATGGCTAGAACATTTTCGATGCTGCTCTTTACAGAAAGTACATCGCCGAGGATCTTTTTTCTCAAGAAAAAAAGATCCTCGGCGTCCAGTCTTCGCTCTACAGCAATTGGAAAAATGCTTTAAATTTTCTCGAGGTGGGCGAACTTCTCCACCAGCTTCTTCATGCCGTGGCGCGTGAAGAGCACGGTAAGCTTGGCGTCTTCTCCATCACCCTCGCGGATCAGCACCGTGCCTTCGCCGTATTTGGCGTGGCGCACGCGCTGGCCCTTTTGCAAATGCGTCGCACCGCGCGGCTTGGGCACCTCCGAAGCCGGACGCACCAGCGCACCCGGCGCGGCCACGCCGGGTTTGCCGCCAAAGAACTTCGCAATATTGTCGATGCTGCTTTTTTCTGGTTTTGGACTGGGGTCCGTGCTGGACGCACTCTTGGGCGGCTTCATCCACGAGGCGACGAAGGGCTTGCCGCTGCCTGAACTGGATTTCGCGGTCGAGGAAAAGTCCTGGCTCTCGTCCTCATAGTTATAGAAAGGGTTGTCGCTCTTCTGCGGATAGGGGCGACTGCTATAGCGCCCCGCGCCGGAGCCATAACCTGAACCCGGCGTCGACCAGGCGGGGGTCTGTCCACCAAGATTTTCGACAAGCTGCGTTGGAATCTCTTCCAGGAAGCGCGAGGGCACCGAGTGCTCGGGTGCTTCATTGCCGAAGCGGCGTCGATAGTTGGCGCGGGTGAGAATGAGCGTGTTCATGGCGCGCGTCATACCGACGTAGCAAAGGCGGCGCTCCTCTTCGAGTTCTTCCGGATTCTGTAAAGTGCGCGAATGGGGAAAGAGTCCTTCTTCAAGCCCGGCCAGAAAGACCAGCGGAAACTCCAGTCCCTTGGCCGCGTGCAGGGTCATCAGCGTCACACGCGCATCCGGGTCGATCTTGTCGGTGTCCGAAGCCAGCGCCGCGTGATCCAGAAAATCGGCGAGGGTTTCGCCACGCGTCTCGGCATCGTGCGCCGCGTTGGCCAGTTCCTTCAGGTTTTCGACGCGGGTAAGAGCCTCGGGCGAGCCGTCGACCTCCAGTGACTTGATGTACCCCGAGCGATCGATCAGGAAGCGGATCAGCTCCGGCAAGGTCGCCGCATCGCCCGGCGCACGGAAGCCTTCGATTTTTTCTTCTGCTTTCGAGCTGGATTCGAGGGAGGGAGCAGTGAACGCGGCAACCGGCGCGGGCGCTTTCTGTTCAGCCTTCGGTTCGTCGGCAAAGGGCGAAAACAGCGAGGCGTCGAGCAGCTGCATCTGGTCTTCGTGGCCACCGAAGTCGAATTTTCCTTCGGGGGCTAAAGCCCCAGAGTTGTCTCGCGCGTTTTCGGCACGACTGAAGTCGTGCCCTGACACACTGTGCTCCGCGGAAGCCGCATCGCCGAAGTCGAAGCTGGTGTTGCTGTCCTCGGCGACTGCTGGTGCAGACTCCGCTGCGCCAAAGGAAAAATCGGTGTCGCCGTTGTCTGTCTCGGCCACGTCGGCCGAAAGTTTGCCCGCGAAGTCGGGGTCCATCATCGCCTGCGCATCGAGAATCAACTGGCGGAAGGAATCGACGGCCATCAGCGCGCGCGCCGAAAGCAACTTGTTCTGGATCGCCTCGCCCAGAATCTCCCAGGTGGAGCGGCCGGTTTCAAGCGCCAGCCGTTCAAGGTGTTCGAGCGAGGTTTTGCCGATGCCGCGCGTAGGCACGTTGATAACACGCTGCAGCGCCATCGAGTCATGCGGATTGCGCACCAGCCGCAGATAAGCCAGCAGATCCCGAATCTCGGCGCGCTCGTAGAAGCTGAAGCCGCCAACCATGGTGTAGCTGATGTTGTAGCGGCGCAGCGCCTCTTCGATCAATCGCGACTGCGAGTTGGTGCGATAGAGCACCGCGCACCGCTGCTCTTCGTTCGACGCGTTTGCGCCCTGCAGCTTGCGTAAGTGGTTCTTGATGCGGTCGGCGATGAACAGCGCTTCATTCTCGCCGTCGGGCGCTTCGTAGTAGCCGATCTGCGCGCCGCCCTGGCGATCGGTCCAGAGTTTTTTGCCCTTGCGACGAAGATTGTTGGCAACCACCGCACCAGCGGCTTCGAGGATCACCTGCGTCGAGCGGTAGTTCTGCTCCAGACGCACGATCTTCGCATTCTCAAAGTCCTTTTCGAAGTTGAGAATGTTGTTGATGTCGGCGCCACGCCACGAATAGATGCTTTGGTCCTCATCGCCGACGGCGCAGACATTTTTACGCTCACCGGCCAGCAGCTTCAGCAACTCGTACTGCGGGCGGTTGGTGTCCTGATACTCGTCGACCAGCAGATAGCGGTAGCGGCGCTGATAGCGCTCGCGGACCTCGCTGGAGCTCTTGAGCAGACGCACGGCTTCGAGCAGCAGATCGTCGAAGTCCATGGCGTTGTTCTTGCGCAGTTCGGCCTCGTAGCTTTTGTAGATGTGCGCGATGCGTTCGCTGTTCTGATCCTTCGATCCGAGAAAATATTCCTGCGGATCGACCATGTGATTCTTGGCCCAGGAGATGCGACTGAGCACGGTGCGCGGCGTCAACTGCTTGGTGTCCATCCCCAGGCGGCGCATGGCCTGCTTGACGATGTTCTGCTGATCGTTTTCGTCATAGATGGCAAAGGAGCGCGTCAGGCCTTGATCGCCAATGCGCAGGGCCTCGATGTCGCGGCGCAGGATGCGTACACAGAGCGAGTGGAAGGTCGCGATCAGGGGCTTGGCGACCGAGCGCTGGCCGATCATCTTCTCGACGCGCGCGCCCATCTCCTTGGACGCCTTGTTGGTGAAGGTGACGGCGAGAATCGCGTCGGGAGAAACGCCTTTTTCCTCGATCAGCCAGACGATGCGGTTGGTGATGACGCGCGTTTTGCCCGATCCGGCGCCGGCCAGAATCAGCAAGGGACCTTCGGTGGTTTCGACGGCAATGCGCTGCTCGGGATTCAGTTTGGCAAGAAGAGGATGCAAGGCTTTACGTCCGGGGGAATGTTTCCTTTTTCTAGTTTAACGTCCGCGCTACGCCACCGCCGGTACAGCGCGCCAAGGACAGAAAAAACTTGCGCCCTGCAACGCGCCTTTGACATCGACCCTGCCGCCGAACCGTTATGCTGAAAAACAATGATGACTCAAGAAAAGAAAACGCGCCGGGTAGCTGTCTACTGCGGCTCTGCGAAGGGAACCAACCCGGCCTTTCTGGCCGAGGCCATGCAGTTAGGAACCGAGATTGCCGCGGCAGGACTTGGCCTGGTCTACGGCGGAGCCAGCGTCGGGCTCATGGGCGCGGTGGCAGACGCCGCGCTGGCCGGCGGCGCCGAGGCCATCGGCGTTCTGCCGAAGATTCTGGCGGGCAAAGAGATTGCGCACGAGGGGCTGACGCAGTTCGAGATCGTGCCCACCATGCACGTGCGCAAGGCGCGCATGGTTGAACTGGCTGACGCCTTTCTGGTTCTGCCGGGCGGCTTTGGCACGCTCGACGAACTGATGGAGGCCGTCACCTGGGCACAACTGAAGATGCACGCCAAACCGTGCATTCTGATCAACACCAAAAGTTACTGGAATAAGTTACTTGAGTTTCTCGACACGGCCGTCGATGCCGGTTTTATCAAAGCGGAAAACAGAAAACTCGTTCGCGTCGCTGAAAATGCACAACAAGCAGTGCAGATGGCGCTAGCGCGCTAGAACAGTTTCGGGATTGGTGTAGGCCGAAAATGTTCTGACTAACTCTAGCACCAGGAAAATTTCCGTTCCGAGCAAGCGGAATTTTCCTTGGAAACAGCTCCGGCGCTGGAAACTCCAGCGCCGGCAAAACTCATCTGACAGGGAAGTTACTTTCCCGAGGCTGCCTTTTTCTGGGCTTCCCAGCGCCGTTTCACGGCCTCGGCAATCCGTTTGCGTCCTTCCGGAGTCAAATTTCTCTTTTTGGCTTTCTTCTTTTCTTTGCCCGCGACAGGAACGATCGACGCATTTTTCTTCGGTCTGCCGACCTTTTTCGGTGCCGCCGCGCCGCTCAGAAGAGAGCGCGCTTGCTGCAGCAGGGCAATCTCACGATCAATCGACGCCAAAATCTCCGATACTCCCATAGTTTCTCCTTTTTGATCCGGCGAACGGAGTCATCGCAGTCAATAGGTCGCGCACTCTATAAATGATCCGCCAGTCTTGAATCAAGATAGCTTGTTATTACTCATTTGGCAAACTATTCTGTCGGTCCGACGCAAGGAATAAAGGAAAAAAGTTTTATCAGTAACTCGCGCAGACCGACTTTTCAGAAAAATAACGGTGAACTTTTCTATTTTCCTGGCGAAGCGACGCACTCCGCAAGGTCGCGAGCAAAGGCGTCAATCCGCTTTTTATCCGCATCCCAGGAGAACATAATGCGCGCCGCGCCGCCGATGAAGTTATAAAATCTCCATCCCCTGGCGTGGAGTTTGTCGAGTATCTGGTCAGAGGCGGACAAAAACACTGCATTGGCTTCGACTTTTCCTTGAATTGAAACTCCAGGAATGCCGGAAACCTTCTCGGCAAAGTAGCGCGCGCACTCGTTGGCGTGAGCCGCATTGCGCAGCCAGGCTCCGCTTTCGATCATGCCCACCCAGGGAGCGGAGAGAAAGCGCATCTTCGAGGCCAGTTGGCCGGCCTGCTTGCAGCGATAGTCGAAATCGACGGACAGCTTGCGGTCGAAGAACAACACCGCCTCGCCGATGGCCATACCGTTCTTGGTGCCGCCAAAGCCGAGCACGTCGACGCCCACCTTCCAGCTCAACTCCGCCGGCGTGCAGCCGAGAGAGGCGCAGGCGTTGGCAAAGCGCGCTCCGTCCATGTGCAGCGAAAGCCCCAGCGCCTTGCACTCATCGGAGATAGCGCGCAACTCATCAAGCGTATACACGGCGCCGGTTTCCGTCGAAAGCGTGATCGTGACCGCCCGCGCTTTCGGATAGTGAATATCGTGGCGTTTGGTGGCCAGTTCGCGGATCGAGGCAGGAGTGAGCTTGCCGTCGACGCCGGGCGCCACCAGCAGCTTTGAGCCATTCGAGAAAAACTGCGGCGCGCCGCACTCGTCGGTTTCCACATGCGCCTGATCGCAGCAGATGACCCCGTGATAGGACTGGCTGAGCGCGGCTAGCGCCAGGGAGTTGGCCGCCGTGCCGTTGAAGACAAAGTAAACATCGCAGTCGGTTTCAAACAACGAGCGGAACAGATCCGAGGCCTTTTCCGTCCACGGATCGTCGCCGTAGGAGGTGACATGGCCCTGGTTGGCGGCCTGCATCGCGGCCCAGGCCTCCGGACAAATCCCTGCATAATTATCGCTTGCAAATTGTTGCGCCAGATCGGCAGCATCGATCGTTGTCATGGGAGGTTTCCTTTGTGAGGGGGAAGATTTTGAGTTGCCCTGCGGCAACGTGAGCAGCACCGCGGAAGGGGCCAAGAGACTTTCCTGGAAAAAGCCTCCACGCACAACGCTTTTCAGATCTCAGAGATGAGTCTTTATCCGAAGGGCGAATTGGGTCCGCGGCAGTCAACAAGTGAAGCACAGCGGGAACCGCGTGTTGCCACGCGGCTCCGCGCAAATCCAGCTTTATCTTTTATAGAGCCACCCCGGCGGTTTTTGCCAACCGGAAAGGGCTGAACGGCGCACTGGCCTACTTCAACAGCGCCTGAGTGCCTTCAACGGTAAATTCCACCTCGGAGTGGCCCGAGGCCTCCTCCGGCTGCGCACCGGCCAGCGTCAGCGTGTACTTGCCGGGCAGAACGGAGCGGTTGCCCGCCTCGTCGACACTCGAAAGCGAGCGCGGATCAATGGTGAACAGAATCTCCTTTTTGGAGCCGGAGACGATGCTGACGCGCTGGAAGCCGACCAGCGTGCGGATCGGCCCATTCTGCTGCGGGGTCTTCAGGTAAGCCTCCACCACCTCGTCGCCCATTGCGCCGCCGGTGTTGGTGACGGTGAGGGTGGCCCCCAGCGACTCGCCCGCCTTGATCTTGTCGGAAAGCAGCTTGATCGGGCCGTACTCGAAGGTGGTGTAGCTCAACCCGTAGCCAAAGCCCCAGAGCGGCTTGCCGGTGAAGTAGCGATAGGTGCGGTTCTTGAGCGAATAATCGGTAAAGTCCGGCAGGCCGTCGAGACTGGCATAAAAGGTTACCGGCAGACGTCCAGAGGGATTATTCGCGCCGGCGAGGGTGCGGGCAATGGCCGAGCCGCCCTCGACGCCCGGATACCAGGCCTCAAGAATCGCCTGCGCGTGCTCCTTGGCCCAGTTCAGACCGACGGCCGAGCCGCTTTGCAGCACAACAACCAGCGGTTTGCCGGTGGCGCCGAGGGCCTCAAGCAGCTTCTGCTGCGGCGCGGGAAGGTCGAGGCTGGTGCGATCGCCGCCGTCGAAGCCGTCGATCTTGATCGGCATCTCCTCGCCCTCAAGCTGCGGCGAAAGCCCCACGAAGGCCACCACGACATCGGCCTTGCTGGCGAGCGCTACGGCCTCGTTGATCTGCGCCTGCGCGGGCGCCTGCCATTTGAGCGTGACGCCGCCACCGGCCCGGTCGCCGGAGTGCGCATACTCGAAGACAAACTCGTGCGGATTGGTGTCGGCGAAGTCATAGGCAAACGAAGGCGTCAGCGATGCGTCCATCGGCCGCGGCGCGGTCGGCGAAGCGCCCTCGGCGGGCTTGGGATCGGTAGCGGCCTTGCGCAGACTACCCTCGGAGAGGATCTTGCCGTCGACCAACATCCGGTAGCTTTCGGTCGGCGAATAGGGGAAGCTGTCTCCCGACTCGACGGTAAAGGTGTAGTGACCGGCGGCGGGCGCGGCGATTTCCCCCGACCAGCGCACCGAATAGTTTGAAGTGGCGATCTGCGGCGCGGGCAGCGCGCTCTCCCAATCCGTCTGGACGAGCGGCTGAGTCAAGGTCGTCTGCGGGCGGCCGCTCCAGTCGGACGAGGCGAAGTACTCTGTCTTCAACCCCTTGTCGAAGGCGGTGCGCGGCACGGGAACACCCACGCCCGTGGCCAGTGTTGCGCCCTGCGCATAGAGAATCGCGCCGGCAGAAAACTGCGCGATCATGCCATCAAGCGGCGTGATCGGGTGCAGCGGCGTGCCCTGATAGTTGCCGAGCAGCGAAGGCAGCAGATCGGCGGTGGGGCCGATGACGGCGATTTTGCCGGGTTTGCCCTTGAGCGGCAGCACGCCTGAGTTCTTCAGCAAAACCATGCTCTCTTCGGCGGCGTGACGCGCCAGCGTGCGGTTGCGGGCGACGATCATTTCCGGCGAGCGCTGCGCATCAAAGAGACTGGAGCCAAGCGGATCGAAGAGTCCCAGCGCAAAGCGCGTCGTGAAGAGCCGTTCGGCGGCCTGGGTGACAAGCGCTTCCGGCACCAGCCCCTTGTGCACCGCCTCGCCCAGCGTGTTGAAGCCCGGCGCCCAGATGCTGCAGGAAAGATCCGTACCGGCCTCGAGCGAAAGCACCGCGGCGTGCATCACGTCGTCGGTTTTCTTGTGGCCCTTGTTCACATCGACAATCGCGCCGCAATCGGAGACGACGGAGCCGGTGAAACCCCAGGCCCCACGCAGATGCTCTTTGAGCAGCATGGTGTTGGTGCAGGCGGGTGAGCCATCGATCGCGTTGTAGGCGCACATCACGCTCTGCACGTGGCCATCGACCACAGCGGCGCGAAAAGCGGGCAGGTAGGTCTCTTCGAGGTCGCGCGATGAAACATCGACGTTGAAGCCATGCCGCAGCGGCTCGGGGCCGCTGTGCACAGCAAAGTGCTTGGCGGTAGCCACCACGTGCGGATGCTTCGGGTCAGGCCCCTGCATGCCGCGAATGAAGGACACGCCCATACGCCCGGTCAGATACGGATCTTCGCCGTAGGTCTCCTGTCCGCGGCCCCAGCGCGGATCGCGAAAGATGTTGATGTTCGGCGACCAGAAGGTGAGGCCATAGAAGATGCGACGGTTGCCCTCGCTCTGCGCCTGGTTGTATTTGGCGCGGGCCTCGGTGGCGATGACCGCGCCCATGTTCTCCACCGTGGCCGGGTCCCAGGTAGCGGCCATGCCGATGGCCTGCGGAAAAACCGTGGCATAACCGGCGCGAGCCACGCCGTGCAAGGCTTCGTTCCATGTCTGGTAGTCGGGCACGCCGAGCCGGGGAATCGACGGCGCCCAGTCTTCAAGCTGCTGCGCCTTCTCGTCAAGCGTCATGCGGCCCACCAGATCGCGGGCGCGCTCAGCCGATGAGGCCTTCGGGTTCAGATAGGGCGGCCCGGCGGGCAACGCCACGGCCTTCGCCGGAGCTGAAGCGACCGGAGCGGGCTTCCACTTTCTGGTGTGCGCTGGCGGCACGGCCTGCGCGAAAGAGGCAAGGACAACGCCCAAAGACATCCAACCCAGAAAAAAACGGCGAAACAACATGCGGACTCCCTCTGTGGATCAAAACTTGGAGCAGTGCTCAAACCATAGCGTGGAACGGTTCCCAATGAAAAGCAACGCCATCATACAACCACGCCGCCGCTTGGTAAATCGATTTTTTGATTCTGCGTCCGCGGAAGGGTTTGGCGCGGAAAATTGTCCCCGATCCGCCTGCTAGGATCAGATTATGCTGCGAGTGAAATTGCTGGAAGCCGGTGCGCAAAGCCCCAAGGTGGCGCATCCGGGCGAGGATTTAGGTTATGACGTTTTTGCGCTGGACGGCGCGCGACTGGAGCCGCGCGTGACAGTGAAACTACGGACGGGTATCGCCGTTGAGGCCAGCGATCCGCAGACCGGCGAGCCGCTGGGATTGCTGATTCGCGACCGCTCGTCGATGGCCGCCCGCGGACTGGCGACGACCGGCGGCGTGATCGATGCCGGCTACCGGGGCGAGATTCTAATCCTGATGACCAATCTCGGCCAGGAAGCCGTTGCACTGAAGGCTGGCGAAAAGATCGCGCAGATGATTCCCGTGCCGGTGCGGACGGGCGCGGTCGAAGTGGTGGAGACGCTGGAAGATTCCGCGCGGGCCGAAAAAGGCTTCGGCAGTTCCGGTCGGTAGAAACTCCTCGGGAACCAAAGCGGCTCAGGCTGCGTAGAAGAAAAAAGGGCGCGCAGGACGCGCGCCCGCATAGATTTGTAGGAACAGGAAGAAGCGGTTCTCTTCCTTCTGTAAAAGTTTCAAGCCGGCGGCCGAACGCGCCAGGCCATGCGCGGGGCCAGTGGCACAATCCCGCGTTGCGCAACGAGACAGGAAAGCAGGTCCGACCATGCAACTGACCGAGGCATTCAAACTCGCGCTGCAATCGCTGTGGGCCAACAAGCTGCGCTCGATTCTGACGCTGATCGGCGTGGTGATGGGCGTGGCATCGGTCATCATGGTGATTACGCTGGTCAATGGCGCCAACCGCTATGTGAGCACCAAACTCACCGGCTACGGCGCCGACGTCTTCACCGTTTCGCGGATGCCCGGCGTGATCATGTCTGGAGAAGAATATCTGCGTTTCAAGAAGCGCAAGATTCTCCGCATCGAAGACTACCAGGCGATCCGCGCGGCCTGCGTCGAGTGCAGCGAGATGGGCGCGACCGCCGACAAAACCGCCAGCGTGGTCTATAACGGCCACTCGAGCAACAACAGCGATATTCGCGGCTACACCTGGACGATGCTTTCGCTGAGCAACGTCGACATCGACATCGGCCGCGGCTTTACGCAGGCCGACGATGACCACGCCACTCACGACGCCATCGTGGGCTATGACGTCGTCGATAACCTGCTCGGCAAGGGCGACCCCATCGGCAAGGAACTGCGTGTGGACGGCCAGCCCTACACCATCGTGGGCGTCGGCGCCCGCAAGGGCAAAACGCTCGGCCAGTCGCAGGACAACTGGGTGGCGATTCCGCTCTCGGCCTATCAGCAGACCTACGGCGCCAACGACTCGACCGATGTGTACGCCCGCGCCTCGGGCGGCGCCGAAGGCATGCTGCGCGCCCAGGACGAGGTGCGCGTGTTGATGCGCACCCGCCGGCACAACGCGCCCGGCACCCCCGACGACTTCGAGATCGAAACCAACGACACCTTCCTCGAAATCTGGCAGAACATCAGCAAGCTCTTCTCCACGGTGGTGCTGGGGCTGGCCTCGATCGCGCTGGTGGTCGGCGGCGTGGTGATCATGAACATCATGCTGGTGGCCGTCACCGAGCGCACCCGCGAGATCGGCGTACGCAAAGCGCTCGGCGCAAGGCAGCGCGACATTCTGCTGCAATTTCTGATTGAGAGCGCCACCATGTCGGTGGTCGGCGGCGCGATTGGCGTGCTGAGCGGCATCGGCGTCGGCAAACTGATCACGCTGGTCATCGGCTTTCCGACGAGCGTGCCGGTGTGGGCGATTTTTCTGGGGCTGATTCTGGCTGGCACCGTCGGCGTGTTCTTCGGCGTGTACCCGGCCAGCAAGGCGGCCAAGCTGGATCCGGTGGTAGCGTTGCGCGCAGAACTGTAAAAGCAGTTCAGAGTTCAGAGTTCGTAGTTCTCAGTTCGTAGTTCATAACTCGTAGCGTGCAGAAACCGATAGCTTTTCTGTCCTTCGCGAAAGGGTGGTTGGCTTCATGAACAAGTCATTCCGGGAATTAGTCGTCTGGCAGAAAGCTATGGAACTAACCGTTGCCATCTACCTGCTGACAAAGGACTATCCTCGTGAAGAGTTATTTGGACTCACCGACCAATTGCGCCGTTGCGCGGTCTCCATTCCGAGCAATATTGCAGAAGGGCAAGGTCGAATCTCGGCCGGCGAGTTTCGACAATTCCTCGGCATCGCACGTGGTTCTGTCTGTGAACTGCAAACCCAGCTTGAACTCTCCAGAAGATTGCAATTTGGCGGCAAGGACCTGATTGACTCCGCCGATGCTCTTTCCATCGAAGTTAGAGCATTTTTCCAATACACGTGCAGTGTTGAGTGGCGTGCAAGGTGGCTTTTTCTTAAGGAAAAAGCCACTCGGCATCCTGCTTTCGCGCTACACCAATTGGAAAAATGCTCTAGGAAAATGCTTTTCGGTATGTTGGATTCACTGCAAACCGACCACAAATAGCAACCAATCTCCACGAACGACCAACTGTGGGCTGTGAACTACGAACTGGGAACTGGGAACTGCTATGGCAAGAGGACAAAATCTCGAATCGGTGAAAATGGCGCTCTCCACGGTGCGCACCAACAAGATGCGCTCGGGGCTGACCATCCTCGGCATCGTGATCGGCGTGACCACGGTGATTACCATTTCGTCGGTGATTAACGGCGTCAACAACCGCGTCTCTGACTGGGTGAGTTCGCTCGGCTCGAATGTCTTCTGGGTCTTCCACATGCCGGTGATGGGCGTGGAACCGACCGCCGAACAGCTTACGCGCAAGAAGCTCACCATGGACGACGTGCTTGCGTTGCGCAAGCTGCCGCATGTCACGGCCGTCGACGGCGGCAAGCAATACACCAAGCAGTTCAGCGTGGGCGACAGCAGCGTGAAGTACAACGGCAAGAAGGTCGGCGGCTCCATTCTGCAGGGCTCGACCTCCTCTGTCGGCGATGTCACCGACCTGACCTTTCTTGAAGGCCGCCTCTTCACCGATGCCGAGGACGCACGCGGCGCGCATGTCTGCATCCTCGGCCACGATACCTGGGAGCAACTGTTCGGCGATCAGTCGGCCATCGGCAAGCAGGTCACCGTCGAAAGCGGCACGTATACGGTGATCGGCGTGCTCGATAAGCTCAAGCGCGCCTTCGGCAGCGGCAAAAACTCAGAAGACAACCAGGTCTACTTCCCCATGGGAACCTTCCACAACCTGCACCCCGAGGTGCTCAATCTTTGGATCAGCGTGAAGTACGACGACCCGAAGAACAAGGCACTCGTCGAGGAAGAAATACGGGAGCTTCTGCGCATCCGCCGGCATGTGAAAACGCAGGCCGACGATAACTTCGAAGTCTTCGGACCCGACTCGCTCTCAAAGCTCTGGTCGCAGTTGACCGGCGGACTGGTGGCCTTCATGATCGCCGTCTCAAGCGTGGGCCTGATGGTGGGTGGCGTGGGCGTGATGAACATCATGCTGGTCTCGGTGACCGAGCGAACACGCGAGATCGGCGTGCGCAAGGCCATCGGCGCCACCAAGCGAAACATTCTGACGCAGTTCACCACCGAGGCCATTACGCTGTGCGCGGTCGGCGGCATCGTCGGCGTGTTGCTCGGCGCGATCATTACCTGGATCATTTACTTCCTGCCGATTGGGCTGCCGGCCACGCTGTCGACGACCTGGATTCTGGTGGGCTTCGGCGTCTCCTGCGCCATAGGATTGGTCTTCGGCATCTACCCCGCATGGAAGGCCGCGAACCTCGATCCGATCGAAGCACTGCGGTATGAGTAAGACAGGGAACAGGGATTAGGGAACAGGGACCAGATCAGTCAGAGGGGCTGCATTGATCCCGCTGTTCCTTGTTCCTTGTTCCTTGTTCTCTGTTCTCTGTTCTCTGTTCTCTGTTCTCTGTTCTCTGTTCCCTGCTCCCTGCTCCCTGCTCCCTGTTCCCTGCTCCCTGCTCCCTGCTCCCTGCTCCCTGCCTTATACACTGAATCCGTATGCCTCACGCACTTCTTGTCGCCGCACAAATCGTCACCACCGTTCTCACCGTCGCGGGCATGGGCTATTTTGTTGCCGCGCTCTGGGCCGCAGCAAGCTTTTTGCGCGAACGCGGCAAGAGTCAAAAAAACTTCGCGCCGGGCGTGAGTATTTTGAAGTCGCTCAAAGGCTGCGACCCCGGCATGCTTGAGGCCTTTCGCAGCCACTGCCGACAGAGTTACACCGGCGAGTACGAACTGCTCTTCGGCGTGGCCGACGCAAGCGACCCGGCCATCGCCGTGGTCGAGCAACTGCAAAAGGAATTTCCCCGTCACGCCATTCGTCTGCTCGTCTGCCCCAAGCAACTCGGCTCCAATAAAAAAATCTCGACGCTGATCCAGATGGAGCACGAGGCACAGTACGACTACCTGCTGATCAACGACTCGGACATCACCGTGTCGCCGCAGTATCT
>Ga0255352_1000563_pt1 | contig 20666 bp, 17 predicted proteins | sample HBST0metaG_FD_189939 | JGI IMG/M metagenome (GOLD analysis project Ga0255352, IMG submission 189939) | Peat soil microbial communities from Stordalen Mire, Sweden - H.B.S.T0 | ecosystem: Environmental > Terrestrial > Soil > Wetlands > Peat | place: Sweden: Norrbotten County, Stordalen Mire...
GACCTGCACCGGGCGATGCATGAGGCCGTCAAGCACAAGGCGGGCATGTTGAGCTATTCGCCGCGGCAGATCGTTCACGGGCTTTGGCAGCGGGCGCTGATGCCGCTGGTTTTCAGCGAATTGGCGCTGGCCTATCCGCCGGCCAAGGTCTCCGACCCCAGCCAACGGATCGCCGCAGCCAACGGGCAATTTCTGCTGGTGGAGCGGGAGGCCTACCGGCGGCTGGGCGGCCACGCAGCGGTCTCAGAGAAGGTGCTGGAAGATGTGGAGCTGGCCTTCCTGGCCAAGCGGCGCAAGGTGGGGCTGCGCTTCCGCTATGCCGAGGATGCGGTCTCCACGCGCATGTACCGCTCCACGGCGGCCATGATGGAGGGCTGGACCAAGAACCTGGCGCTGCTGTTTGACAACTCGCTGGCGCTGGCCGTGTGGCGGGTGATCGATATCGGGCTGCTGGTGGTGTTGCCGGCGCTGGCGATCTGGTTGTGGAACGCGCGCTTTGCGGCCCATTCGCTGCAATGGCTAGGCGCGGGCTGGGTGCTGGCGCTGCTGTGGGTGCGCAACCTGTTCCGCTTCTACGGCCGTGTCGCCAAATCCAATTTTCCGTTTCTCGATTGCGCGATCACTCCGTTGGGACTGCCCTTGTTCGTGGTACTGCTCTATCGCAGTTGGTTCCAGCACCGAATTCTGAAACGCGTAAGCTGGAAGGGCCGGAGCTACGCGGCCTGAGGGCAGAGCGAGCCTCCGACCATCTTCGCGCCTTTGGTTTTTCATTAACCCCTCTCTCAGCAGTGTTTTGCTGGAGGCTTGAAGCGGAATGGATGAAGCCTTGGCCACGGCTCGGGCATCTCTTTGAATGAGGGCAGAATGATCTTCCTGACGCGGCGGGCCACATTTTCTGCTTCGCACTACTACTGGAATCCCGCCTGGAGCGAGGAGCGCAACGCGCAGGCCTTCGGGCGATGTGCGAACCGCAGCGGACACGGGCACAACTACACGCTGGAGGTTACGGTGGCGGGCGAGCCCGACCCGATCACCGGTTTTGTGGTTGATTTGAAGTGGCTCAAAGATGTGATTGAGCGCGAGGTGCTGGCCGACTTTGATCATCGGCACTTGAACCTTGACGTTCCCGAATTTATTGCGTCGGAGCGTGCTGCGACGATCCCGACCACGGAGAACATCGCCATTGCAGCCTGGAATCGGCTGGAGCCGAAGGTGACAGCGGCGGGCGGAGCGCGATTGAGTTGCGTGCGGGTGTACGAGACGCCGGAGATCTTTGCTGAATACCGGGGCGGACTATGAACTCCGCCAGGGCCTATTTTGGCCGTCGCTATACGCTGAGCGCCAGCCATCGGTTGCACGCGGACACGCTGACGGCGGCTGAGAATCAGGCCGTGTATGGCAAATGCAACAATCTGCACGGCCACGGGCACAACTACATCGTGGAAGTGCTGGTAGGTGGCGCGGTGGACACGGAGACTGGCATGGTGGTGGATTTGGCGGCGCTGGACGAGGTGGTGCGAACTCGGGCATTGGGCCGCTTTGACCACACCCATCTGAATCTGGATTCGCTGTTCGCTGGTTGCGTTCCGACCACCGAGAATGTATGCAGGGCAGTTTTCGGATTGTTGAAAGACGCGCTGCCAGCCGGGAAGCTGGAATATGTGCGCGTGGAAGAGACGGAGAACAATTTTTTTCAGTGTTTTGAGTAAGCCGAGGTAGTACGCCCCTTTTTCCCGAGGGGCAGGAGAATGAGGGACGGATGGCGCAGCCGATTGCAGTGAGCAGGCAGGTTCGCCGGGCGGCAGGGACGGATGCAGGCCTGGCAGAATTCAGCACCGAGGAGATGTACCGCGAAATTCTGAGCCGCCTGGGCGAAGACCCCAACCGCGATGGGCTGCTGGCTACGCCCAAGCGCGTGGAGAAGTCGATGGCTTTCCTGACCAAGGGCTACGACGAAGATCCCACACGGATTCTGCAGGGCGCGATGTTCGATGTTGACTACGACGAGATGGTGATCGTGAAGGACATCGAGATGTTCTCGCTGTGCGAACATCACATGCTGCCTTTCTTCGGCAGGGTGCATGTCGCCTACATACCCAAGGCCAAGGTCATCGGGCTGAGCAAGATTCCGCGCCTGGTGGAGGTGTTTGCTCGCCGCCTTCAAGTGCAGGAGCGGCTGACGCGGCAGATTGCCGACGCCATTCAGGAAGCGATTGCCCCTCAGGGCGTGGGCGTGGTGATCGAGGCGCGCCACCTGTGCATGATGATGCGCGGCATTGAGAAGCAGAATTCTTCCACGGTCACCTCGGCCATGGTGGGCTGCTTCCGCGAGAAGGAGACGCGCTCGGAGTTCCTGTCGCTGGTGAGGCAGTCCGGGGCGGGCGTGTAGGCGGCTCGCTTCGGTCGGCTACAGTTGATAAGTGAATGGACTTTTAGTGATCGACAAACCGGCCGGCATGACCAGCCACGACGTGGTGGGCCGGCTGCGCAAGATAACCGGCGAGCGCTCCATTGGGCACCTGGGAACGCTGGATCCGATGGCGACCGGCGTTCTTCCCCTGGTGCTGGGCAAGTTTACCCGCCTGGCGCAATACTTCTCTTCCGCAGAAAAAAGTTATAGCGGGCGAATCCGCTTCGGGTTTGCCACCGACACCTACGACGCTGAAGGCGAGGTGGGCGGCCCGGATGTGTGGCCGGAGATGAATCCGCCTTTGACGCTCGAACGGATTCGCTCCGTCGCTGCGCGCTTCCACGGCGAGATGCAGCAGATGCCGCCTGCCTACTCGGCGAAAAAGATCGCCGGCAAGCCGGCCTACAAGCTGGCCCGCGAGGGCAAGCCGGTGGAGTTGAACGCCGTTCCGGTCGACATCGTTTCGTTTGAGATTGTCGCGCTCGACGGGGCCGAGGCCAGCTTCACGATGAGCATCAGCGCCGGTGGCTATGTGCGTTCGGTGGCTCACGAACTGGGCCAGGAGCTGGGCTGCGGAGCCCACTTGAGCAACCTGCGGCGGACCAAAGCCGGGGTGTTTACGCTCGAGGGAGCCCACTCCCTCGACGAGTTGCAGCCTCTCACCGGAAATGTGGAGGCGCTGGAGGCGTTCTGCATTCATCCGCGCAGCCTGTTGCCGGAGATGCCGTCTGTAACAGGCGACGCGATGGCGCTGGGTCGATTGCGCAACGGTGCGCAGGCCAACCTGCCGGAGTTTTCCAGCGCGCCCCTGGTGAAGGTCTTCGCTGGCCAGCGCGAGTTGGTCGGGATTGCGAAGCGGGTAGCGGGAACGCTGTTTCAGCCTGTCGTGGGGATGGGGTGAAAAGCAGGGAACAGGGAACAGGGGTTAGGGGTCAGGCAGAGGCAGGGGCTGCACAACCGACCTGATCCTGCTTGCGTTCGTTTTTCTCCAGCTTGCATCTAAAATGTCAACATGACCCCTCCACTTTTCACACGCCACCGTTCCAAGCTGCCTCCGCCGGGACACACCGGCCAGGAAGCGCTCTACCTGCGTTCTCTCAGCGACCGCCAGGTGAGCGTCCAGATCAAGCTGCGCGACGGTGAGGTCGTGCGTGGCTGGATCGAGTACTTCGACGACGGGATGCTGCGCCTGACCCGCGACGGCAAACCCAATCTCTTCATCTACAAACACCAGATCCGCACCATTACGGAAACGGCCCGTCACGGGATGCGCCACACGTCTCCATCCGACCAGGGCGCCAATGGTTCCGGTTCCGCTCAAGCCAGTGGTTCCGCTCAAAGCGGGGTGCGCTCATGAGGGGCGGGCCCAGGGAGACAACGGATTGGGTGTGGGTTCCCAAGGCAGCGGGCATTGCCGGCGAGGCTGGCGCACGCCTGCGTGAGTTCTTCTCGAAAGGCGTCGAAACCGAGTACAAGGGCGACGTCGACCTGGTGACTGTGGCCGACCGCACGTCGGAGAAGCTGATTCGCGAGCGGTTGGCCGCGGCCTTTCCGGAGCACGGTGTCTACGGCGAAGAGGGGACGCGCGACCGGCTCGATGCCGAGTACCGCTGGTATGTGGACCCTCTGGACGGCACCACCAACTTTGCCCACGGCCTGCCGCACTTCTGCGTCTCGCTGGGCCTGGAAAAGAGAGACGCAGGGCTCAACGCAAACCAGGATGGAACGCTGGTGGCCGCGGTGATCTACGACCCCATGCGGGACGAGCTGTACACCGCCGAGCGCGGCCGGGGTGCGCGGCTCAACGGCAGAACCATCCGTGTTGCACCCACTCCTGATCTGGCCGAGTCCCTGGTGGCTACCGGCTTTCCCAGCCGCAAACGCCACCAGAGCCCCAACGTTCACTTTTACCAGGAATTCACTCTTCGTTCGCATGGGGTACGGCGCGGCGGTTCGGCTGCGCTCGATCTGGCGTACGTTGCCGCGGGCCGGCTGGAAGCCTTTTGGGAGTTCAACCTGAACCCCTGGGACACGGCAGCCGGTATTTTGCTGGTGGAAGAGGCGGGCGGACTGGTCACCGGTTTCTCCGGCAGCCCGTTCCGGTTGGACAGCCGCGAGATCCTGGCCTCGAACCGGCGGATTCATGCCGAGTTGGTCGGCCTTTTCGATGCGATGTTTGCGGGGCGCGATCTGTCCCCCATCCCCACGCCGCAGGAGTTTGCCGCGCTCCGCGCAGCACGCGCGGCAAGCTAGACCGATTGCAGTTCAAATGAGAGCGGCGAAACAGAACAGAGTTGGCTCCCAAGGGACGAGCAACAGGAATGGATCCATCAACTTCCCGCATTTCAAAACGCGGTTTTAACTACGGGAGTCATCTTTTGGCCTCCTGTGCTACTATCAGCGACGAGGATTGAATTCCCCGGAGAAATCAGAATGGCATATGTCATCGCAGAACCTTGTATCGGCACCAAGGACACCGCCTGTGTGGACGCTTGTCCTGTCGATTGCATCCACCCCAAGAAGGACGAATCAGGCTTTGCCGAGGCCGACCAGTTGTTCATCGACCCGGTAGAGTGCATCGACTGCGGCGCCTGCGTTCCTGCGTGCCCTGTTTCCGCCATCTTTGCTCAGGACGATCTGCCGGAGAAGTGGGCCCACTTCACGGAGAAGAACGCCACGCACTTCGGCCGCTAAACCAACTCCGCGCATTTCGCGCGGAACAGAGGATTTCGAACGCGCATCCCGCCAGCGGGGTGCGCGTTCGTGTCTAAGACGCTTAACACTGTGACCACACGAAATTACCGTGAACAGCGTCTCGCTCCCACCCCGTGCGTTTATGATTTCCAGCATGTCGAATCAAGTTCGCTGGGGCGTACTCAGCACCGCCAATATCGGCCTCAAGAAAGTCCTTCCGGGAATGCAGAAGGGCGAGCACTGCACCATCGCCGCCATTGCATCCCGCGAACTCAAAAAGGCTCAGGAGGCGGCAAGCCGCCTCGGCATTCCCACGGCGTACGGTTCGTACGAGGAGCTGCTGGCCGACCCCAACATCGACGCCATCTACAATCCTCTGCCCAACCAACTCCATGTTCCCTGGACCATCAAGGCGGCTGAGGCAGGAAAGCACGTGCTTTGTGAGAAGCCATTGAGTCTCACCGTCGCTGAAGCAGAAACCCTGCTCGCCGTCCGTGCTCGCACGGGCGTCAAAATCGGCGAAGCCTTCATGGTCAACTGCCATCCCCAATGGCTCCGCGTGCGCGAACTGCTCAGCGAAGGCCGCATTGGAGAGTTGCGTTCGATCGTCGGCGTCTTCAGCTACTTCAACAACGACCCGGCAAACATCCGCAACCAGGTGGAGTGCGGCGGCGGAGCGCTGATGGACATCGGCTGCTATCTCATCCACGCCTCGCGCTACGCATTCGCGCAGGAGCCGACCCGCGTCGTCGCTCTGATTGACCGCGATCCCACGACGCGCATCGACCGGCTTACATCGGGGATTCTCGACTTTCCCAGCGGCCAATCCATCTTCACGTGCAGCACGCAACTGGTCCCTTCGCAGCGCGTCCAGTTCTTCGGCACGCGTGGCCGCATCGAGATCGAAATTCCGTTCAACGCGCCGCCGGACCGTCCCACTCGATTGTTCATTGACTCCACCGGCGACCTTTTCGGCGGTGGCATGGCTACGGAGACCTTTCCGGTCTGCGATCAGTACACGCAGCAAGGCGACGCCTTCTCGCAAGGCATTCTGCAAGACACGGAAGTTCCTGTTCCGGTGGAGGACGCCATCAAGAATATGGCGGTGATCGAAGGACTCTTCAAGTCTGCCGAATCGGGCCAGTGGCAAGCGCCGGGACGATACGCAGCCGAACCTGCGCTTTGACGCTTGAGCGGGCAGGGTAATCGCATTTGAAATGTTCAGAGCACTCTCGTCGATTTGTCCACCTGAGGAGCGTAGCGACGAAGGATCTGCGGTTGCCTTTCGGCCTATTTCCGGCAAGATGGACCTCTTGGCCTCTCCAACCTTCACCGCAAAGCAGAAAAGAACAACCGCAGATCCTTCACTACGTTCAGGATGACAAACGTTGTACGCAAAGAGATCTGAGATGCGATTGCCCTATTGAGCCGGTCCGTCGAAAGCCTTCACTTCCCCTGGGTTGATAAACTCACTCGATGGGCCGTCTTATCATCAATGCCGACGACTTCGGGCTGACCGCCGGAGTCAATCGCGCAATCATCGAGTTGCATCGTCACGGATTTCTGACCAGTACGACGCTGATGGCGCGGGCCTCTGCGACGGAAGAAGCCATCGGACTCGCACGCTCCACACCTTCGCTGGGCGTGGGCTGCCACGTAGTTTTGGTGGATGGCGATCCGGTCCTTTCCGCAAAGGAGCTTCCCACACTGGTCGACCCGCGCACAGGCCGCTTCCAGCCCACGCTGGGCGCATTTCTCGCGCGGCTGCTCACAGGGCGCATCCGCGCAAGCGAGATCGAAGCAGAGGCGGCAGCGCAGATCGCCCGTCTAAAATCCGTGGGCGTTGCGCTGACCCACATCGATACGCACAAGCACACGCACATGTTTCCCGCTGTTCTTCGTCCCGTGCTGCGTGCCGCCAAGGCCGCTGAGATTCGTGCCGTCCGCAATCCGTTTGAGCCAGCCTGGAGCCTGCGCGCCACGCCCGGCGCCCCTTGGGTTCGGCGCACCGAGGTTAGCCTTCTGCGGCGGCTGCAACCTGCATTCCGCCGCATTGTGGCCGACGAAGGCTTTTCCACCACAGATGGGGCCATCGGCGTGCTGGCGACCGGGACTCTCAATGCAGCTACCGTCCGCGCCTTGCTTCAGAACATGCCTCCGGGCACGTGGGAACTGGTCACTCATCCCGGCTACAACGATGCCGACCTTGCCCAGGCGCGCACCCGGCTGCTGGCGTCGCGGGAAGTCGAACGAGAGGCTCTCGGCACAATCCAGCAGTTCAGTGCCATCGGGTTGATCTCGTTTGCGGATATGTGATGCGGCGCAACTCCGGTGAGGCCATCCAAGCGAGCGGTTGATTCCATGTCGACCAACCGCAAACTGCATCTTCCCGTGTCTGATCCGCGTCCAAGAAAAGACAGACACAACGAGAAAAAATATGCGCATTGGGATTACCTGTTATCCCACCTACGGCGGTTCGGGCGTGGTGGCTACGGAACTGGGCATTGAACTGGCTGCTCTGGGCCACGAAGTGCACTTCATCTCCTATTCGCAGCCGTTCCGGCTGAGCGGTCGCGACAACGGAATCCTCTATCACGAGGTTTCTGTTTCCAGTTATCCGCTGTTCGAGTTTCCGCCCTACGACCTCGCCCTCGCTTCGCGCATGGCGGAGGTTGCGGAGTTCTATCAGCTCGATCTGCTGCATGTGCACTATGCGATTCCGCATTCGGTCAGCGCTCTGCTGGCGCGGCAGATGCTGGCGGCGCGCGGTCGGCGGCTGCCTTTCGTGACCACCCTGCACGGCACGGACATTACCCTCGTCGGTCAGGACCGCAGCTATCTGCCCATCACTCGCTACGCCATCCAGGAAAGCGACGGCGTGACCAGCATCTCCGGATATCTGAAGGAGAAGACGGTCGAGGACTTCGGCGTCACGCGGGGCATCGAAGTGATTCCAAACTTCGTCAACTGCGACCTGTACACGCCGTACAAGGATGAAGCCTTGAGGGCGGCGGCGCGCAAGCGGCTGGCAGCGCCGGATCAGGCCATCCTGATGCACCTCTCCAACTTCAGGCCCGTCAAGCGAGTCTTGGACGTGGTGAAGGTGTTTGCGCGGGTGGTGCGCGAGGTTCCGGCGCAACTGGTGCTGGTGGGAGACGGGCCGGAGAGGTCGGCCGCCGAATGGCTGGCGCATGACTTGCAGATCAATGACAAGGTCCACTTCATGGGCAAGCAGGAGCAGGTCAACGAACTGCTCCCGCTGGCCGACCTGATGCTGATGCCCAGCGAACTGGAGTCGTTCGGGCTGGCGGCTCTGGAGGCCATGGCGTGCAAGGTTCCGTCCATTGCGACGGCGGTGGGCGGGGTGCCGGAGTTGATTGACGACGGCGTCACCGGGCTGCTTTATTCCGTCGGGGACGTGGATGCGATGGCCGCGGGTGCGGTGAGCCTGTTGAAGGACCGCGAGCGCTTTGAGGCCATGCGCGAGGCCGGGCGGAAGACAGCCCAAAGCCGGTTCTGCTCGTCGCTGGTGGTGCCGCATTATGTGCGGTATTACGAAGAGGTGTTGGCGCAGGCCGTCTAGCTGCGAAGGTGCCGGCCGAACGCGCGACCTGGCAATCGCGCTTGTCCACGGAAACCTGGCGTCTTGCGTCCATCCCTTGGCGCGGAACTGCTTGCGTGACGAGACCTCGCGTACGATTCGTCTCATCGTCTTCAATTTATTCGACCACGTTTCGGCCTGCGAGGCTCGGCCAACAATGTAAAACTTGATCCCTTTTGATCACAATTCAACCGGTGTTTGTGTTCAATTGTCTCCAGTGGGCAAGCGCTTTGAAATGGGTGAGTAGCGGACCGGGATTCCATGTCCCGCTTGGTTGGAGCCCGCAGTGTCGCCAAGGGATGCTTCAGCACAACAGTCGAACAAAGCACTGACGTTCTAAGTCAGCGGGGCGAAGCCTCGCCCACAGGGTCCTTCTCCGGCTGATGGCAGACACGTTCCTGTTTGATCCGGCCTTATGGCGTAGTGGCGATGGAAGAGAAGGAATATCCGCCGGCCCCCTTTGAATTCGCTCACGATAGGCTTGCCTCCTCAATCCCTCTCATGAACTGAGATTTCCCGAAATAGCTGCTCCCCAAGGCGCCATTTCATCCTGTTTTGTCTGCGCGGCGACTGAACTGCTCCGGCATCGCGTTGGCGTTTGTTGAATTGGTCAGAGCTTGAGGAATCTGTGCTCACTATGCGCCCGAGATTATTTGCCGCAATCAAATTGCTTATCGCAATCGCAGTGCCATGCTCTTTCTGCGCGGGCCAATCCGTTCTGACCCTGCCGCAGACCGACCAGCAATCCGCGCAACAAAGCACTTCGCCTTCGACGCCGCAGACCGGCCAGCCGGTTCAACCGCAGTCGCCGCAATCGGGGAATCGTCCTTCTTCCGGGACGCGCGATCAAACCTTGCCCACAGGCGAGTACGATCAGCAGCGGATGCAGCCCCTGAACCCGATGCGGATCATCGGCCCCCTCACAACGCGCTCAGAATTCGAGCGGTACGCCGAGGACGTGGTCGGGCGCCGGCTTCCGGTCTATGGCCGCAAGCTATTCGACGAGGCGCCCACAACCTTTGCGCCGGTCGAAAATGTGCCGGTGCCGTCCGACTACGTGCTGGGGCCCGGCGACCAGTTGCTGATCCGCGCCTGGGGCAAGATCGAACTTGATTCGCGGGTGACGGTTGACCGCAATGGGCAGATCAATCTTCCTCGCGTGGGCACGCTGACGGTGAGCGGCCTGCCTTATGCGCAGCTCGAGAACTATCTGCGCTCGGCCATCGGCGCGCTGTTCAAGGACTTTCAGTTGAACGTCGCCCTGGGGCAGTTGCGCTCCATTCAGATTTTCGTCCTCGGCGATGCGCGCCAGCCGGGAGCGTACACCGTGAGCTCGCTGAGCACGCTGGTGGATGCGCTGTTCACTTCCGGCGGCCCGTCGGCCACCGGCTCCATGCGCCGCATCGAACTGCGCCGCGAGGGCAAAGTGATCGGCGGCCTCGACATTTACGATCTGCTGCGTCGCGGCGACAAATCGCATGATGTGCGTTTGCTGCCGGGCGACGTAATCTTCATTCCCACTGTCGGACCGCAGATCGCCGTTGCCGGCGACATCAATCAGCCGGGCATCTACGAGTTGAAGGGCGATTCCACAGTCGGTTCAGCGCTGGCCGACGCCGGCGGACTGACCAGTTTGGCCGATGCCGAACGGGCGGTGCTGGAGCGGGTCGAACACCACAGCGGCCGCTCGGTCGAGGAGTTCGCACTGGACGCCGAAGGGCGAACGCATCCGATGCGGGATGGCGATTTGCTGCGCGTCTTTCCGCTGTCGCCCAAGTTCGCCAACGCGGTAACCTTGCGGGGGAATGTCTCTGAGCCGGGCCCGTACGTGTGGAAAGAGGGCATGCGCATCTCCGACCTGATCCCTTCGCGCGCATTTTTGATCACACGCGACTACTGGAACCGCCAAAATCACCTGGTGAGGCCGGTGCCCATGCGACCCTTCGCGATTCGGCGCGAGGGCACCGGGAATAATCCGCCCACGGGCTCCGTCGGCAATCCGCGCACCGATGCGCAGGGCAATCCGCTGCCGGATCAAGCCGCCGGGGCGGGCACCCAGGGTGCAGATAGGTCCCGTGCGGATGGAACCGGCGATCAGGGTGCGGATGAATCCGATGTGACGATGGCTGAACCCGGCGATCAGCGCGCGGACGCGGCCGGCAATCCGCGCACCGGCGCAGGCCAGCAGGGAGGCGCGGCCGGTTCCCCGCTCGTCGCCTCGATCGGCCAAAACAGCGCCGAGATCAACTGGGAATACGCGCTGATCGAGCGGCTCGACGAGCGCGACCTGAGCACGCGCCTGATCCCGTTCAAACTATCCGCCGCCATCGACAATCCATCCTCGGCCGACAATCAGCTTCTGAAGCCGGGTGATGTGGTGACGATCTTCTCACGCGACGATCTCGAACTGCCGATGGAAAAACACGCGACCTTCGTGCGCGTGGGCGGTGAGGCCAATGCGCCCGGCATCTACCGCGTCAATCCAGGAGACACGTTGCGCGACGTGGTCCAAAGGGCAGGCGGCCTCACGCAGCACTCCTATCTCTACGCGTCCATCTTCACGCGGGTTTCGACGCGTCAGGCTGAAGAGGCGCAGTTGCGCCAGTCCGCCGACCAGATGCAAAGGGAACTGGTGACCAAGTTTGCCAACGCCACTCCGCAACAGGGCCAGACCGGCGCGGACCAGCAGGCGCAGATGGCCATGCAGCAAGCGGTCCTGGCGCAGATCAATTCCATCAAGCCCACCGGCCGGGTGGTCCTGGATATGAAGCCTGAAGCCGCCGCCACGGCCGATATTCCCAATTTTCCGCTCGAAGACGGCGACTCGTTCTACATCCCGCCCCAGCTTGGCACGGTGCAGGTTGTCGGCGCGGTCTACAACGCCAACGCCTTCCGCTACCAGCCTGGAAAGCAGCTGGAACGATATCTGAACGATGCGGGCGGCGCCACACGCGATGCCGATCAGAAGCGCACGTTTGTCATCCGTGCCGACGGAACCGTTGTCAGCCGCCAGTCTCGTCACAGCCACATGCACGGCAGCTTCGCCAACCTGAGGCTGCTCCCCGGCGACGCCATCGTTGTCCCCGAGAAGCTTATCGTGTCGTCCAGAATGAGCCAATTGCTGCAAACAACTCAGTTCATGTCTCAGCTAGCCCTGACCGCAGCCGCGCTCAGCGTCGTCAAATGAGGGCCCTCGTTCAGGGGTAACACAAGAATGGCCGCCATTAGGCGGCCATTCTTGTGTTAAGACAATTCTTGTTAGCAGGTCCCTGTTCGCGCAAAATCAGCGGTTGATCCCTGCGGCTGCGGTAAAACCAGCCGACTGCTCGGCAACAGGAGTAGTCGACGGAGCCGGCTCTGCAAAAGCGGAGGTCTTGGCGTTGATGGCGCCCGAGTAATCGGGTCCGAGTCCGAGCATCTTGAGCGCGCGGGAATCAGGCATCAGCTTGGTCTGCCATCCCTGGTCGGCCTGAAACTTCCGCATGGCGGCTTCCGTGTCGGAGTCCCATCTGCCGGTGGCTTCCCCGGTGAGGTAGTGCTCGCGGATCAGGGCTTGCTGAATCTGCGTCGCCCGTTCCGGATCAATCGCCTGCTGGCCGTGCATGAGGTGCGCCTTGGGCGCAGCAGATTTGCTCTTGCGCGTACCGTGCGTTGAGTGGCCGCTGGTGGGGCCACGATGGACGCGCGCTCCAAAGGATGGTGTGGCAGCCAAAGCTGCGGTTAATACAAGTGCCAGACTTGCTCGAAATGAAAGCATGCTGGTTCCCCTTTACATAAAAAATGTTTGGCCGGACCAACGAACGAAGTCTAGCGAACCATCCCGCACTGCGGCAAGAAAAATCCCCGCAGCATCGTGAAATACAAGATCGTACGGAGGGAGCCGACGGCGCTTTCGTCGCCGACTCCCTGCCGTCCTCTACTATTGCAACGTTCCGCCCACGTAATTGATGCCTTCGTTCGGACGGCGCGGATCCACAACCTCGAAGACCACGTCATCCCCCATTTTGAGTTTGCCCACCACCGTGTCGAACTGGTCCTTGGTGCCTGTGGGCTGTTTGTTGATGCGGATAATGACCAGGCCGGGCTCAAGTCCCTGCAAGTCGGCGAACGAACCGGAACGCACTGACTGAATCAACACGCCGGGGGTGTGCAGCTTGGCTGCCGTCGACGGGGAGACTTCGCGAACCACCATGCCCAGCTTGGTTTCGCCAGCATCGCCCTTGTCGTCAGGATTGGCCTCAGCCGGTTGATTGCCAAGGTCGGCAAACACCTTGTCGCGGTCGCCGATGGTCACCGTGGTGTCGCCCGGCTTGCCATCCCTCAGGTAGCCCAGGCGGATGCTGCTGCCTGGCTTCCGGCTGGCAATCTCGTTCACCAGGTCGTCCCCGTCCTTCACCGAATGCCCGTCAATGGCGGTGATGATGTCTCCCGGTTTGAGGCCGCCCTTTTCGGCAGGACCGCCAGGTTGAACCTCCTGCACCAGCACGCCGTTCTTGAACCCGTAAACGCGATTCACCGCGCCCGAAAGTCCCTGCCGGAACTGGATGCCGATTGAACCACGTGTGACCTTGTGGCTGGGGCTCACCAGGTCGTTGTAGATGGCCACCACCGTATTGGACGGCATGGCGAAACCGATTCCCTGGTAACCGGCCGACTGCGTGTAGATGGCCGTGTTCACCCCGATGACCTCGCCGTTCATGTTCAGCAGAGGCCCGCCCGAGTTGCCGGGATTGATGGCCGCGTCGGTTTGGATGAAGTGCTGGAACTGGCCGCTCGCGCCTGGCTCAATGGTGCGGTTCTTGGCCGAGATGATGCCCGCCGTAACGGTCTGCGACAGCGCAAACGGGCTGCCGATGGCTTCCACCCAGTCGCCTACCTGGGCGGAGTCGGAGTTGCCCAGTTTGACGGTCGGAAGCGCGGAACTCGTATCGATCTTGATGACCGCCAGATCGGTAGCCTTGTCGACGCCGATGACGCGCGCCGGACGGCCCAGATCCTGAGAGTCGGGGTCGGTGGAGAGTTTGACGTAGATCTTGTCGGCCTTCTCGATCACATGGTTGTTGGTGATGATGTAGCCCTTGGGATCGACGATGAAGCCCGAGCCCAGAGACTCGCGCACCTGCCCATCGTCTCCGCCCTCCTGGTCGGGAACCTGTCCGCCGAAGAAGCGATTGAAGAAGTCCTGAAAGTTGCCCTGTCCCTGGCCCTGCTGCTGATCCTGATCGTCGTCGTCGCCGGGATTCTGCTGATTAGGCTGGTTGGGCATGACGCGGCTATGGGGATTGCGCCGGCCCTTGCCTGCCGCTGCCTGCTTGGGCAGCGTCTGGGTATTGATGTTCACGACCGCCGGCCCGACCTTCTGGGCGATCTTGACAAACTCGTTGGGAGGCACCGTGGAGTTGACCACTTTGAGGGGAGTGGCGTCAGCGCTCGAATTTTGCTTCTCTTGTCCGCGGACTCCGTGAGCAGCAAAGGAACCGGCCACAATGGCGGCCGAGAGCGTACCTAGCAAGATAAACACGGAAGCGAGACGGCGCGTGCGCAGCCGTTCGAAGAGCGATTTCATAGGTTCGTAGACCTCGTCGGGTGAACAGCCTTGCGGCTGGTTTGATTCATCACAACAACATACAGTATAGCCAGTAGCGGGCAAACCCGTCAGGCGCTCGGCTCCTGCTTCCGCCTGTTCCCGCAGGCCCGCATGGGGTATGATGCAAACTCCCTACGGTTGCCGCCTGGTGCGGCGTTCAAAAAGACCGATTCATCTCTATAGACGGGCCTGCTGGGAAAGAGTCGCACCGGGCACCCACCACCCCCAGGGGATTCGTTCGAAAGACCCCGGAACCGCTCTCCGTTGCAATTGCGGCCTTTGTTCCGGTTATTGCTCCGGCCCCGAAATGGAAGCACCGTGCCCCATCCATCTCGCAGGCTTTATCGCGAAATGGAATGGAAGGCGGAACACTCCATAAGGGTCAATAAGCGGAGCAGTCCGGTCGTGCCCCGCGGAAGTCTTGCCATAAATACAAGAGCCATAACGATAATGAAACCAGAGCCTTCGCCCTTCAGAACACACTCTCGTTGCGCTCGCCCAGGACCGATCCTTTTTCGCTGCCCGGGTCCCGCGGCATGGGCTGTCAGGCAAGTACATCCAACACTATATTCAGATTGCTCTCCGCCGACTGCACACTCGACCCGCTCGCGCTGGCCCCCGGCACGCTCGGAACTGAGGCGGTGTAGACGCCTCCCGACTCTTCAACGCTTCCCGAATAGGTTTTGCCCGCGACGGAGGTCGAATACGACGCAGCCAGCGTTGCTGCCGTCGAACTGCTCGCGGAACTCTGAGCCTGGGCGGCAGAGGCGGCAGGCCTGGCCGACGCACTCGATTTGCTGGAAGCCGCTGGTGTCGCCTGCTGCGTGGCCGAAGACGTGGTGGAAGTCGCGGCGGGTGCCGACGCGGTGGTGGAAGTGGCCGCCGTCGTTTGCGAAGTAGACGCGGTGGTCGATGCGGACGAGGTGTACGTGTCTACGGGAACTGCCTTTGAGACCGCCGCCGAGAGCGAGGACGTAGCAGTCGACGCTGCTGCCGTCGAAGTTTGGGGCGTCGTCGTGGCCCATCCTATGTTCGGTGCTGGGATGGCCGCCGCTGGAATCTTCTGGACACTCTCAATCTCTATCATGCTTCTCCCTTACGCGAAGCGAACTTGCCGCATCTCTCTTATCGGCAAGCCTTGCTGATTCGTTCAACCGGCCTCTTCAAGGGGGCCCTTAGTGCCCGGTCTCTGAAATTCACAACAGAACAGAGGCTGTCATTCTGAGTGAACGGGGCCCCAAACGCTCTTCAGTTTGGGGGTGGTGAGCAAAGAATCTGCTTTTGTTCTTGTGCCGGTTTTGCAAAGAACCTCGAGACAGGAACCTGATCCCTGATCCCTGCCTTTTTCACGCTTCATGCGCCGTCGGCACATGAAGCAGCGGCATCAGTTCGGTGAGCGCAATGCCCGCCAGAATCAACAGTGCGCCGGATGCCGGACGCACTCCCAGCCGCTCGCCGGTCACCAGGAACGACGTAATCCACGCAAACACCGGTTCCATGGTCAGCAGCAGGGCGGTGTGGGTCGGAGGCAGCACCGACTGCGCCCAGCTCTGAATGGAGAACGCCGCCGCGGTGGCCAGCACGGCCGCAACCGCCAACGCCACGGCCAGGCGCGGAGTCCAAGCAATGTGCGGATGCTCGATCAGGGGCAGGCTCAACGCCATGAACACCGCGCAGAAACCTACCTGCAACAGAGCCAGGGGCTGGAAGGCGATGCGCGGCGAAACGTGGCTGAGCGCAATGCAGTGGAAGGCGAATCCGATGGCGCAGCCCAGCGTGAGCACATCGCCAAAGTTGATGGAGGAAAGGTCGGGCAGCAGGCCGATCATCGCGCCCAACCCTGAACTCGGCGTCTGGGCGTGCAGCGCATTGGGCGCTGTCAGCAGCACAATTCCCACAAAGGCCATTGCTGCGCCCAGGAAAGCGTTCCAGCGCGGCCGTCGCGCTCCCGGCGGGCGCAGGCCGGGAATCAGCGACAGCAGGGGCACCAGCACTACCAGCAGTCCGGTGATAAACGCCGACTTCGAGGGAGTGGTGCGAGCCAATCCCGTGGTCTGGAACTGGTAGCCCACGGCCAGGCACAAGCCCACCACCGCCCCGGCTCCCACCTGCCACGCCCGGATAGCGCGCCAGTACCTGTGATAGACCACCGCCAGCACCGCGAAGGCCAGCGTCATTCGCACCAGGTTGAAGGCCGCCGGCGTGGCGTCGGCCAGCGCTCCCTTCACCAGCACAAACGTCGATCCCCAGACAGCAACCACAAACAGCATCAGCAGATACGCGCGCAGCTTCATCTGTTTCGATTATGGCAGCCGGGAGGTGCCCGCGAAATGCGCCGCCCCTGCGCGATCCCTCACCCTCAGGCAGTAACGCGCCCTGCTCTTGCATCCAAGAGGGGAAGTCGGATTCAGAGGTGTTTCATGGCGCTCGTTGCTCTTACTCGGCAGGATTGGGTCTACGCGGTTTTCCTTTTCTCGGCAGTCGTGGTCTTCGGCAACGGATTCCACTATGTTGTCTTCAGGCTGCTGCGCAGAAGCGAGACGGAATCGCAGCGGCGCAATCTGGGCCTGCGAACCTATATCGCCAAGCCGGCCCGCGCGCTCTTTCTCACCATCGGACTGCGGATCATTCTGCCCTTTGTGCCACGCATTCCGCCCGTTCTGCTCGGCCAGATCAACCAGGTGGTCGAAATCTTCCTGGTGCTGTTTGTGGGCTGGCTGGCCATCGGCTGCGTCTATGTGTTTCAGGCATTCACCCTCAGCCGATTCGACACTTCAGTAGCCGACAACCTGCGCGCCCGTCGCGTTCACACGCAGATGCAGTTCTTCCGCAGGCTGTTGATTGCCTTCGTGATTATTCTCGATGCGGGCGCATTGTTGTGGAGCCTGCATGACGCTCGCCTCTGGAAGTTCGGAACCGGGCTGCTGGCCTCGGCGGGATTGGCCTCTCTCGTCTTGGCCACGGCCGCCAAGTCCACCGCCTCCAACTTTCTCGCCGGTCTGCAGATTGCCTTCACCGAGCCGATCCGCATTGACGACGTGGTGGTCATTTCGGGCGAATGGGGCCGCATTGCGGAGATCACCTCCACCTACGTCGTGGTGAAGATCTGGGACCGCCGCACGCTGGTCGTTCCGCTCAGTTACTTCATTGAGCAGCCCTTCGCCAACTGGACGCGCAACGGCTCCGACATTATGGGAACCGCGTTTCTCTATGTGGACTACTCGGTCCCCGTTGAGCCGCTGCGCGCCGAGCTGCAGCGCATCGTGCAGGACTCGCCGCTGTGGGACAAGCAGGTGTGCGGCCTGCAAGTGACCGACCTGACCGCCCAAACGATGGAATTGCGCTGCCTGATCAGCTCTTCCGACTCGGGAAGGAATTTTGACCTGCGATGCCTGGTGCGCGAGAAGATGATCGAGTTTCTGCGGACAAACTATCCGCAGGCCTTGCCCACCATGCGCGTGGAATTGAAGGAAATCGCCCCCAAGGCAGAGGAGCCCGGCCTGCTTCCTCCACCGGCCAGGGCAACGAAGCCTGGATCGTCCCGCAATGGACAAGCAGCGCGTCAAAAATCGGAGCGCCAAACCTAGCGGCGTAGCCAACCGTATCGCCGTAGTCAAACGTAGCGCCGCTCTCCAGAGCGGCTGTCATGCGGACGTCCACGTCCGCATTGCCCCAGGAATGAGCGAGAATCACGGGACCTGCACACGATTGATCTGGCCCCCAAAGAAAAGCACCGTGCCCCATCCATTTCGCAGGCTTTATCGCGAAATGGATGGGAAGGCGCAACACTCTTGACGGGCTGGATCAATCGTGCGCGTCGGAACTCCCCGCATAGGCCTCTAGCCCGGCCACAAACGCTTCCCGCACCTCTGTACGGAGAATGCTCGCCGCCGGCACTGTGTAGAGATTCCGATCGACCAGGATGAAATCCGCATCGTAGCCGGGCAGAAGCTTCCCCTTGTGCTTCTCCGCAAACTCGGCGTAGGCCGACCCTTGCGTATAGGCAGAAAGCGCCTGTCCGCGGGTCAGTTTGTTCTCCAGGAAGTACGTCTTCGTCCCGGCCTCGTTCATACGCGTCACCGCGGCATAGAGCCCCCGAAACGGTGTGATCGGCTCGACCGGATAGTCGGTGCCGAAGGCCAGAGGCACGCCAGCGTCGAGAAACGCCTTCCATGCGTAGGAATATGCGGCGCGTTGCGGACCCAGCCGGTCCTCAGCCCAGTTCATGTCAGTGAGCAGATGGTTGGGCTGCATCGACGCAATCACCCCGAGTTGTTTGAAGCGCGGGATGTCGGCCGGGTCCACCACCTGCGCATGTTCGATCCGGTTGCGCGCAGCCTTCGAGGCGCCTGCTTGTCCAAAAGCCTCCAGAGCCATCGCGGCTGCCTTGTCGCCGATGGCATGAAATCCCAACTGAAACCCCGCCTGTGCCCGCTCCACCGCCATCGCATTCAACTCCGCCTGCGCGTACTGCGGCAGGCCGGTGTTGTTCGCGTCGTCGGCAAAGGGCGCTTTCATGGCGGCCGTGCGCGAGCCGAGCGATCCATCCATGAACCCTTTCAGCATTCCCGTATGCAGCATCGGGTCGCTGGAATCGTGATGGGCGCGCATCTGCTTCAGGTCCGCAAGCGTCGCCCGGAAAGGCAACCATTCTGAAATCCGAAGGCGCAGATTGCCCTCTTTTTCCAGTTCCTCGAAGACCAGAAAATCTTCCCAGTCGCTGAAGTCCTGCACGCTGGTGACGCCATGCGCCAACGCGTCCGCAATCGCCAGTTCGTCGCCCTTGCGCCGCTCATCGTGGCTGGGCGGCGGAATCACCTTCTCGACCAACTCCTGCGCCGACTCACGCAGAATCCCCGTCGGTTCTCCGTGCGCGTCCAAATCGATGGCCCCGCCCTGCGGCGGCACGGTTTTGCCCGTAATGCCTGCCGCAGCCAGCGCAGCCGAGTTGGCAATCGCGATGTGCCCGTCGATGCGGCCCAGGAATGCAGGGTGTCCGCCGGTCACTTTGTCCAGATCCTGACGCGTAGGCAGAGTCTTCTGCGCCCACAGCGTGTGGTCCCAGTTGCCGCCGGTCAGCCAGTGGCCTGCGGGCGCCTTTTGCGCAAAGGCTTCAATCTCGGTCAGCATCGCAGCCAGCGACTTCACCCCGGTCAGGTCTACATTCAGCTTGGTCCGGCCGGCCCCGCCCAGATGTGTGTGGGCGTCGTTGAAGCCGGGAAAGATGAAGGTGCTCGAACCAGCGGAGTTCACGTCCCGCAGGCGCGTCTTCGGTCCCGCCAGCCGCGTCATCTCCGCGTTCGTGCCCACCGCCAGCACCTTGCCGCCGCCGATGGCCATGGCCTGTACAATTTGCGGCGTATCCTCGGCAAGCCCGACGCCGGTGTAGATGACAGCGTTGAAGAAAATGATTTCGGGGACCGTACGGATCGCGGGCTGAATTACGCGCTTGGTCGAGGCATGAGTTGCGGAAGGAGCCTGGTCTGAGGCGAAAGAAGCGGCCGCAAGAGTTGCGGCAAGCAGGGCGGTCAAGGCGCGCATGGGCGGAGTGTACCAGACCTGCGGCCGAACCAGCCTGATTCTATTGCTCCGCCGCCCATTCCGAGGTCGCCAGGGCCAGCAGAAGCACGCGCTTCAGTCCCACTTCGCGGTCCTTGGCGGAGTACCACTCGGCTTTGGTGTGTGCGCCGCCGCCGTCGCCGCCTGCTCCCATCGAGAGAGCAGGCACGTCCAGAGACAGTGGAATATTGGCGTCGGTCGAGCCCAACCGCAAGTCCGTGCGCAGGCCCAGATGCCGGTCCACGGCCCGCAGCGTGTCCAGCAGCGGGGAATCGGCCGGCAAATGCGCCGCCGGCCGGTCGCCGATCTTTTCGATGGTGAAGGCCAGCCCCCCGCGACCGAGGGCAGCCCGCGGCTTCTCCGGAGCGTTCCAGTGTTCTACGGCGTCTTCCACGGCGCGATGCAGCGCGACCTCCAGCAGCAGAAGCTGCCCGGCATCGGTGGAGCGAAAATCGACCGCTGCCTCGGCGCTCTCGGGAATGGAATTGACGCTTGTGCCGCCCTGAATGGTGCCCAGGTTGAGCGTCGTGCGCGGCTCTTCCGGCAGCGCGGTTTGCGCCAGGATGGCCAGCGCGGAAACCAGCGCGGTAATGGGGTTGGGAGTGCCTGCGTCGGTAAAGCTGTGTCCCCCCGGGCCGGTCACCGTGACCCGGTAGCGACGGCTGCCCAGCGCCTGGGTCACGACCGAGTCCGCACCACCACCGTCGAGCACAATATGGGCTGCAATCCTGCCGGCGAGGGGGCTATGGTCGTAGAGATGGCGCACGCCGCGCAAGTCGCCTTCGCCCTCCTCGCCCACGTTGCCCAGGAACACC
>Ga0255352_1000584_pt1 | contig 20313 bp, 20 predicted proteins | sample HBST0metaG_FD_189939 | JGI IMG/M metagenome (GOLD analysis project Ga0255352, IMG submission 189939) | Peat soil microbial communities from Stordalen Mire, Sweden - H.B.S.T0 | ecosystem: Environmental > Terrestrial > Soil > Wetlands > Peat | place: Sweden: Norrbotten County, Stordalen Mire...
TCTGAATCTGGCCTTGGTTGGCCAAATAAAGTCTGGAGGATTATGTAAAGAAAACCAATCGCAACCGTTTTATATCAATGACTTTTATGCCGCACTTTTCATAACGTCCGGCTTTCCATAACCGAGCTTATGCGAAGCTTCGCATAAGCTCGGACAGATGAACCTCTATCTCAACTATGCCCGAGAGCATTGGACCAACACAGACGAAAACCCTCCTATCGGCTTGATCCTTTGTTCCGAGCATGATGCTGCTGTTGCCCATTATGCTCTCGGCTATCTTGGCAATCAGGTTCTCGCGCGGGAATACCAATTGGCGCTGCCTAGCGAAGAACAGCTTGTCAGAAGACTGGCAGCTCGCCGTCGCCAGTTGGATGGTTAGTTACAGGAGACTCGCTCACCATCGGCGCCGCTCTCCGTGGCAGACGTTATATGACGACCTCTGCCGAAGTTCGGCAGAGGTCGAGATCTGCTGGAGCAAGGGGTTCCGCTGAAGGACGTGCAGTGTCTGGCCGGGCACGCCGATCCGCGCACGACGGGGCTCTATGACCGGAGGAGGCGCAAGATCACGCGGAATATTGTGGAGAGGATCAGCGTGTAGCTGTACTCTTACTAAGTCACAAATCGAGGCACGTTCTGAGATGCCGTTGGATTCTGAGATTCCGCCCCCCGTTGCGCCATACCGAATCCTGTCTCTCGACGGCGGCGGCGCAAAGGGCTTTTACACGCTCGGAGTCCTGAAAGAAATCGAGGCTCTTGCAGGGAAACCGCTTCACGAGCAATTCGACCTCATCTTTGGCACCAGCACAGGCGCAATCATTGCCGCGCTGGTTGCCTTGGGGTCTCCCGTCGATGAGATTCACCGTCTCTACAAAGAGTATGTGCCAGTGGTGATGAAACGTCGGACACCGGCCGGTAAATCCGAGGCTCTTGAGCGGCTCGCATCCGAAGTATTTGGCGCGCGGACGTTTGCCGATGTGCAGACCGGCATCGGCATTGTGGCAACGCACTGGACCCTGGAAAAACCCATGATCTTTAAGGGAACGGTTGCGCAGGCGCATGGCCGCCACAGTACCTTCGTTCCTGGCTTCGGTTGCACGATAGCCGATGCCGTGCGGGCTTCATGTTCCGCCTACCCTTTCTTCAAGCGGCCACGCCTGACGACCAGCAAGGGGGAAGAGGTGGAGCTGCTTGACGGCGGCTATTGCGCGAACAATCCCACCCTTTACGCCATCGCCGACGCCGTCATTGCCTTGCAGAAGTCCTTCGACGCTATCCGGGTGGTGAGTGTGGGCGTCGGCGTATACCCGGAGCCTACCCGATGGGGTCACGCCTGGCTGATACGCCGCTTCCGCACGGTGCAGCTCCTCCAGAAGACGCTAAACATCAATACCTTTTCGATGGAGCAGTTGCGCGCCATTCTTTTCAAGAGCATCTGGACGGTCCGCATCAACGACACGTTCGAGCGGCCAGAAATGGCGACCGACCTGATGGAGCACAACTTAACAAAGCTGAATATGCTGTACCAGCGCGGCGGAGAGTCATTTGCAAAGCACGAGATTGAGTTGAAGAAGCTGTTGGATTTACCGGATAAGACCGCGACAAGCGGCGGAGGCAGATAAGCATGGCGATTCCGAATACACAGCTCGAAACCTGGGCTAAACAGGGCTCCATTACGCAGTCGAGCACCACCTACGCAACTGTCAAGAACGCTCTGGAGTCAAGCAGCGCCGCCTACACGAGCAAGGACTACAAAGTATTTCTGCAAGGCTCCTACTGCAACGCCACGAACATATATTCGGAGAGCGATGTCGATGTCGTGATCCGGCTGGATTCGACATTTCACTACAGCCTCGATGTGTTATCCGATGTCGAGAAAACTGCGTTCAACAATGCATTTTCTGGTGGCGCTGCGTATAGCTATTCGTCATTCAAAGACGATGTCGCCAAACGTCTTAAAGCAGCATTTGGCGATGACGCGAAGCCAGGCACGAAGGCCATCAAGATCAAAGCCAATGGGAGCCGCCGCAACGCTGACGTGGTAGTGGCGACGGAGTTTCGCAGGTATCAGAATTTCTTCTCACTCACCAATCAACGGTATGTAACCGGGATCTGTTTCTTTACGCCTACGGGCAACCGAATTGTAAATTATCCCCAAAAACACTCGGAAAATTGCACCACTAAACATCAGGCATCCAATTCATGGTTTAAGCCGATGGTCAGGATTCTCAAAAATGCTCGTGTCAAGCTGGCGGATGACGGTAAGATCGACAATCTGGCCGTCGCGCCCTCGTACTTTCTGGAAGGGCTCATGTACAACGTGCCGAACTATCTGTTTGCCGGAAGCTATCAGGATGCGATTGTTGCGGCCTTTAATTGGATCGTGGAACAGGACCGGAGCAAATTCGTAACAGCCAATGAGCAGTTCTACTTGCTCGGAGACTCCGCCGTCACCTGGCCTGCAGCCAACTGCGATGCTTTCCTCAATGCGTTCATCGAACTTTATAACAACTGGTAGTACCGGCATTTCATCCCGATAGACAGAGCATATGCCTGCTAAAAAATACTCGTTTCAGCCGTTACGGGCTTTAAGAGACATGAATGCCAGCACCCGAAATAAATTTATCCACTATGGCTCCAGCGTCGGAAGAGATTTCACGTTCAAGAACATCGGCAGCCGCGCGAGCCTTTGCCGATGCCTCCGCCAGCTCCGCGATGGCAGATTCCTCCCGTGGGTCTAGCCGAACTAGTTCGAGAGCTGCGAGGTCGTCGGGAGCGAGTTCTGGAACACTCGATCCGAAGGCGAGTGCCTTCACGATAGCTCGCCCAAATATAGGATGAGCGAGTACCGTCAGAACATAACCTACGGGAACGCTGCCCTTCTTCGGAGCCGCCCGCACGACATGGTTCGAAACAACCTGATCTTCGAGTGCATCCGTAGCTAGCGTCGCCGTGCCAATGATCCCATAGACCTGTCCCGAGCACGGAATCAGAATCCATCCGCTCTTTACTCGCCCTTTGAAGTCGTCTCCAAATCTACAGTCAGCAAAGCGTTTGGCTAAATCAGGAGAGACTTCCAAAAGATCGGCACTGTCTCGATACACCACACCGTCCTCTGCGGGAATTCTCTTATATCTGCCCGGCACCCAAATATCGTAGCCGGCCTCGGCGAAGCTGGTAAACCCATTTCCATGCTTCGCCAAATGCCGCTTAATCGCAGCAACACCTGGGTTGTGCACTGAAGCATCCAACCTCTTTCGTCCGGAAAGGAATGCTTTTGAAGCTTTCACTGAAAATCCAGACTCGCCCCAGTCCTTGACGGACACTCCACCTACTGCGATCTCAAAGCGAGTCTCGGCTTCTATAGTTAGGCGGTGACTTTCATCACGAAACTCCAGTATCCGGCGAACTCTTTTGGTGAAGTCGTTTGCTGTATCATCGTCCACCGTTGGAACCGGCAAGGCATCCAGGTGCGAAGTCTCCAGGTGCTTTATGATGTGTCCGTATTGGGCACCCTTTGCCATGGCTCGGGTCTGTGGAGCGTGAAGATAGGCGTATATCCAGCCCCAATCCCGCTCGTCATTCGCTTCCACACGTAAAAGATCATGGGAAATGAGCATGTTTTCATGCGCAGAATAGGCCAGTGTGGGACGCCCCACTGAGCCAGAACAAGTAACCAGGATCATTCCGGGATGTACAAAACGATTAATCACGTCGTCGGTGCGATCCAGCGACAGCCACTTACGGGGAATTGGGCGAACGTCATAAACCTGAGTAGCGGCAAGGAACGGCGTCCCAAAATCGGGGGATACACGGATGCCCTTCAATCGGCTCGGCTGCCAAGAGCGAGCTAGGTCCCCTAAGCGTTTCCATCCTGCAGTCTTGCTTTCAATGGAGATGCGCAAGCCATAACCTGATGAAAGATAGGTTTCGGCCTCCATCCGTCGATCTCCCAGAAAGAGCACCGATGCGGGAATGGTCGCGGATTTAAGAACATGCCACTGCCAGGTTTTATCGGGGATGGGTGGTGGTGCGACTAATCTTGCTCTGAGAGCCATCTACGAAACTCCTGAGCAATTTGTTGAGTGTTATCGTCGATCACCTTGCGGCTCGTCGTTTGACGCTGATACGTGGGGGTATCCCCATCCCATTCCTTCACTAGCTCCTCGATGACCTCAATGACCTCATTGCCTTTGCGATCTCTCACATAATTCTTATTTCCACGCTTATCGTGGCCTACATGATTAGCTATAGCCATGAAAACGGAATAGTCATTAATGCGACCTGCCGCCGTCTCGACGGCAACGAGATCGGCGGGCTTCCGCTGGAGAACCAGGATGCTCGTTTGAATGCTGACATCGGGCTGGAACGTATCGGGGTGGAGGTCAAGGCTTGCCAGGACCCTTGTATTCCGCAAAATCCACTCTCGCACGTAGCCGAGGCCGGGCGAGCCCAAGATGCCATCCGGCAGCACGATAGCGGCACGGCCCGTGCCAGGCTTCAGGAATTTTACGCACCGTTCAATGAATAGGATTTCCGGCGGTTGGGACTTCTGTACCGCGTCTGTTTTTGTCCAGCGATCATTATCTTTGTCGTAGCTCCAGGAATGCCCGAGATCATACTTTTCCAAGATCGCTGTATCAGTGACCGGTATCTTTGACCCAAACGGTGGATTCGTAAACAAGATGTCCACGTGCCCCAAGATGTTCCGCTCGAATAGCTCCGGGTCCCACATGACGGGCGATTCCAGGGAGTTTGCCTGAAACAAGCCTCCCGCCCCGTCGTTATTCATGACCATGTTCATCTTTGAGGCCTTCACCAGCTCGGGATTGAAATCCATCCCGATGATGTACTTCTCAGCGAACTTCCGAATACGTCCTTGCGCCGCATCTTCGGCGCGCTTTACATTGTTGCCCCACTTCGCCATTTCTGCGGTACGAATCTTCTCGATGACATGGTTCATGGCTGTAATGAGAAAGCCGCCGGTCCCGCACGCGGGATCGAGAATCAGCTCTTTCTCAGACGGATCAAGCATCGAAACGGCCATCTGACAGACGTTCCGAGGCGTAAAGAACTCGCCGCGATCCCCGCGTAGATTCGATCCGACAATCTCCTCGTAGGCACGGCCCTTCACGTCAATGTCGCTCTCCAGCAGGGAATACATCTGGAGCTGAGTTACAAGGTAGGCCAGTACAACGGGCTTTAGCTCAATGCTCTCTGTCTGTCGGAAAATCGTGGGGTAGTCGGCTTTTACCTGTGTGAACAGTGCCTCGATCCGCTTTTGAACCTTGAGCGGCCCATTGACGCCATGGCGCTCATTCGCGGCTGTGAAGAACTGCACTTCGTCGTTCTGCCGCTCGTCATGAATTTTACAGAAGATAAGCTTTAGCAATTCCCAGAATGCTTGCGGCTTCTGGAGCCCCTGGTTACCCGCGATGTAGTTGTGGCACCGCCGAAACGCAAACAGCAAGGCGTCAGATGTGGCGGGCTTGAGCTGATCGAAACGCGGCCTATCCTGCTCCTCCTCAGCCCGACCAAAAACCGGCAGATCGGGGACTTCCTCGGTGCTGACAGTTCCGCCTTTGACAATGCGGCGGTAACAGAATCGCTCGATGCCGTTGGTCCACATGCCATATGACACGTTAGGGCTCGCCGACATATAGCTCTGGAGCTGGCCGACGCCGTCTTTCTTGTCCGCAGATTTCACCGTGGATGCCTTGCACTCCACGATGATCAGGGCATTCTCCTGCATATGTTCCGTGGCAATCGGAAAGATCACCAGATCGGCGCGAGGTTTGCGGCTGCCGACACGGATTGTAAATTCGACCTCAACACTGGCTTTCTCATAGCGATATTCTCGTACCAGTGATTTAGCAATCTCCTGGCGAACATACTCCTCGGGCGTCTCGTTGCGCTGAGTCTTGCCGTCGATGAAGTCGAGAACTTTCCCCTGTTGAATTATGAGCGCCAACTTACTCTGGGTTGGCTGTACCGCTGTTTGCTCCATGCCTGTGCTTTCCGTTCGATTGCCGTTGTTTTTGATTGATATTCCAGACCTAACGGCCATTCGATTCCTTCAAGAGTGCGAATGCTTCTTGCAGAACCTCAACCATTTTCTTGCTGTGTTGAGCCGCGAATGTCTTGAAGTCACGGTGAAACTCTGCGGGAACCTTAAAATTCAAAGGGGTGAGCACGGCAACCTCCGCCTTTGCACTGCTATGTGTATCGCTTGCTAGCAGCGGGGGCGGAGTCGTTCTTGCGCGTTTCGACGGAGCCCGTTTCGTCATGCGTGTCAGCCCCCTCCCCAATCATTGGGGCTAGTTTTTCTGGTTTGAATCACTCGCTAGTGAGCATAGAAACAATAACGAAAAGACGCAATCGTGATTTCGTTATTTAACGTTACTCAGAGGATACGTGACCGCCCTCGAAACGCAAAATGCACTCTGACCGACGGGGGCTGCAGTGACGCTGACGATGCACATGGCGCGAGGCGCGCCATACCCTCGACCCCGCTTCAAAGCATTTCTCTCTACGGCGTCTGCGCAGTGATGAATGGATAGCCTTCATCCCTAAGTTGCATGTGCTCACAAGCCTTCTCGCTGACTTCGAGAAGCTTGGCGGCGGTTTTCTAAATGGAAAAACCCCAATCAATGGCCTTCATACACCATATGAAGTCCGCCATGCTCCGGTCCGGGCCGCTGCCGTCACGGCTGGGCGGCGCATCGGCGAGCGAACGGGCACAGTCCGGCCATACCTTCGCACGACTCGTTGATTGCTGGCCCGTACAACCCTGCGGTGCTCTGGCCGTGAATGTTTGGGCGGTGGTTTCCGGCTCGGGAGGGACTAAGTCCCATTGCCACCAGCTGCTCCTTCGTCACAATGCGGCTTGAACCAGATAAACTGTCACAGCAGAGGTCAAGGCTAAAGAAGCATTCACAACTTGACCGGCAGACCGCGCGCGGCGAAACGGTGATCCAAGTACTTTCCTTAACTCCCTCACAGTTCCACTCGTCCATTGCAAGAGACCGCTCAATTCTCTCGTTTCAGCCACATCGCCAGCGCATTCCTAATTTCTTCTTCCGCTCCCTCCCCTTCGCACATCACCATCCGCCATTCCGCATCGGTCTTCGCGAAGACAAAACCGTGGAGCGCCATCATCGCACAGATGATTTCGTAGATGGGTGAGAAGACTTCGATAGAAGGCCATCCGTATTCGGTCAGCCAGAGTTCGTGCAATGTCCGCCGAAGGCGGCGAACCAAGTCACCAATCTCCGAATGTTGTGAAAACAGAGCCGAGGCACGAGGTGCATGACTCTGCATATTGAGGCCCAGTCCGTCCAGATGCCCGAGGAAGTACCCGGCGCAAATGAACACGTCTCCAAAGAGCTGCTGAAGGTCCACAAAAACGTTCAGAGCCTTACCGTCTGCGCGGTACGCCGCGATCCGACACTTGCAGGCGGAAAGGCTGTCTTCCAAGGCACGGCAAAAGACTTTCTCGAACTCTTCAGCGGCTTCGGGGCGGAACATCGCGGAAGAGCGACAAGCCGCATACTCACTCCAGACGTCCATCGCTCTGAGAAACGTCTGCCGTGAACGATCGCCACACGGTATCGGTGTCCCATAGATGTGGGGAAACGTCCGATACAAATGGCCCTCGTGTTGGACATGCGCGGCCTCATGAGCGATGCAGGCGAACGCGAGTGCTTGCATCGCGCGATCGGCGCCAAGCATCCCGATACCAAGACCCGCTCGCATCACGATGTGGAAACGCAACTCGTTATCGCGCCAAACCGGTACCGTGCGCGCCATCTCCATCGTGTCCGGTTGGTCGCCGACCTCCAGTGGAATCTGACCTTCGGGAAGCGTCTGCATCGCTGTGGACGTAGCGGCGCAATCTTCAGTTAGGGTCACTCCATCCAGCGCGCGCAGATCCATGCCCGTTTGTGCGAGCGATTGAAAGATTCCTTGCAGGATAGCGGCGACCAGATGCTGGATCTCGGGCGATTCATAGCAGGATACGACACTGCAGATCGCCGGCAGTAAGTCCTGAAGATCGCCGTCGCGTTGAAATACGAGTTGGCACGGTTCGCTCACGCGGAAGTCCTGCCACTGCTATCGGTCGACCCGGTGAGATCGGGACGAGTGGGTGCAGCACTCAGTGAAGCACGACACGTTCGTTCACGCGCTGGAAAAATCAGGGCGATTTCAGAAGAGAGCAAGAACTCCTCCGATGGTTCAGGACAACATCTGCGGTACGCCCCCGCAAACTACCCTATAAACCCGTGATCGGGGAGTTCGAAAGCCGATAACACACGGCTCCGTGGACCTTTAGCTTTGGGGCCTGGACATACGTCCACAGCTCCCCGACCGCAAAAGTCGTAGGGAATCCTGCAGCACGCCAGCGACAGCGTGCCTGTGTGTTATGGGGTTTCGACACCCCAGGACGGTGCGTGCCCGTCCTGCTCCTATCTTCCCGCGAACCCTCTAGCTTAGGCAAATAGCAAATGCCTTCTCCAAAGGGAGGAGTTCCTCCTCGCCTGTCTCCAGCCGCTCCCGCGTCTTCCGCCACCCTCCTCAGCGGCCTGTTCCTGCCGCAACGCGACCCTGAAATTCCTGTGCGCTCACGCGCACGTATGCGGAGACCAAACCTTGGCTGAGGTGAGCGAAGCGGGACAGTGTTTACGTTTTAGACCGGGGAGATGGTTTACAAGCCCCTTGCGGAGGAAGTGGCTCTGGTTCAGGGTTATGGCTGGCTAGGCCCGGTCTTAATAAGATATCTCGTCGCCGTCGAAGCGTTGGGAATGTGGGAATCCCGAAGGGATTTCCAAGAGGAGTGGGAAGGGTGGAAAACCGGCTGTATGGTTTTCCATGCTTTCCACTCCTCGGCATTTCCAACGCTTGCTTTCATGGGCGAAGCCCGGGCCGAAATCGCATGTCGTCGACATTGAACTCGCCGACTTCCAAAGAGCAGAAATACACTCGGTAGAAGTTCTCCTCAACTTTTTCAAGCGCAATATCTTCACCACGGAAGACCTCGCTGATAAAGACCCTGCTCTTATGCCAGCTGATGTCTCCCGCATCGTTCACGCGCCGTGTCTGGAAGTGAGCTGGGTACTGATGAGCCTTCGTGTACCGTGGCAGGAGCCGCGAGCTCGGGACGTAAATGCTGCCTGGAGTCTCGTTCCCCAAAGCTTCATGAGGACGCTCATGGTTGTAGACGCGAACGAACTCATCGAATCGCTTCTGCTGCGCATGAAGGGTCTTCGCCGACGGGTTGGTCGTATCCTGCTTGAGTGTGCGGTGCATGCGCTCATGGCGGCCGTTTTGCTGCGGCTTGCCTGGCTGAATGCGCTCATGCACGATCCCAAGCCGCACCCAGCTCAGCGACAACCGCGAAAGCCCCATCACACCAAGTCCAGAGAACGGATTTCCGTTGTCCGTGCGAATCCGTTCGGGAACACCGTACTCGCGCATGGCGGCCTCGCAGATCGCAAGGACGTGCGCAGTATCCATGCGAGCCACTGCCTGACAACGGATCAGATAGCGACTGTAGGCATCGGTGATCGTGAAGGGATCGCATCGGTTCCCGTCGCCAGTGCGGAACCATCCCTTGAAGTCCATGCACCATAGCTGGTTCGGAGCGGTGACCTCGGCGAAGGGCTCTGAGTACGGGGTCGTTCTACGTCTCTTGCGAACAGGGTTGGTGAGTCCCGCCCGGCGCAGAATCTGACCTACGCTGCTTGCCGCCGGCCACACGACGTTCGGGTTCATCTTCTCCAGACGAGCCTTCAGCTTCCGCGCTCCCCAGGATGGAAAGCGCTTGCGCAATGCAAGGATCTCGTTCTCGACCTCCAACGACGTTGCGTGAGCACAGCCGTGGGGCTTGCGCGAAATATCCAGCAAGCCTTCCGGCCCGACTTCGTTATATCGCTTGATCCACTTATATGCGGTTGGGCGAGAGATGCCGTACTCGTGGCACAGGTCCGTAACAGACATCTCTTCCTTCTGATAACTCGATAAGAACTGCAAGCGCTGATCCACAATACGACTCTCTTTCCAAGGCATGAACGTATCTTCTTGCGTTCAACCAATGCTTAAGAGCCCTCAGACCTCCGTATCTGTAAACGATGTCTCCGGTCTTTCGTGTAAACCATGTCCTCGGTACCTACTGAGGGCTCTGCCCTGGCGCAGCGCAAGGGGTTTCCCAACAGTCTTCCGCGCTTTCGCTTGTGCAGACCTTCGCTTCGCTCGTCCTCCGCCTCGCTCCGGATGGGAGATACCCCTCCCCTTGCGCTTTGCCGCCCCGCCTTCGCCAGGAGGCGTTCGGCATGTAGGTACATGCCACGCATGGCATGAAAAGCAAAAGCAACCGCAAAGGAGAGACACACCATGAGCAGCGTAGCCACCAACAACAACCGCAGCAGCAATGACAACCAGCAACCCAGCACGGCGAAAGAAGTAATCGCCGCCAACGTGCAGAGCCTCATCGAGCAGCTAGAGGCAGGACACAGTGACGCACTCACGGCCTACCTGAATGCGATGAGCCGATTTCACAATTACAGCCTCGGCAACATTCTTGAAATCGCACGGCAGCGCCCCGACGCGATGAAAGTAGCGGGGTTCTGGAAGTGGAAGGAGTTAGGCCGCAGCGTCAAGAAGGGCGAGAAAGGCATCCGCATTCTTGCCCCCATCATCGGCATTCGCCGCAAGAAAGAGGAGGAAGCACAGGCCAGCAAAGACCCCGCTGCGATCAATAAGGCCGTATTGGTTGGGTTCCGTTCGGCCTATGTCTTCGATGTGTCGCAGACGGAAGGCGCTGAGCTTCCCGAGTTGCGCGAGATGACCGGCGACGTAGGAGAGAACCGGGACAGGCTCATTGCCTTTATCGAGCGCCAAGGCATCGAGCTTGTCTTCTCCGAGCGCATCGCGCCCGCGTTAGGCATGAGCTATGGCGGGCGCATCGCCATCCTGCCGGGTCAATCGAAGGCCGAGGAATTCAGCACCTTAGTGCATGAGCTGGCGCATGAGATGTTGCACAAGGCTGAGCGGCGTACTGCAACCACCAAGACGGTACGCGAGACGGAGGCCGAGGCTATCGCCTTTGTTATCGGCAAGGCCGTTGGATTGGAGACGGGTTCGGCATCTGCCGACTATATCCAGCTTTACCACGGCAATGCATCCTTGCTGGCCGAGTCGCTTGAAGTCATCCAGCAGGCATCCGCTGTCATCCTTGCCGCACTGGAATCGTCCGCAGTCGAGACGATGGCCGATGCAGAACTGGCGAAGGTGGCGTGATGCAGACCATCCTCGACATTCTCAAGAAGGCCGGAGGGTGGCACCCCGGCCTGTATCTCAAGATCGACAACGCCCCGTACATGGAGCTTGTCATCGAGGCGATGGACGAGTCCGGCCCGATGGGACTTCCCGCGTTGTCTATCGCGCACTATGGCGAACAGAACGGCGACCTCATGCGTGACCCCGAGATGTGCTTCGAGCTTGGCCTCGCGGAAGGAGCGCACCTATCGGCCTTCTACTACCGAAACGACTATCTCGGCGTGGAGCAGTGGAGCCGGAACATTGTGCGCGGCAACTATGTCCACCTGATTGCTTTGCATGAACAGCACCAGCGTTTCGCAAAGACATGGGACAACAACCTCCGCTTGCAGCGGTACACAGACGTTTTCACGGACAAGTGCATTCGTGGCTAGTCCGCTCCCTCGGAGCGGATACAGCCAGAGTGTCTCCGCTTCGCTTCCGCTCATCCTCAACCGCTCGAAAGGAGCACCCATCATGGAAACGCAGATCGTCAATGCCACCGAATACCGTAACGTCTCGCTCGCTCTGCTGAGTGAGTCCAAGACCAACCCGCGCCGCACCTTCGAGGGAATCGCCTTAAAGGAACTGGCCGAGTCTATCCGTACCCAGGGCGTACTCTCGCCCTTGCTGGTTCGGCCACTGACAGAGAACGGCTTCGAGATCGTCGCCGGAGCACGGCGTTACCGCGCAGCGCAGATGGCGGAAGTCCCGACCGTGCCCGTCCGCATTGTCCATCTCTCCGACGCCGGAGCGTTAGAGGCTCAATTGGTGGAGAACCTTATCAGGTCTGAAATCCACCCGATGGAGGAGGCGCAGGGGTTCCGCGCCTTGCTGGACTTGGACGAGCCGAAGTACAGCATCGAGCAGATCGCCGCGAAGGTGGGCAAAACACCCGTCTTCGTGGCTGCGAGGTTGAAATTGGCCGACCTTGTACCCGCTGCCGTCGATGCGTTCTATGCCGATGAAATCGGTGTAGGCCATGCGCTGCTGCTGGCGAAGCTGCCCGCCGACCAGCAGGAACAGGCCCTCTCGGCTTGTTTCAAAGAGGTATACAACGGAGCCTCGAAACCCGCGCGTATCCTGCTGCCCGTCCGAAACCTGCAATTCTGGATTGATAGCAACATCCTGTTGATCCTGAAAGATGCGCCATTCAACAAGCGGGACGCGCAGCTTGTCCCCGCCGCTGGCAGTTGTGCCGATTGCCCCAAGCGGACAGGCCATAACAAGCTGCTGTTTGGCGATGACCTCGGAAGGCAGGGCGACCGATGCACCGACCCCAACTGCTATCAGGCCAAAGTCTCGGCTCACGTCGCCCAGACCGTAGCGGCGAAGCCGGAACTGGTGCAGATCAGCACGGCCTACGGTGGACAGAAAGAAGGCAGCACGGTACTCCCACGCAACAAGTACACCGCGATTCGGGACGACAAGCCGAAGTCGAAAGACGACGCGAAGCGGCCCGAGTTCAAAGTGTGCAAGTTCACCACCGAAGCCATCATCACCGAAGGCAGCGACGTTGGCACCATCCACAAGGTATGTGCCAATCCATCCTGCCCGGTCCATCATCCCAAGCAGCCAACCAGTCGCAACGACGAAAAGTGGAAAGCCGAGCAGGACAAGCAGCGCAAGGAACAGGCCATCGCCAACACGACTGGCCTCCGTGTCCTCGCCGCTGTGAGCGCCGCCGTTCCTGTTCGCCTGATGAAGCGTGACCTGCTTTTCATCCTTGAGAAGCTGGTAAGCGTCATGGACGAGAACCGCGTCGAGATGCTGGCGCGGCAGCATGGCATCCGCCAGAAGCGCGACGATGGAGGCGTCAGCAAAACTCTGGCGGCCTTTGTTCGTCGCGCGGATGAAGGCACGCTCTCCCGGCTGTTGGTCGAGGCGGGCATTTTGCTTGCGGCCTCGCGGGGCAACCCGGCCACCGTTCTCAAGGATGCCGCCAGTGCCTACAAGGTAGACACCGACGCCATCACCGCCAAGGTGAAGCAGGAGTTCGCCGCGAAGGAGAAGGCAAAGAAGACGCCACCACCCAGAACTAAGACCGCGAAGAAAGCGGCCTAGTTGTCCATTCACCGAGGGACGGTATTGCGCCGTCCCTCGTCTTTTCGTGCCAAAATCGCGCAGGGAGAAACCGTGCTGGTTTCTCCCTGCACCCTCATCCAGCCTGGCTTCCGGCCCCCGCCCGCCGGCTGCGCGGCAGAAGACGTTCCGAGGCTGTTACGAAACTCGGAGGCCGACAATTTGTGCTACCGGAGAGCTTCCTGGAAGTGAGCTTTATTTCGTCAAATTACAAAGCATCTTCACCGTGGGTTACCCGCCCTGCGCCTCTTGTTCTTGCGGTGAACTTCTCAAGGTAGATAATGAGCATGTGCCAGACCTCATTCAAATTGGACAGAACAGGACCTCGGAAGCGAGCGCATGTGCTCCGAAGCCGCGGGCTCGTGTCTTCTGGATTCAAGGCATTACTTTGATTTGGATGCTAGTGGAGTTTGGTGTAGCAGCTTACGCGGCTATATCGTCACGAAGTCCCGCCATGTTTGCCTTTGGATCCGACAGTCTCGTTGAACTTTTGTCGGCAGTTTTGGTTCTGCTCCAATGGACACCCAGATTTTCGGTCTCAGAAGCGAAGGCAACGCGAGTATCCGCCATCCTGCTCTTCGCTCTTGCCTTGGCTGTCATGGGAATAGCTGCGGCCTCGTTGCTTTTCAGACATGAGCCAGCAACAAGCATGTCTGGGATCGCGATTACGATGGCGGCATTGATTGCGATGCCGGTTCTCGCCACGCTAAAGAAACGAGAAGCAAAGCGGAGTGGCAACCGCGCTCTCGCTGCAGATGCGGTTCAGTCAGCGACGTGTGCCTATCTCGCGGCCATTGCCTTGGCGGGCCTCGTTCTGAATATGCTCTTTCACATCGCTTGGTTTGACTCTGTCGCGGCGCTGGTTTGCGTGCCTATTCTGATTAAAGAGGGTCGATCGGCTTGGCAAGGGCAGCATTGCGGCTGCTGCTGACACTCATATTCCACTTGCCTCCGGCCCATCCATGGCCGCTGGCAAGCGGCTGTCCACGAAGGCCTGAGCCTTGCAGTGATGACCTACAACCCCAAACGGATGCCGAAACGGAGCCAGACTGCTCGATTGCGCGTTCAGATCGAGCGAGCCGATGCATTTGGGAGATTCCTCAGCCTGTCACAACGGCCTTAGTCACGGTTCAGCTAGTGGCGCTGGGAACAACCAGTTACACCATGACTTCGATCTTGGCGGGCATCTCCTCCTCGCGATGCCCACACTGCTTCAGATCGATACAAGTCCACTCTAAGGCCCGTCCGTCTCTAGCGAAACTACCGCTGTGCTCGTTACCATGACCGGGTATCTACCTCTTGCAAAATAACCCCCAACTACTCACCTGTGTCCAAGGGTCATCTCCCACCAAGACAAGCTAATACCTTGCCATTCGAGAGTTTCACGTACCTCGGCGGCTCAGTGCTCTCTGGGAACTCCCATGCTTTCGAAGAAGTGGACCAACCCCTTGGGAGCATCCGAGGCGAAACACACTTCGAGGCCCTGAGCGGACTTTTCAGCCGCCGCCTTACTACGGGGAAACATGGCAGTCTCGTACTTCGTCAGTGCGGCTTCGATGTCGTCGCCGTTCTCAGCGATGGCTAACGCCAGTTCGGTCGCGTCGAGCATCGCGAGATTCGCTCCCTCTCCGGCAAACGGTGACATCACATGCGCGGCATCGCCCACCAAAGTCACACCCGGGGAGCGTATCCAGGAATGCCCGATCGGCAAGGCGTAGATCAAACGAGGGATGATCGTGTCGTCACAGTTGCGGATGAGATCTTTGAGTGCGCCACTCCAATCCGCAAACTCTTTGAGCAGGATCGCGCGGATGGCAGCAGCATCTGACCGATCGATCCCACTGTTGACGGTCCAGTCCTGCGGAACCCGGAGCGAGGCGCCGAGATAGATGTGTCTGCCGCCATGAGCCATCAAGGCCTTGTTGTCGGCGAGCGCAAAGAAAACTCCGGGACCGACAAGCGCCGCTGAATCCGGATGGCGCTCGTCAACTTCCGAAAGGTGCAGTTCAAGGTAGGAGATCCCGCAGTACTCCGGCTTGACATCCGAGAGCATCGGGCGCACCTTCGACCACGTGCCGTCGGCTCCGACCAGTAGATCGACCGTAGTTCTATTGCCCGCCGCGAAGGTCAGTTCATGCCCACCCTCTTCAATAGACCTGACAGCCGTGAGCTTGTGGCCCCATACGATCGTTCCGGAATCGAGAGAGGCGATTAGTAAGTCGCGCAGGGCTGTCCGGTCGATCTCCGGCCGCCCCCCCTCGCCATCTTCTGGCGCATAGTTGATAAGGACCTTACCGCTTTTGTCGAGAACACGCATGGCCTGGCCTTGTGGATGTGTACGGCGGCGAAACTCCTCGTAGAGGCCGGCCGTGCGAAGGGCAAACTGTCCAGACTCCTCGTGCATATCGAGAGACCCGCCCTGCTTGCGCGCGTCTGCGGCAATATCAAGCTCGTAGACGGTGCAGCTGATGCCATGGATCTGCAGGATGCGTGCGAGAACCAGGCCGCCCAGGCCCGCTCCGATGATCGCGATACGTCGTTCTTGCATAATCCACCTTCTAGGCGCGATATAAATAGCGGCCTATGCAAATGAATATAGGCTACTATCTACTGGGAGGCAATCGTGGACGATGTTATCTTTCGCAGGCCTGGACATCTCGTTAACCGATTGGCTCGAATCTCGCTTCGATGGACAGAGGAGCGCTTTCAGCCGTTGGGACTTTCCACCGGTCAGATTCCTGTTCTATATCTCTTGAGTGACGGCGCAGCCCTGACGCAAAAAGAGTTGGCCCGTTTGGTACGAATAGAGCAACCAACAATGGCGCAATTGCTCTCGCGGATGGAACGGGACGGGTTGATACGTCGTGCCGATAATCCAGAAGACAAACGCAGCAGCCTGATCTCCCTAACGCCGCTTGCGTTAAAAAAGCTTCCTCTGGCAACAGAGGTGCTGTCTGAGGGCAACAAAGAAGCACTCAATGGGCTCACAGATCGGGAGATCGCGACACTGAGCAAACTATTGCTTCGCGTAATAAGAAATCTAGATCCAGAAATCGCGGCGGAGATCGAGTCTATGCAAGCGCGATGAAGCTGCAAAAGCGTTCCGCGGGTATTACGAAACTTCCAGGCCGACACTTGTCCTATCTCAAGTTCAAATTTTTAGCCGAGGCTTTGAGAATGGGGTTGAGACCTGACGTCACCATAGTGATCAAACTTCACTGTGCTTTCATGTTGTCGGCCATGGTGGGTTCTTCTGTTCAGCGTTCTTAGACCGGATTGGTCGTTGTCACACATCGGCCTTACTCTGGGGCCAGATGTTTGAACCGGGTGGGTTGACGATCGCCGATGATCGAGCCTGGTGCGAATGCCTTGTCGAGCGTCGCCAGCTCGTCCGGGCTTAGCTGAATGTCCAACGTGGTGAGGTTTTCGGACAGCCGCGACGGCCGGCTCATCCCAACCAGCGGCACGATCTCGCTCCCGCGCGAGAGCACCCACGCAATCGCGATCTGTGCCGGCGAGAATCCCTTCGCCGCCGCTAGCTCTTTGAGGACCGCCACACGTTCGAGATTGTGGAGAAGGTTGTCGCCCTGAAAGCGGGGAAAATGTTGGCCGCGCGGATCGTCGGCCGGCAAAGGCCCTTCGATGTTGCCCAACAACAAGCCTTGTGCCACCACACTGTAGGCGACGATGCCGATTCTAAGCTCTCGTGCAGTGGGCAGAATCTCCGGCTCGATCAGACGCGTCGCCAGCGAATATTCGATCTCTAGCGCGGAGACAGGGTGAACGGCGTGCGCTCGCCGGATGTGTTCCGAACTGGCTTCGGAAAGGCCGAGAAAGCGGACTTTTCCCTCTTGGATGAGGTCAGCGATAGCGCCGACCGTATCCTCAACCGGTACGTTGGGGGCGATGCGCCCTGGCTGGTAGATGTCAATCACATCGATACCCAACCGTTGAAGCGAGTAGGCGGCAAAATTCTTGACGGAGTTGGGCCGGGTGTCGAAGCCTAGAAATGCTCCGTTGTGAGACTTCTGCGCCCCGAATTTGACGCTGATAACGGCCTCGTCGCGCCGCCCTTTGATGGCCCGGCCGACCAACATTTCGTTATGACCCATCCCATAGAAGTCGCCCGTGTCCAGCAGGTTGATTCCCGCGTCAAGCGCCGCTTGGATCGTGGCGATGCCGTCTTCCTCGCGATTGCGGTTCTCGGCCGCGTTCGAGCCGAGGACGTTCGACATCCGCATACAACCCAGCCCGATTGCCGAGACGGTCGGGCCTTGCGCGCCAAGTCGCCGCATTTTCATCAAAACTCCATTTCTGGACCGAAGGCCCTTGAATCGTTCCCTGAACGGCCTTGACCGGAAGCTTCTTCAGGAATGGCGGGAGAAGCTTCCGGGAAAAGGCGGACGGATGAAGTGATCGAGGTTCGCGGAAGAGCATTATTCCGCGAGGTTCCCGCAATCTATGGGCGAAGTACGATTTTGCCCCTCGTATGCCGCTGCTCCAGTGTGCGAAATGCCTGCCGGACCTCGTCGAGTGGGTACACAGCGGCGATGGGGATCTCCAAGTCGCCGTCGGCGATGAGCTTTGCCAATTCCGCAAGCACACCGGCATTGGCGGCGTGGGCGCTGCCAGCGGCTTTGATCGGGAACGTCACGAGCGCGGGGAAGTCGATGCTGGTGTTCACGCGCTGCGGCGGCACACCGAGATCGGTCACGGCGAGTTTCACATAGCCGTTACCGAAAAAGTCCAGGAAGGCGTCGATGCGACCTTGGGGCGCGGCGGCCCTGAGACGCTCGGCGAGGTTGTCGCCGTAGTTGACCGGGATGACTCCATGAGTAGACAACCAGTCGTCGCTGGATGGGCCGGCAATGCCGAGGACCGTGGCACCGGCACGCTTTGCCAACTGCACCGCGATCGCGCCTACACCTCCTGCGGCGGCAGATGCGGCAACGGTGTCGCCAGCGACAAGCTCGACGGCGCGCACCCCGGCGTAGGCGGTGGTGCCAGCGGTGAACAGCGCGCCGGCGACTTCCCACGATACCGCCAGTGGTTTGGAAGTGAGGTTGTTGGCCGGCACGACGGCGAATTCCGCCTGGCTTGCCCGCGCGCTATTCGGGCAAAAGCCCAGCACTTCGTCGCCGACCGCAAACGCCTCGACGCCAGAGCCGATTTCGGCGACCACGCCGGCCAGGTCGGCGCCCTGACCCGACGGGAGTTTACCCGGCATCGCGCCCCGGCGTATCACGGTTTCGCCCGGGTTGATACCGGCCGCCTTGACCGCCACAAGGACCTCTCCGGCTCCCGGCGACGGGCGAGGAACGCGACGCACTTCGAGTACGTCGACGTCACCATAGTGATCAAGCTGCACTGCTTTCATGTCGGCCACGGCGCGTTCTCCTGTTCAGCGTGACGTTCGGTAGAAAATCTACAGTCACTGTAAAAATATGAATATCACAGTGACTGTAGTTTTTTCAAACAGAGCGCTCAGACATCCAGGGCGCGGTCGCAAAACCGTGCTCTGGACCAACGTGCTGGAGGGCGGCAGATGCGACGGCATGGGCGCTACGACCACCCGCGCCGCGGCCCTTCAAGAACCCGCGATCTGCTCGTCGATGCGGGCGAAGGCCTTCTTTACGTGTGCGGTGAGCGACCGATTTCTGTTGTCCTGGCGTCGCGCCTCCATGGCAAGGCGCACTGCGCCCGTGGCAATCATGGCCGCGATCCGGTGGGAGGCCAACTTGTCGGGCTCAGGCCACATCTCGGAGAGCGCCGCGACAAGCGTTTCCTCCAGCGCGGTGAAGACGGCGTGTTTGCTGGGTCGGAGCGACTCGGTCGAATTCAGAATTCGATCAACGATGACCGAATTTTCGGTCTCATAGCGCGGGGCGAGTTTCAGAAGACAGTTGCGGATTGCAGTGAGCGGTTTCTGCTCCCTTGGTTCCAGCAGCATGGCCGGCCCCAGCGCGTCCAGGAAACCGCGCGGGTGCCAGAAATGCAGAAGCTCGTCCTTGGTTTTGAAATAATAGAAAAACGTCCGAGGCGAGATTCCCGCCTCGATTGCGATTGCTTCAAGAGTCGTGGCTTCATAGCCGTTCTCTACGAAAGAGCGCAACCCGACCTCGGCAAGCCGCTGACGCGTCTCCCGACGCTTACGCTCCCGTAGGCCTTCCCTCTTGGCGATCATCGTATCCGTCACGGATTTATGCTCCGGGCGTTGCCGCTTAAAAACCTACAGTCGCTACGGTAATTCAGATTATCGCAGCGACTGCAATGTTTTAGGCTACCGCTCTCGAAGGAGAGCCATGGTTTCCAACTCATCAACCAAAGCCGAGGCGACCGCCATCTCGGATGGACGACGTGGCGAATTGCGACGGAACAGAGCGCACGGCTCTTTAGGGAACGGTGGGACGCATAAGCATCAGGACTTGGCGAATCGGACTCATTCCGTCTGTCGCTTGCTCTGGATTCCTGAAGTAATAGATGGTCAAGCCACGGCCGAGGTCTTTGCCATTGCTAGCTTCTTGAACGACTGGTATACAAACGAGCCCAGGTACCATCCGTCGAGGAACTTATATGGGGTTTCGCCAGTCGTATAGTGTCCGCACGGCAGCACCTTGGCGATGTAGTCGATCCCGAGAGCGTCGAAGTTCTGCAGCAGGTCCCGAGTCAGCTCCACCCGGAATGTGAGGTCGTACGGCGCGTACACCAGCAGCGAGCGCTTTGGATGCGTGGTGAACTCGTCCAAGTACGCCATGGGGCTGAGAGCCAGCAGGATGGCCCTGACCTGGTCCTGCGTCAAGCCTTCGCGCTCGAAGGCCGCGCGGATGTGACGCGTGCTTTGGCCAGTCCAGACCACGTCGCCGAACCAGGTGGACCCATGATTGAAAGCGCACACACGGAGGCGCGGATCCATGGCACCAT
>Ga0255352_1000590_pt1 | contig 20184 bp, 25 predicted proteins | sample HBST0metaG_FD_189939 | JGI IMG/M metagenome (GOLD analysis project Ga0255352, IMG submission 189939) | Peat soil microbial communities from Stordalen Mire, Sweden - H.B.S.T0 | ecosystem: Environmental > Terrestrial > Soil > Wetlands > Peat | place: Sweden: Norrbotten County, Stordalen Mire...
CCTTTAAGAGTTGGGGTGGGTTTGGGAGGGGGTTCCCTCCCAATGAAAGCGAGCGGACGAGCGAGCAGGTCTTTACGAAGTAAACACCGTATTGAATACCCGGCCCCATTGTGAAGTTTTTGTGGGATAAGAAAGGGATAACGGGACTGCCTGATGCATCGATGTGGTACGAGGCTCACGGCTAATAGGAAGGTTAATTTATAAGGATAAAAGGATATACAACCGCAACACGATGAAAATAAATGAGATAATTGGAAGATCCGCGACCTATACCTACCGAAACCGCTGCACTCGCGACCTATACCTACCACTTTTTGGCCAACCCGCGACCTATACCTACCGGCTGACCGGGCCGCATACTGTGGATAAACCCCAACCCGCGACCTATTCCTACCGCTTTTTGGCCAACCCGCGACCTATACCTACCAGCTGACCCATGCAAAAAGCGCTGGCCGCGACCTATACCTACCGTGACCCGCGACCTATACCTACCGGCTTTTGCCCTGACCCGCGACCTATTCCTACCGCTTTCTCGCTGTCCATCTGCCGGCGGTTGGCGGCTTTGGTTTCACGGACAAAATCCATGTGCGGATGAACGGTAAAGATGACATCGAGCTTTTTGCCCCGCAGTCCGGTTACGTCTTCCCGCTTGAAATCGAGGATGACGCGGCGATCCTTGAGCTCAGCGAACGCCTTCTCGACCTTTTCTATGCTGTCTCGCTCGCGCTTGTATTCATCGAGCAGCCCGCTATCGCGCTTAATGGTGCTGTAACGCATCTCGAACGGCCGCATCATCTCGGCAAAGGTGAATTTAAGAACAAGCTGCTTATGGAGCCAACGGGCAAGCTGCGTGCTGTGGCTCATCATCAGGTGGTAGTTGAACTGACGGTAAGTCACCTTGTCGATGCTGCCCGTAACCAAAGGATGGAAAGAGACGACCCAGCGGGCGTCGGGATCGCTGCGTAACTGCGCTCGCGATACGGCAGCCAGGGAGGGCAGGAATGTAGCTTCGATCTTGGCCTCCCCTTCCCCATGGGGGACGATTTCGATACTGCTTCGGGAAAGAATGGTAAGCGAGTCCACTATTTCGTAATAGGAACGCGCGTGGCCGCGTTTTTTCAATTCTTCGCGCAGGGCGTAGAGCGTGAAGACAACGCCACTTGTGTAGTTCGGCAGGTCAAAATACCCGGATAGCTGCTCGGTCGCGATCTTGCGCAACGCATCCTCGACAAGTTCCTCTGACGCGCTTGGGTAGTAATCTCGTTCCTTGCCAGCCGCGTCGGTGATGCGGGCCGGATAGATAGTGCGCGTGTAGGTTTTGCCGCGATGCTGGAAGGTCAATTGGTGCTTACGCAGAAATTCGCCGTTGATGCGCGTCTTCGTCATGGCCTGCCGACTGACGCTGTAGCGGGGAACGCTATCCCAAAGGTCGATGGCGTTGGAAAGGGTGTCGCGCTGCTCATCCGTGTTGGCCAGGAACTTCTGGAAGAGATTGAGCTGGGTATTCTCGTAGGCGGTCGGCGCCGCTGGTGGCGATAAATCCGGGCGAGTATCCTGCAAGATCAGCGCGCCGTTTTTATCTTTCAGCTTTTTCGGGACGATGCCCGGCAGGAGCTCGGACATGGGCGTCAGGTTTGATGTTCGTCGCTCGGTCAATGTGTCCCTTCCCTTCCCCATGCGCGCTATGCCGTGGCTCTGACTGGCGTTTCCTCGGGCTTCCGTTCGTGAGCCTCGAAGATATCGGTCATGATGTCAAATGCGCGCCGCGCCGCATTGCGCGTCGGCGATGATGGATTATCGAGCGTTGCGCCAAGAAGCTCTTTCGCAGAGTTCACGAAGTAGAGGGGGGACAGGATGACGCGATGCGGGAACGCAATAGCCAAGGCGTCGATGTAGTGTTGCGCGGCCTGTCTGGCTTTCTCGTTGGTGGGCCATGCACAGGGCCACGCAAGGGCGTGCGGGTAGTCGTGCAGATCGCGCGTGACCGCCTCCAGATCCTCTTCGCTGTCACGAAACGGAAGAATGACAAGATCGACCTGGCGCGCCATCTCCGCGTCGAACGCCGGGCGGTTGCCACCGCCGTCGAAGATCCACCAGCCGTTCCGGTGCGCATCAATCGCGCCGAGAACTTTCGCCAGTTCCTTAGGCTCCCGGCCATCAAGGACGCTATAGGGCCGTCCCTCTTCCTTTAACTGCCGGTTCGGGTCCGTAAGGACATAGGCGGCGGGCTGCCGGTGCAGAATCGAACCTAAGCAAATGAGATGAGATGTGGTGGTCTTAGTCGAGCCGCCCTTCTGGCCGCCAATATAAACGCTGTGGCTCATTCGTTTTTCTCCAGCCGGTCGAGGATCACCTGTTGTACCGTCACGCCCCTGCCCGTCGCCTTGGTCCTGCGGACGGCTTCTCTGTCGTATTCCTCGTACAACGTATTAGACATGCGGAGGAACACCGGAACCGTGCCACGATTCGGCGCTTTCTTGCGTGGCTTCTGCGGTATCGGAGGCTGCTCTGCCGCCGCGCTGCTGGCTGGGGCCACAGAGGCAGCGGGAATAGGAGAATGGACTACTAGCGGCGTCGAAGCTGCACTGGCCAGCCGAATCGCAAGATCGGCAACATCCTTTGGTTTCTTCATGATGGCTCTCCTGGCCAGCCTGCAATGTGGCTAGCCACCTTGATGGCTAGCACGTAAACAATTACGATTGTTGCACTGATTGCAGGCTATCGGAATATCAAAATAGCGGGATAGCCAAACTAGTTAACAAGCCAGCTAGGTGGCTATCCAGCAAGCGCAAAAGCATGATATCGAGATACCTTAATAGCTAGATGCGGTAGGAACGGGAGGAAGGGCGGTATGTATCTCACTGATTGGCGAGCCATTCTCGTATGAAGGCGGCGTCGGCTCTTTCCCTCTCATCTTCGTCGGTTTTCCCGGCGTCTGTTTTCCGCGCAGGCTCGTATCGTGCAGCAAACCCATCCAAATCTTCCTGGAGGAGGCCAGCCATGCGCCACAAAGAGGACGTAAGCTCCTCGACGGTAGTAAAGCGCACGGTCAAGGAACCCGGTTCAAGAGCGACGTTGGGAGGTAGTTACGTCCGCCTGGCATCGATATCCCGCGGAACCAGGTCGCGCAGCTTCCGCCGGACCGGGCGCGGATTCCCCTGGGCGCGAATCGACGCCAGTTCGGCGGCTGGACCGTCTTTTCATGGCATAACTGCGTTGACGAGACATGGTTACAGCCGTGTGGAGGCGGCCTTTCTAATGACAGAGTGTAAACAAGAGAGTTTCTCTTTTTAAACCCATTTTTCGCGGGCTAGCGGCTAGACAATTCAGACATCTCAGGCCTCTACTACCTGCTTAACGTACTCTGCGATCCGTTTCCTGAAACGACCCCAACTAGATTCATTTTTTGATAAATTCCACTTATTAAGTGTTGACATTCAGTGTGGATGCTGGCATAAATAGCTTCACTGTGCAGTTGAAGTGCCCGAAGTACCTGAAGTGCCCAATACTTCTCGACTGAAGGAAAAGCGTCCATGGCTAATCTTCTAACTGTTCAACGTCGAATTCTCCTCTTTGTAACAGCAGCAATCTTCACAGCTTTCATCCGACTAATATCGGCAGGGAGCAGTCTGCGTGATGGACGAAGTGCACTTGTTGTGTCTGACAGGGGCCAGATGAAGCAAGTCGCGCTTAGAGTTACGAGGGTCCGTGGCGGGATTCTTCCCGTCACGCTTGGGATCCACGATGCGACTGCAAGTACTTCCTATCTGCTACGCATTGCAAATTCTTCCCCCTTCATCAAGATTGACAATCTTAGCCTGCATGGCAATGCATCTCTGCAAGTCACCTCTACGCCTCCCGTAGTCGCGGATTGTAGCGATGGCGACGGGGATGGCGACGGAGATGGTCTCTGTGACGGTAGTTGCACGCTGTAGGTGGTATTTAGACGACCAGATCGTTGATTGGGTTGCTGAACATTTCATTTCGGCAACATATGCCGAGCACTCCATAGCCTGGAGGATTCTGATGATCCTAGCGAACACTTTTTCAGATAACTCAAAAACAGGAGTTATTCTGCTTTCTATTCTGATAGTGATGGCTGGTCGAGTGCATTTGGTCGCGCAACCCGATAAGGCTCAAGTTGGAGAAAGTGTTCCCGCATTGTCGCCTCCATCTAAGTCCGTCATCTATTCTGATGAAAAACCAAAGGGGGCTTCTATTCCATTTTTTGATCATGGCTACTTGATTGAGTTCGTGCATAGAACCACTTCACCGGAACAACCAAACATATACCTATGGAATGCGTCCGGCACCCTAGAACATCAGCTTGCGGTACAACCGGACCACTCAGCCAACCTGTACCTCAACTCCGTGGATGTTAGCGCCAACAAGCAATTAGTCTTTGCGGGTTCCGCCGAAAATGAAGGTGCCGGACGGATTGGCTTCATCGCGATATCTGACCTTGATGGAACCCATCCACGCGTTTTCCGCACAGGAGACTATGTTCCGGCACGGGTGATTCAAGCAGATGACGGTTCGATCTGGAGCGTAGGCGCGGAGAGGGCATCTAAGGGAACGAATGGGCATTTCTACTGGAACAACTATCATGCTCTTCATCACTACAGCGCTCGCGGAGCACTTTTAGAGCAATTCCTGCCGCGCTGGGACAGCGGTGTTGCCTATGTGGAATCTTCAACCGGCGATGCCCTCAATGGCTACGATTCTCAGGGAAAATTAATTGTGAACTATACAGGCCCATTTTGGGGTACCAGACCGAGTTATGTTAATGTCTCACAATCTGATCGGCAGGTTTACTTACGTTCATCAGGAGCCATTACAGTCTTACTTGATGGTCTCTCTAATCAAGTCTGCACACATTCTTCCGTTTCAAAAACATTTTCATGCCAGAAGATAGCAAAGAATGATTCCCAAGCGATGATGAATCTGACGGGTGCCGCACTTCTAGCGGACGGAAGCTTTCTCGCCAGCATGCAATCATGGTGGCCCGCTTCCGAAGCTAGACATGCGCTATTCATCCTGACCCCGGGACACGCCAACGCAGCTTCTGAATGGAGGGCTGTGTCCACGACGAGTAACGACCAGGATACAAGCAACTCATTCGGGTATCTCTTGGGGGCAGATGATCAATCCCTCGTATACAGGCCCTCTAGTCAGGGTCATACCCCCGCAGTTGTTTATACGTCAACATGGTAGAACCCAACGTGCATTTTGTGGTTAAGAATAGGAGAGTGCTAATGCCTAGTAACTTTGTAAGAATGGCAATGACTTGTGGGGTACTTGGATGCACGCTGATCGGAGGTGCTTTGGTGGGTTGGGCGCAGTCGTGTCCGGCGAGCAGCGGGACTGGCGAATACTCCACAGAGCAGAATGAGGGTGCCTGTGAGACCGTCTGTGGCATTAATACGGAAGCCTGTTACAAGGTGCGATGCTTCACATGCTCGACGCCCGGCTTTGTATATCACCAGGCTTGCTACGACACGCTAAGCGGAGGAGGTAGCGCATGCGAAGGGTGCTAGGGGCAGTTGTCAAAGCGCAAAAGCGCATCCTTCTTGTGGGCGTCCCAAGCGTTTTCTGCATAGCCTACCTTGTGGCGCATGAAGCGTCTTCTGCCGAGATGGCTACAACTTCTGTTCGGCCTTTTATGCTTCGGCAGATTCAGTACAAGAAGACAGAAATGGGAGAACAGCTCTTAGAACGGGATGAGGTTGTGCGACGTCAAGACGGAGCGCGGGTAATTTTGAGGCAATTCCTCAGCCCCTCCGGAACTGTAGCGCGAGAAGCCAAACATTATGAATTCCCCGACGGAAGATCTATCGAAGCTTCGCCTGCCGCGAAAGCTAAAACAACTTATACGCGGTCAGTCAGCGAGATTAAATCCGTTGGAAGGCTCATAAATAGCGACTCCCTTTGCATCCTCCCGGTTGAGACCTTGCTTGCTAAGAGCACGTTCTTTTCCAGAGCAACATTGGTAGTAAGCTATGTCCATACAGATGATCCTTTGCAGCGAGATCTTGATGTGAGACTGCCCGATTTTAAATGTCAAATCGTCGATCACCAAGAGCAGTATCGAAAAGATGCCAACTCTCCTTGGCAGACACGAGTTGGGACACGAGTTGAAGATTTTCAAGAAAAGGCTCCTCCTGACGACTGGTTTACTGATGAGAATGGATTTGCCGAAATGAAACCTTCTGAAGAGCGTCGTCAAGCGTTGATTGCAGCGCACGCAGATCCCAACCAGTGTTCTTCATGCATTCGGGGAATGACCGCTGCAGATGAGCGCTATGCAAAAAACCATCGATCGAACAACTGAGCATTCTCGATAGTTCGTTCGAGATGTGTGCTAAAAGAGAGCGGTGATGCTAATGCTTGGAGACGCGTTTAGCCCGGCTCATTTTCTGGTACTCGGCGTTTGTTTCTTATTCGTTATTCTGCCTTTCTGGCAGATTTATAAGAAAGCTGGCTTCAGCCCCTTGCTGGCTTTTCTAATGGTAGTGCCAGGTGTCAATGTTGTATTGTTGTATATTCTTGCTTTCTCGAGATGGCCTGTATCATCCGGAAACAGCCTCTAAGTACAGAATTTGCTTTGTGTATTGTCGGACCGTTGCGTTGCTTTACCTGGCATAAATCAGGCACGCTCGCAGGCAATTACGGCTCCACTGATTGTGGAAACATAAAACCTATTGCGTTCGGCGTCACAGATGATGTCGTTAGTAATCTTGTCGTCGAAGAAATGCTTGCCGCTTATCGTCTGCACCAATAAGTCAAACTCGTATACGACGCCGCTGGTTGACCCAAAATAGAGACGATTGCCAATTAGATTAGGTGACGAGAATAGTTTTGACCCCGCATAGAAGCGGGACTCTTCTGAACCGTCTGTTACCCGAAGGACGTACAAATGTTTGTCGGTTGAACAAAGGTACACTTTATCGGAAGCGACTAGAGGTTCCGAATAGACTATACCCTCGGTACAAGCCTTCCAGACTAGGGCGCCGGTATCAGCAGCCCACGCATAGAGCGCTTTGTCAAACGAGCCAGCCAGCACTATGCCGGTTGCTTTGTCATATGCTGGGCGGGACTTGATGGCTCCTTCGGTTTTAAATGACCATCGGATCTGCCCGGAGAGAGCATCAATACAGTACATTGTCCCATCGTTGCTGCCAATCATTACGGCACTGATTTGGTCAACATACAAGGGACTGCTGTGAACCAAGCTTGGTATTGGACATTCCCATTGTCTATCGCCGGTACGCAGATCAATGGATACCAGACCTCCTCGTTGGCTACCAAAAGCGTACTCCAAACCAACATAGAGGCTGTTCATCGCCGATGCGTCGCAGGGCGATGACCCTATCCAGTCTGCCTCCGCGAATTGCCACCTTAACTTTCCGGTATGCTTTTCAAGTGCGTACAGTGCACCATCGTATGCGCCGAAACAAACTGCATCACCCACGATAATGGGAGATGATCGGATTCCCTTTTTTCCTGACACGCCCGCTTTAAATGTCCAGTCTATCTCGCCAGTTATTTGGTTCAATGCGTAGAAGCGCCCGTCATCTGCACCGAAGTAAAGACGCTCATCGTCGAGGACTGGCGTGGACTTAGGGACAATATCAAACGATTTCTCGACTTCAGGATTAAACGTCCAGATTTCGCGGAAGATTTGCGTGGGTATTGATTGTTGAGGAGGCTTTGTGCCTTTAGTGATGCCTAGCTCTTCAAGCTTCATCAGAGATTTCAGGTGAATACCTTGTTGAAGCAACCGTTCCCCGATTGGGGACGTGCCGAAATCAACCAACGCCACGACAAGACTAATATTTCTTTTGTGCATCGAAAGGGCGACGATCGCTCGTTGGATGCTATCTCCAGAATTTAGAATGTCATCTAGGAATACAATTGGGTAGTCATTCAGCACACCTTCAATTTGTCGCTGCCGGCCAGCCGGCTTCCGCTCTTTCCTAATAATGAAACCATTTATCGAATAGCCATTACGCATCGCATATCCCTGAACGCTCATCATGAGCGGAATCCCCGTCAGTTCCAGGCAGCACATCTGAAATGGCATTACCTTCTCGAGATATTCCCAAAAGAGCCCGGCGATTACACCAGACATTTCAGGGTTCAGCAAGGCGATGCGCGTGTCCAATAACCATGTCAGAGGCCTACCGTTGGTAGACACAATAGCCTCGTTCTCCCCTTTGACGACTGAATGGTCCCTCATGAAGCTCGCCAATCGTTCTCGAGGGGTCGTCTTTGCCTCGATAATATTAGGGCGCTTTGTGATCAATGAATTGAGCATAAGATGTGAGAGTCACTCCGTGCGTGATGTAATCGCTGCGCAACGTCCAGGTGCCCGTTCCAGAATATATCGAAGGTTAGATCTGCTCATTGCGGACGAACAAGCCGTCTGCTTTGCCGTTCAGGAAACTGGGCTCGGAACGTTAAGAGCTCCAAACTCGAAATCAAAATACTAAAACCCTGCGCTTCGTGGCGGAAGTACATCAAAGACTAGGTGGGTACGCGGAGTAAGTCGTGGATGTCATGATAGATTTTCCCCATGATACGTCGGTTCGTTCGAAGCTGGATTCTGTCGGTATTTGCATGCGTTGCTGGCCTGTCGGGACGAGCATCCATATCCACCCAAAGACTGTAAAGTTATTCATACCCGATTCCGTTCGCTTCCTATTCGCCGTAGAAAACGCGCTCGAATGCTTTTAAATAGAGAGTCGTGCCTTGATTTTCGAAGAGCCAACAGATCAAAAATTAAATGAGTGCGCCACTCCTCCGAAGCATTTTCGCTGTCATGCAGAATCTTATTATCAAACCGCCATAACTCACCATTCCGCATGGTCACTTCTTCCCCCCCGCACCTTAATATCGATCCTCCAGGACTTTCAATAACCAAGTGGTATCGATCTCGAATCGCGTAATAGGATCCATTATCAGTATGAGGGTAGACAACAGAACGTGGGGCGAGTCTGACGTAAAGAGCACGGCATAGAGCAGCGTGACAGCCGTGAGCAATCCTTCGCAAGCACGCCATCGACTGCGGGAATAATGAGGCCGATGAAGTATCTATCGAATCTTGTATTTCACGTACATGAGTGGTGTCACCGGGTAACCGCTTGGCCCCTCGAAGGATGATCGATTGTGTGTGCCGCTGCACGCGGACACTTTTCTGCCGCGTTTCGTTATACAGCCACCGAGCATCATTGAGCGTTAACTCTTGTTTGAGATTGGGAAGTATTTCTGCGATCCACGGAGCGTGAATTTGCTGGAAGTATTTCATCTAGCCTCGCATGTCCTTTTAATGGCGTGTAGCTTCTTACAAAGCCGGCCATGATCAAGCTTTTTTACGGAAACAGCTGCTGCCTCAACGCCCAATCGGCCCAGCTAATCGTTTGCAGTGTGGACACTGCGCCCGGCACGATAACTACATTTCTTTATGATATGGCGGAACAGAAGTGTCAAGACAAATTAAGCTCGGGTAATCTTGTTAACAGTGCAACTGGCGCTGGTAACCCAAGAACAGGGGGGAAGCTGGGGTACGGCTATTGTGCCGCAATTTGTGGATGAACCTCTATGAAAAAGTAGCTACTCTTTGTCTTTGGCTCCTTGTTCGTAATCGGTCGATAGAGCAACGCCCTTTTAAGGCGTGGGGCCTGGGTTCGAGCCCTCCTCGATACGCTCCAGATCGCGAACAAAGGGGGCACCGAGGCCACCTAAGTCCCATTTAACCTCGACCATGATTTGTTGGCCTCCGTCACCGTCCCAGCCTATTTGGCTAACTGTTCCCGTCCAACGCCCCGGACCATCCATGCGTACCCGATCACCCGGTTTCAATCGATCTTCCATTTCTTCCCTCCTGAGTACTGCATACTCCCAATCGAGAAAAATGCACAAATCTACACTCCGGGCCGAGATTTTACAGGTGGCTAGAGCACCGGCCTTCTAAGCCGGGGGTTGTGGACTCCTCTCAGATCACAATCCTCTCCACTTCATCCAGGCTCATCTCGTCGCGCCGGCGATCGTAGAGTTGCGTCGTGCGCGTACTAGCATGGTTCGCCATGGACGCGGCCTTTTCGAGCGTGCCGCCGTTCTTGAGATACGCCGTGATGCCGGTGGCCCGGAAGCTGTGATTACCTATCTTGGTTGCGATGCCGGCCGCAGCAGCACGCCGGCGGATCATAGCGTGCGCGTTGGCCTGGGGCAGGGAAGTACGGGTAAGCTGCCCCGTGCCGCGACCGATCGTCCGGAAGAGCGGTCCCTTGGGATCGGCGGTCAGTCCTGCGCCGTCGATGTACGCGGCCAGGGCCTGTTCGAGATTGTGGTGGCAGGGCATGGCGTGATCTTTGCCGCCCTTCTCGTGTAACCGCACCCACAGCCTCCGGTTCTGGGTAAAAACATCTTCGACCTTCATGGTGAGCGCGGCGCCGATGCGCGCGAACGAATAGACCATCAGCGCAATCAAAGCGCAATCGCGCAGGCCCGCCGGCATTGTGGCGTCGATCGAGTCGAGCAGCATCCGCGCCTCTGCGGGCTCCAGTACCGCGGTTTTGCCGGAACGCACTACATGGCGCGGCCCACGCACCGAGGCTGCAGGGTTTGTAGGCACGACCTGGCCGATGACCAGCCAATCGAACAGGTGGCGGATGGCTGCGAGCTGCTGCTTCACGCTGGGCGCTGCGACCTCACGCCCCTGCAGCTCAATCCAGCTCGCCACATGCAACGGCTCGACCTGGGGCAGGGAAGCGACGCCGATGCTTTCGCACCAGGAGAGAAAGTCGGTCACCGCCCGGGCATAGGCCCGCCGCGTGTGCGGATTGCGGATCTGCGCGGTGAAGAATTCGAGGAAGCGCACGCCGGCACGACGGCCGGAGGCCGCAACCAGGACAGGTAGCGTAGGACGGGACAAGGAAACGAGCTGACTCATAGAAGATGAATCCCCAGCTTCTCCTGCAGGACCTGCTTCGCATAGGCTTTGCCAACCGTCAAAAGCAGCTCGACGCCGGCTCCCCCGATCTTGCTCGCGCCTTCCTTGGTCCTGCGCCAAATCTCCGGATCGCGAACCGTATCAAGAAACTCATGCCCCTGGAATGTGAGCCTTTTCGCTCTCCAGTCATAACAACCCATGTCACTTAGTTCTTCGGCTTCAATGAATCCTGCCTCGTCCAGAAGTTGAACGTGATATGGGTCGCTTCAGAAAACGGACAATAAAGCACGTTAAGCCGGTTGCAGCGATCGTAGCGACCGGAATTTCCCGGCAGCGACTCTGGCGCTGTTGCGCCAGAGATAATCTCCGGTCAGGTTGATGTGCTCCCAGCCAAGTGGCGAGAGGTACTGCAAGAGCGTTTCATCGACCCCTCGATGGCTCTTGCGTATGGCGTTCGTCGCCCTCTCCAAGTAGATGGTGTTCCAGAGCACGATGGCGGCGGTGACCAGATTCAGCCCACTGGCCCGGTAACGCTGCTGCTCGAAACTGCGGTCGCGGATCTCGCCCAGCCGGTTAAAGAAGACCGCACGCGCCAGAGCGTTTCTGGCTTCTCCCTTGTTCAGGCCCGCATGGACGCGGCGACGCAACTCAACATTTTGTAGCCAGTCCAGGATAAACAGGGTGCGCTCGATGCGGCCCAGCTCGCGCAGGGCGACCGCAAGTCCGTTTTGCCGTGGATAGCTGCCGAGTTTGCGTAGCATCAGGGAAGCCGTCACTGTGCCCTGCTTGATCGAGGCGGCGAGCCGCAGGATTTCATCCCAGTGATCTCGGATCTGTTTGAGGTTCAGAGCACCGCCGATCATGGGCTTGAGCGCGGTGTATCCGGCGCTGCGTTTGGGCAGGTAGAGCCTGGTCTCGCCCAGATCGCGGATGCGCGGAGCGAAGCGGAAGCCGAGCAGGTGCATCAGAGCGAAGACATGATCGGTGAAGCCAGCCGTATCGGTGTAGTGCTCCTCGATGCGCAGGTCGGACTCGTGATAAAGCAGACCGTCGAGCACATAGGTCGAGTCGCGAAGACCGACGTTGACAACCTTGGCATGGAATGGCGCGTACTGATCGGAGATGTGGGTATAGAACGTCCGCCCCGGATCGCTGCCGTATTTCGGATTGATGTGCCCAGTGCTCTGAGCCTTGCTGCCTGTCTTGAAATTCTGTCCGTCCGAAGAGGAAGTCGTCCCGTTACCCCAGAACTCTGCGAAGGGCTGCTGGAACTGGGCATTGACCAACTCGGCCAGCGCGGCCGAATAGGTCTCATCGCGGATGTGCCAGGCTTGCAGCCAGGACAGCTTCGAGTAGGTTGCTCCAGGACAGGCCTCGGCCATTTTGGTCAGGCCAAGGTTGATAGCGTCGGCGAGAATCGCCGTCAGCAGCAGGTTCTTGTCCGCGGCCACTTCGCCGTTCTTGAGATGACCGAAGTGGCGGGTGAATCCTGTCCATCGATCAACTTCGAGCAGCAGTTCCGTGATCTTGACGTGCGGAAGCAATTGTGCCGCCTGATCGATCAGCGCCTGCGCGGCGTCGGGAACCGCCGCATCCAGAGGCGTAATCTTCAGTCCTGACTCGGTGATGATGGCATCAGGCAGGTCATTGGCGAGCGCCATGCGGTTGACCGTGGCAAGCTGCCCCTCCAGCATCTCCAGGCGTTCATGCAGGTACCGAGTGCAGTCCGCATTCACGGCCAGAGGCAATTCGCCGCCCTGTCGAAGCGTCGCGAACTTCTTGGAAGGCATCAGATATTCGTCGAAGTCCTTGAACTGGCGAGAGCCCTGCACCCAGATATCGCCGGATCGAAGCGCGTTCTTCAATTCCGACAGTGCGCACAGCTCGTAGTAACGCCGGTCGATGCCGGCAGCGGTCATCACCAACTTCTCCCAGCGCTTGCTGATGAAGCTGGTCGGCGCGTCGGCAGGCACTTTGCGAGCGTTGTCGGCGTTCATCGTGCGCAGCACTTCAATGGCGTCGAGCACATCTTTCGCGGCGGGCGCCGCCCGCAATTTGAGCACATCGAGAAACTCCGGTGCATAACGGCGCAGCGTTGCGTAGCTTTCACCGATGTGATGCAGAAAATCGAAGTCCTCGGGCTGGGCAAGTTTCTGCGCCTCGGTCACGCTCTCGGCAAAGGCATCCCATGACAAGACGGCTTCAATGGCGGCATACGGATCGCGGCCAGATTGCTTGGCCTCCAGCAAGGCCTGGCCGATACGCCCGTACAAACGAACCTTCTCGTTGATCGACTTTCCCGATGCCTGAAATTGCTGCTGATGCTTGTGCTTTGCCGTGTTGAACAGCTTGCCGATGATGCGATCGTGTAGGTCGATCACCTCGTCGGTCACAGTGGCCATCCCCTCGACGGCCACCGCCACGAGAGTGGCATAGCGCCGTTGCGGCTCGAATTTTGCTAGGTCCGCGGGTGTCATCTGGCCGCCCTCGCGGGCAATCTTGAGCAGGCGATTCTGATGCACCTGCCGTTCGATGCCGACGGGAAGATCGAGTTTATGCCACGCTTTGAGGCGCTCGATGTGTTCGAGCATATGCCGAGAGTTTGGCTTTGCCGGCGACTGGCGCAACCACGCCAAGCGCGTTGTTCGGCCGTTCTCGCGCCGGCGGAGCAACTCGTCGAGACGCTTCCGGTGTTCCTCCGAAAGCGGATCGGCCAAAGCTGCATGGAGATGCCGGTTAGCGCGTGTGATCGCCTCCGAACATATGCGTTCGATGGTATCGATCACCGGCAAAATGATCGACTTCCGCCGCAGGTGCTCGATTAATGCGCCAGCCAGCACAATGCCCTTGTCCGTCTGCATGGCCAGTTCGGTCAATGCCTGCACCGCTTGCCGATGGTTGCGGGCAGAAAAGGTCTGAAAGCCAAATATTGTTTGCAACTCCACCAAGTGCTCGCGCCGCGTTTGTTCCCGTTGCCCGTATGTTTCCCAGGTATCTGGGGCTACTCTGAGTTGATCGGCAGCCAAGTTCAACAAGGGAGGAAACGGCGCTTCGTCAACGCCAAGAGTGATGCCGGGAAAGCGCAGGTAGCAGAGTTGCACGGCGAAGCCGAGACGGTTCGCACGTCCGCGCCGTTGATTGATGATGGAAAGGTCAGATTCGCTGAACGTATAGTGCCGGATCAACTCATCATTTGTGTCAGGCAACGCAAGCAGACTTTCCCGCTCTGCGGCGGATAGGATCGAACGGCGCGGCATCCGTACTCCTCTTGCAAACGTAGGATTACGAGAAGACAACCGCCTCCGCATGGCGGAAACGAGGAATCATACACTTATGCTTCTCGCAATTATTTCTTGAAATATACTTCTCAAACCGCTACCATGGCAATGAGTTTCAAGAATGGATGTCAGCCCGGAGGCTTCAATGGAGAGTCAGATACATGACAGCGCTCCCCCGGCGGCGCTATTGAATGCGTTAGAACGTAGAAACGCCAATCTTCGTTATACCGACGCCAAGGCCGTCTATTTCTGCCTTGGATTGTGGGGAGAGGCTTGTTGTGGGGTCTTCGGGGATGGCGACAATGCGGCCTATGAGTGGTTTGTTTGGCAAGACGGCAAGCTCGAAACCTCTGACTGCGCTTACGGTTCGTCGACGGTGGCGTTGAGAGATGCGCTGATTCAGGTCGAAGGCTACCCCGATGCCGTGCGCCACGCGGCCAGCGCATATCTATAGTCCAACTGTTTTCTGAAACTACCCCAAGAAGGAGCTGCTCATGGCGGATTTAGACCGCATCACCCAAAGCCCTGACATGATGGGCGGCCGGCCCTGCATCCGTGGAATGCGCGTCACAGTCGGTATGATAGTCGGCCAGATCGGTGCCGGCGTCGGCATCGACGAGCTGCTTGCCGACTATCCATATCTGGAACGGGAAGACATCATGCAGGCTTTGCGCTATGCCGCTTGGCGCTCTGACGAGCGAGAGGTATTGCTGGCCAGCGCATGAAAATCCTGATCGACATGAATCTCTCGCCGAACTGGGCCAAGGTTCTGAACGAGGCCGGTATCGACGCGATGCACTGGTCGCAGCTTGGTCCAGCCAATACTCCGGACCCAGCCATCATGGCTTATGCCGCGGCCAACGGGTTTGTCGTTCTGACCAACGATCTGGATTTTGGGATTGCTCTGGCAATCGCAAACACGGAAAAGCCGAGTGTTGTGCAGATACGCGGAGATGATCTCCGGCCAGCGTCCATCGCAAATCAAGTGGTGCCAGCCCTGCGCCAGATGCGGACGGAGTTGGAAGACGGAGCCTTGCTCACAATTGATTCCAGACGAACGCGGCTTCGGCTTCTGCCACTACGCAGGAAGGAGTAGAGACTGATTATGCTGATCGGCTATGCGCGTGTCTCCACTCAGGATCAGAACCTCGATTTGCAGATCGATGCGCTGACCAAGGCAGGTTGTAAGAAACTCTTTCAAGAGAAAATGAGCGGCAGCCGTGCTGCACGGCCTGAGTTCTCAAAAGCGCTAGATGCATTGCGCGAGGGAGATACGCTCGTCGTTTGGAAGCTGGACCGGCTGGGACGGAGCGTCAAGAACCTGGTTGACCTGGTTGGCGAGCTCCACAAGCAAGGAGTCCAGTTCAAAAGCCTCACCGATGCGATCGACACCGCGACGCCATCGGGCCGGTTCTTCTTTCATGTCATGGCCAGCCTAGCGCAAATGGAACGGGAACTAACCATCGAACGTACACGCGCCGGTCTTGAAATTGCGCGGAAACTGGGCCGCAAAGGTGGCCGTAAGCGCAGGATGACGGACAGCAAGATCGAATCCGCCAGAAAATTGCTGGCCAACGGTATGCCACCCAGAGACGTGGCACTGAACCTCAACGTCTCCATTCCAACGCTCTACAGATGGATTCCGGCAGCCGCTTCGGCTTAACGTGCTTTATTGTCCGTTTTCTGAAGCGACCCCTGATAGGAGACCTCCTCTTGCGATTTTCCCGGAATCTGAATTTCGATCCACGCGCGCGGGTCCTGGCCGCTAGCCTCGATGGCCAGAAGGATCTCGCGGACCACGTCCTTGTCGAATTTCATGGCCGCCTTTCTCTCAACCCTACATCTGATAAAGGACATTATCACATATAGAAACTAACGGGAATGAAACGATATTCCTCGTAAGCGTGTGGTGATCCCCTCTTGACTGACCGTACCCGGCCAGTCTCTTAGATCTGCTAAGTGTCCACCTATTTTTAAGTGGACACTTTGTGGAAGTGTGGCTCAGGCGGCTTGGGAAGTGTGAGTCTGGAGGCTTTGGGCGAGGTTCCATGGCAGCAGGTCGGCGATTCGGTTGACGGGTTGGTCAGCGATCCTGGCGAGCACCGTGCGGAGATAGTGTTCCGGGTCGATGCCGTTGAGCTTGGCCGAACCGATCAGTGAGTAGATCGCAGCTGCGTGCTCGCCTCCAGAGTTGGAGCCGGCGAAAAGATAGTTCTTGCGGCCCAGAGCGACGACGCGCAGCGCGCGTTCGGCGCTGTTGTTGTCTATCTCCAGCCGGCCGTCGTCGATGTAGCGCGTGAGTGCGCGCCAGCGCGAAAGCGAGTATCGGATTGCAGCCGCAGTCTCGCTTTTGGGCGATAGTTGCCGCACGGCCTTCTCCATCCATCTGTGCAGTTGATCGAGCAGCGGTTTAGCGCGGGCCTGGCGAACCTCGCGCCGAAGCTCTGCAGGCTTGCCGCGGATCTCGTTTTCGATTGCATACAGCGCAGCGATCCTGGCCAGGGCTTCTGTTGTAGTGGGCGAGGCATGGATCGCATGAATCTCATAGAACTTGCGCCGCGCATGAGCCCAACAGGCTACTTCGTAGATGCGACCAGCCCCATAAAGATGGTGGAACCCTGCATAGGCATCAGCCTGCAGCGCGCCGGTGAAGTCCTTCAGATGTTGCCGTGGATGCTCGCCCTTGCGATCCTCCGAATAGGCAAACCAGACGGCAGGCGGCATCTGATCTCCGGCCGGGCGGTCATCGCGCACATAGGTCCATAATCGGCCGGTCTTGGTCTTGCCGTTGCCGGGCGCCAGCACCGGAACCGGTGTATCGTCGGCGTGCAGCTTCTGGGCGGCCATGACGTGATCGCGCAGCGCGGAAACAAGCGGCGCCAGCAACTCACTCGTTGCACCCACCCATCCGGCGAGTGTGGAGCGGTCCAGATCGACGCCTTCGCGCGCATAGATCTCGCTCTGGCGATAGAGCGGCAGGTGGTGACCGTACTTGGACATCAGCACATGAGCCAGAAGCGCCGGGCCAGCCAGCCCACGCTCGATCGGCCGTGAAGGTGCGGGAGCCTCAACCACTCGCTCGCAGTGGTTGCAAGCGAACTTAGGCCGCACATGGCGGATGACCTTGAAGGTTGCCGGAATGCGCTCCAGTTGCTCGCTGACATCTTCTCCAAACTGGCGCAGTACGCCACCGCAATCAGGGCAGCAGTCATGCTCGGGCAAATACGTCACAACTTCGCGCGGCAAATCTTCCGGCAGCGGCTTGCGCCGGGGACGTCGAGGCGGGCGGCCTGCAGACGGAGTCTCCGCCTTCCTATCTTCCGCGGCTTGTTCGGAAGCTTCGCTGGTCTCCAACTCTTCAAGCTGCAGTTCCAGTTGTTCAAGTTCGCCGGCCAGCTTCTCGCTCTTGGCTCCGAACAGCATGCGCCGGTACTTCTCGATGACCAGCTTTAGATGCTCGATCTGCTGCGTGTTCGATCGTCGCTCACGGATCAGCAGCGCCTTTAGGGTCTCCTTGTCGAGCAAGTCCAGATCAGCCAGCGCTGCGTCGGTCATGCCCCGAGTATGCCATGACTGTCTGTGGAAACCATCGCAAATCGCCGCATGAATACACGCGATTATTACAACCGCCTATACTGCGGAAGGCATCTGAAAGGTGCGTTCGGGGCGGCGCCAGTCGATGCCTTCCAGAAGCATCGACAACTGCGCGCGACTGAGAGAAACCGTTCCACAGTCAGCCTTCGGCCACACAAAGCGACCACGCTCCAGCCGCTTCTGGAACAGGCACAGACCATCGCCATCGAACCAGAGGCACTTGACGATGTCGCCGCGCCGGCCACGGAAGACGAAGACATGGCCTGAATACGGTTGTTCGTTCAGCACTGTCTGTACCTGTGCGCTCAGTCCATGAAAGTCGGGTAAGAGAACGTCATTGCTGACGCTCCCTCCCCTAAGGTAGGGTCGAGAGCAGGCGCGCGCACGGTAGGCGCCGGTGGTGATTCCATCGCTTTCGCTCTGGACCGCAGTCCGGCCACCATAGTCACGTTTCCAGCTCCCGCCACGTCAAACGCAGCGTGCGGATTTCCCGCACTGCGCTTTCCTGTTTGCTTCATGCCACGGTTATGAGACCTATCAAGCTGGGAGCGCTTTCGGCCCGGTTGCACGACGTACCCGATAGCCGTTGAACAGCTTCAGTTCGTCGTATAGCCAGCGCCTACTCCACCTCTTCCAGCCGAAGCCTTGTCGCTTTTGGGATCGTCCCATATGACGCCGGATTTTCTTTTCTACCCAGTCTTTGATGAAGCCGAAGCACTCGCTGGAGTGTCCGATGGCGAAGTAGTTCACCCAGCCTCGCAGCACCGGATTGATCAGTTGAATAACCCGACCAACCGGCTGAGACTGGAATCGCCGGAACACCTCCTTGAGCTTGCGCAGTAACGCCGTACGCTTCTTCATCTTTGGCGTGTAGTGCGCCCGCCACACTTTCCGCTCCATACTTCGAAGACGTCGGAAGTCGAACCCCAGAAAGCCGAAGCTTTCCGCCTGGTCCAAGTCCACAATGTGACTCTTCTCTTCATTGATCTCGACTTGTAGTTTGGCAAACTCCTCACGAAGGCGTTTGTTTACCGCCCCCAACAGCCACGCATTGCGCGGATGTGCATCGATCAACACGACAAGATCGTCAGCGAATCTGGCATACTCGACGTAGGTATACTTCCCGTTGCGCGTGGTTTCTTTCGCCCGTTCCAGCATTCGATCCACCTCGGTGAGATAGATGTTACTGAGAAGCGGTGAAATCACCCCGCCTTGCGGGACGCCTTGTTCGCCCGATGCTGTCAACATCAACTTCAGTAGACGCATCACCTCGTCATCCTTGATCCGGCGCGCCACTTTTTCAAGCAGTAGATGGTGTCTGACTGTATCGAAAAATGTGCGTAAGTCGAGATCAATTACGCGAGTCTTCCACTGAACGATTGCCGTTGCGACTCGATCTACCGCCTGATGCGCGGTGCGTTTGGGACGATAGCCAAACGACCCCGGTTGGAAATCCGCCTCGAAAATTGGCTCCATGATGAGCTTGAGCGCTCCTTGCACCACTCTGTCACGGATAGCGGGAATCGAAAGGACGCGAACTTTTCCTCCGTCCTTCGGTATCTCCTTCCGCCGTGCTCGCAGCGGTACATAGGTGCGTTCTACCAGTTCGCCCTGTATCTGCTCAAGGAACTGCTCCGCGCCTTGCGCCTCGATGACCGCGAACGTCACCCCGTCAACTCCCGGAGCGCCGTTGTTCTTCTTGGCCAGCGCATACGCCTCGCGCAGAGTCTCCATCTTGCAGACATGAACGTACAAACCCCAGAAACGCCACGACGGCTCAGCCTTCGCCTTGACGTATATGTTCCGCCTCAGGTCCTGCAAACTAATAGGTGTGTTTGTCATCCACCCTTGCCTCCCGTTTTGTTGGAACCATTACAAACAGCAGGGTCCCTTCGCTCCACCGGAGTTACCCGGTCTCCACGCTACAATACGGACCCATCCGCCACCCTCCCGCCTTCGGCCCACTTCCCGGGGATACCGGTTATAGGGCCTACCTTGCTCCTGCGATTTCGCGCCGGGGCGAGGAGGGCTTCTCCAGTTTCTCGGCATGTCCTTGTCATCGTGCTGTCGCTTCCACCCCGCCGAAGTGAAACAGCCGCATCGGTCAGATTTCGGCTGTCCATGCTGCCTTCGCCCTCACAGTTGCGGGCTCGACCTTCGGGGATTCTCACTTTCGAGGCCACATCCACGTTCATTTTCATTACGGCCCGATGACTCGCACGTCTCCTCAAGAGACGCTCGTTGATAGGCTTCAGAAATTCGGTTGCCCTCCTCCCTGCTATCCAAGCTACAGGGCTTCTGACTCTTGCCCTGGCAGGTTTATCCCCTGCTGAACACGCCAGCCTTCGCTGGACGCACAAC